>JGI24024J18818_10001092_pt1 | contig 10976 bp, 10 predicted proteins | sample Cruoilmetagenom2_FD_18818 | JGI IMG/M metagenome (IMG submission 18818) | reverse complement strand
CTTTTCCCAAGAGCTTGTGTGGCTGATTCAAGTGTGTGTAAGGTTAATGAACCGTTATCTGGATTGAGTAGTCTATTCACAACGGCTCTACTTGTATTCATCAACTCTGCCATTTTGGTTTTTGTAATATTTTGTGACTTCATCTCTTTTTCCAATTGGTAGGCAATGACTCTTTTTATAGCGATATCATTGACTTCTTCATATATATCATCGTCTACAAGAAACTCATCAAAGTCGCTATTCATATTTTGTTTTGGTATCATTTGATCTCCTTTTGTCTTTTGAGTGCAATTTCAATGTCACTCTTTTGTGTTTTTTGTGTTTTTTTGATAAAACCATGAACTAGAACAGCATCCATTCTAGAACAGGTTTTTTAGCATTGCTGTTTTCATAAAAAAGAGAAGTTATTTTTTTTCATGTGCTAGTGTATCAAAAAAGATACAGTTAGTCAAGTCTTATGGATTAATGCTTTCCCCAAAATAAATGCCGAACAACTATAGACAAAAAGATGTAAAAATGATATAATCTTTATGTAAAACCAGTTGGTAGTCCGTTATAAGGCGTAAGTTTGGGGATTACTCTTAGAGTAAAGCATCAGACCACAGCTAACATCTTTTCCAGTAGTTTTTGGTCTACTGGGCAATCATCTAATCTTTTATAAAAATAGTTTTTAGCGTAAGTGCTTTATCTTGCATATTCCGTAGTTTTACGAGTTTTACAACGCCACTGTCATACTTTTTCTCAAAGACAATAAAAATTTCTGTCTTTTTGGTTCTTCTATTGGGCTCTACACTTTTAAATACACGATCAAAGTTTATTATGATTTCACTTATGCGACAAATATATTCCAAGTCTTCTTGATGTCTATTTCTAACATGTCTAACGTGTTCTTCATCAATGATTATTTCATAGTTAGTGAGCGTAACAGGGACATGTTTTTTGATTTTTAAAGCTGTTTCAAAAGTGATTTTCCCAAGATGAAACGTATGATTTGTCTTTGAACTACAGGCCGAAGTGACAAAATTACAGATTTCATCTTTAGTAGGTTGTGCCATGTTTATCCAAAGTTATTATCTTTTTTGAGTAGAAGTCTATCACACAATATCTTGAAGATAGTATACACATGGGAATGTACGCTGAGAATGTACATAGAAAAATTTTGGTAAAATGACAAAAGACTAAGATAATATTATAGAAATATTTTGAAGTTATTTAAATTATTAAATATTGGGAGATTTTATGAAAAAAATAACACGAAGAAAGATTGAAAAAATAATTGAATATTGCTATTTTAAGAATTTAAGTTGTAGAGCAACATCAAAATTATTGAAAATTAGTAAAACTACTACTTCAGATTACTATCACAAGTTTCTTTGGTCTAATCTCAAGTACAGTGATTTGATTTTAATGCCAAATAAAATTTTTAATGATGTATTTTATGAAAGATATTCAAAAAAAAGTGACAATAGAAGAAAAACTGAGCTGTATCAACTTTTTCCAATAATGTATAAAGAGGATTCAAATAATACACATATAGATTATTGGAAAGAATATAAAACATTAGTAAGAAATCCATATGGAAACACACAATTTACCTTATATTTTAATGATTGGTTGGAAGAAAATAATTATGAAATTATATATAACCTATTAACTCTAAATGAACTAACAACTCAAGATTTTAAGATTTTAAAAAAATATAAAAAATCAAAAAATAGAAATAATTGGCGTAAAGCTAAAGCAATTATGGATGTTTATAAAGGTAAATCGAAAGTTACGATTGCAAAAAATGTAGAAGTTTCTTTAAAAACTTTAAAGAAATGGATAAAAATTGTAAATAGTAAGGGGATGGAAGAATTATTTAAGAAGAAAAAGAGAAAAACAAATCAAGCTATTAAAGCCAAAATAAGACTAAAGAAAAATAGAATTATTGAAATATTACACCAACCACCACATCTATTTGGCATCAATAGAACAAGTTGGGATCAATCAAGTATTTCAAAAATTTATGAAAAAACATACAATGAAAAGATTTCAACTACCTCAATTTCAACCTATTTAAAAGAAGAAGGATATGTATTCAAAAAAGCAAGAAAAGTTTTGACAAGCACTGATCCTAATTATAGAGAAAAGTTGGCAAAAATAACTAATATCTTAAGAAATTTAAAATCTAATGAAAAGTTTTTTTCAATCGATGAATATGGTCCATTTGCGATTAAAATTCAAGGAGGTAGAAGTTATTCATTAAATGATGAATTAAAAACATTTCCTCAACTTCAAAAAAGTAAAGGAAGTTTGATCCTTACTGCGGCATTAGAGCTATCTACTAATCAGACAACTTTTTTCTATTCAAATAAAAAAAATACAGATGAAATGATAAAACTGATGCATATATTACTTGCAGAATATAAAAATGAAAAAAATATATATTTATCTTGGGATTCTGCATCGTGGCATATATCAAAAAAATTACTAAATGAAATAAAATTACTAAATTTAAAAAAAGCATTTCCAAAAGTTTATTTAGCACCTTTGCCATCATGTGCACAATTTTTAAATGTAATAGAATCTGTATTTAGTGGAATGGCAAGAGCCATAATTCATAATAGTAATTATCAATCTATTGATGAATGCAAGCTAGCTATAAATAGATACTTTGAAGATAGGAATGAATATTTTAGAAAAAACCCAAAGAAAGCTGGAAAAAAGATTTGGGGAAAAGAGGTTGTTCCTTCGTCATTCTCCAAAACAAATAATTGTAAAGATCCGAGATATAGGTGACTCTTCGTAAATTTTAATAGTATGATAAAACCATTTGATTATCGATAAGATAATGTCCTGAAAATTACAGACTGTTTTTCATAGATTTTATTGATACCTCTGTGCCAATGCTGAAAAGCAGTTTCAACAAGAGAATAAAAGGATATAAAAAGATGGGGTATATTTTGGCTCCTGAGCAGTCATTGTTTGAGTAACTGTAGACGAAGATGTCAAAGAAACATTGTAATATAAAGGAGTGATGATGCAAGATGCAAAAAAGATATTTAATCAGATTTTAAAAGAGCTAAGTGAAAAAGAGTTGAGAGGGTTTATCGGTAAACATTGCAAGACAAATGCCATGCAAAATAAATTTTTAACACATTTTTCTCATAAGATTGAAGTCAAAGCAGAAGAAAAATTTCAAATTATCATTGATAACTGCATTAAAGCATGTTCAAGTTTAAGGGGTCACTTTTTTATTGATCCAGGAAAGACAAACAGCGTAATGAAGCCATTGTTTAAATTGATAGAAAAAGAGAAGATTGGCTACCATCAAAAGCCTTATGAATCCTATGTATTTGCCAAACTTATTTTGAAAAACTTTGGAGAGCTCTATGAGAATTTTTATGAAGTGCAAGATACAGATATAGTGGATAATCTGTTTTATGAAGCATTAGACCTATTGGATTCTATTTGTCAGTCCAAGATGATACCATTTGAATTCAAAGAGGAGATTTTCGAAGATATCTTGATACTCTCTCAGGAATCATACTTTAACAAAAGCTCCAGCTATTATGACGCAGGGGTTGATTTGGATCTTTTGAATATAGCGTCTACGTTCGGTACAGCAGAAGAGTGCTTTAAGATTATCGAAGTCATAGACAGTAAAATCGAAAGAAAAGATAAATATGATAGACAGAACTTTATTGCATTGAAGATAGAGCTTTTACAAAAACATCATCTGGATGATGAGTTATCGGTAGCCATTGCAGAAAATATGGATGAAGAAGATGTTAGAGATATAGTTATAGAGAAAGCTTTAGTAAAACATGAGATAGAAAAGGCTATAGGATACATCAAAGGTGGGATAGAACTATTCAGTGAAAAAAATTATACAGGTATTGTTTCAAAATATGAAAAAAAACTTTTACAAGTATACAAAAAAAATAAAATGGATGATGAATATCTCTCTTTACTTTGGCAACTTTACAGAAAAGATTTTTCCGGCGAATACTATGACCTTTTAAAAAAGCAGCATTGTGAAAAAGAGTGGAAAGAGCAGTTTTTGAAGATTGTTGATGAGATAAAAATAAAATATTCACAAGGTCAATTTACTTATTGCATATCTGAAAAACTGGCTAATATCTATGTAAAAGAGAAAATGCAGGAGGAGCTTTTTGCACTCATAAAAGAGAATGAATATTTTAACTTTTTGGAATCGTATGGAAAATATTGCAAAGATAGCTATTCGAGAGAGATACTCAATATGTATGAATCGTATATTGTAAAACATCTAGAGCACAAAAATACAAGAAAACAGTATGCACAGTTGGCAAACCTTATCAAGAATCTTTCAGTAACATATACTGGTGGTGAAGAGGTTGCTGGAAAAATATATAGGTACATAAAGCAGAGATATGTGATCAAACCGGCACTTCTTGAGGAAATGTCAATATTACGTTATTTGGATTCTGCTCCTGCTCAGGATATTGAAAAGAGAGTAGTAAAAGAACAAAAATCTCTTTTTTGATAGTAGTATAATGACTTGTCTGAATTGCGTGCAGTTGATGTAAAATGAAGGTGACATTGTGCTATATTTGGTATATCTTTCGAAACTGTACCACTTTAAATAGTATAAGTTGGCAAAAAAAGTGTCACTAAAGGTGTCATCAGTATATCAATATGTATCGTAAATACGGGAATAGGGCATAACTTATCGTTCACCTGGTCAATTTCGAGGTCTTTTTAGACTTCGATTGGCACTATATTTTAATCTTCAAATTCTTATTTATATTATAGAAATATTTAATCTTTTCCCAAGAGCTTGTGTGGCTGATTCAAGTGTGTGTAAGGTTAATGAACCGTTATCTGGATTGAGTAGTCTATTCACAACGGCTCTACTTGTATTCATTAGCTCTGCCATTTTGGTTTTTGTAATATTTTGTGCTTTCATCTCTTGTTCTAACTGGTAAGCAATAACTCTCTTTATAGCAATGTCATTGACATCTTCATAAATACCGTCGTCTACAAGAAACTCATCAAAGTCGCTATTCATATTTTCTTTTAGTATCATTTGATCTCCTTTTGTCTTTTTTCTGCAAGTTCAATATCACTTTTTGGTGTCTTCTGTGTTTTTTTGATAAAACCATGAAGTAATATCATATATCCTGACATGACAGTAAAAATAACTCTCGATATTCTTTTGTCTGATATATTGCTTCTTACTTCATATAACTTACTCCCTAGTTTTCTACAAGTAGGCATACCAATTGGAAAACCGTATTCCACAGTTTTGATATCTTCACCTATTGTTTTCCGGTCAACTTTATCCAAGGACAGTAGCCATTCTCTAACAGGTTTTTTTACCATTGCTGTTTACATAAAAAAGTGAAGTTATTTTTTTCATGTGATAGTGTATCAAAAAAGATACAGTTAGTCAAGTCAACTTAATTTCTATTCTCAATACTTGACTAAATGTATCTATATAGATACAATGTGTTTTAATTGGTTTATGCAGTTCAAAGATATGAATGCTAAAGGAGATTGATAATGAATAATGAATTGATACATTTTGATATTACTGAGTATTTAGATAGTGAAGAAGCTATGGCTGAATATCTTTCTCAGATACTTGAAGATGGAGATAATGAAGAATTTTTAAGAGCCATTGGTTATATTGCCAAAGCAAAAGGTATGGCACAAATAGCAAAAGATACAGGTTTGGGAAGAGAAAGTTTATATAAAGCTTTTCGCCCTAATGCAAAACCGAGATTTGATACTGTTATGAAAGTAATTGATGCTTTGAAAATTCAATTAAATGCTACACTTCAATTACCATAATAGGTGTGCTTTTACTAAGTCATACTATTTAAAGTAGTATAGCTTGGTAAAAAAAGTGTCCCTTAAAGTGTACCTTATATGTCGATAGATATAGTAAATACGGGAATAGGGCATAACTTATCGTTGCACCTAGCTAATATTACGAGGTATTTGATCTTAATTAGTCTCTTAATAATATTGAAATAAAACACCACTAAAACATATAGATACACCTTTAATACAACATCTTCATTCTTTAATATAAGTATTGCATTACATATAATATTATGATAAAATGGTATTAGATTACCATAAGGATAGATTAGATGCTGGAAACACTTTTTATTAAAAGTCAAAATTTTATTCGTTTGAATAATCTTGATTATCAGAGATATTTTATACGCAGTGAAAAGTTGGAACATCGTCTTTCTATTATACTAGGGCCAAGAGGTATAGGAAAAACGACAACGATTGCTCAGTATATGGTACAAAATTACACTATGAATGAAGCACTCTATGTGAGTTTGGATGATATTGGCAATGCATCCTATACTATGCTTGAAATTGCTGAAGCATTTTATCTTTCGAATGGAAAGTTATTGTGTTTTGATGAAATTCATAAATATGAAAATTGGTCTGGTGAACTTAAGACTATATAGTCAACCCTGAAAAACCCAAACACCACCCTAAAATAGGGACTTTAGAAGCGATTTAAGGGTATAATAACAACCAATAAACATAACAAACCAGACTAATTCCCGGTCGAAATAGGTGTTAAAATTGCTTCCACGTTCCCCTAAAAATACTCAACCCAATCTTTTTCATAATCAATTGCGAGATATGCTTGATTCCAATGATCCTCTCGTTGCTCTGGCAGATACCATAAACTGGGAATTCTTTGATGATTCCTTTGAAAAATACTACAGCGATAATGGCAGACCAGCTAAACCCATTCGTCTTATGGTTGGAATGCTGCTTTTAAAGCAGATAGAGAACCTCAGTGATGAAAATGTAGTATTGCAATGGAAACGTAATCCCTATTACCAATACTTCTGTGGTATGACCCAATACCAACCGGCACTCCCTTGTGACGCTAGTGACTTGGTTTATTTCAGAAAGCGTATCGGTACAGAGGGTGCAGAACAGATCTTTGCAATGAGTGTAGCATTGCATGGCAAAGATGCAGAAGAAAAACAGGTCATCATTGATACCACCGTCCAGGAAAAGAATGTGACCTATCCTACAGACGGTAAACTGGCAATCAAGATGATTCATCATCTGCACCGTATTGCTAAAGAAGAAGAGATACAACTGAGACGTACTTACGTCAAAGAAATCAAGGGACACCGTATCTCATTAAGATTCTTCAGACATCCCAAAAAGATCAAAAAAGCCAGGGCTGCGATGAAACGGCTGAAAACAATTACCCGTATTCTTATCAGAGATATTTCAAGAAAAATAGATGATAAACAACTTGAGAAACATCAAGAGACTTTTGATCTGTTCCTCAAAGTATCAGACCAGAAACAAAAAGACTCCCAAAAGATATATTCCCTTCATGAGCAACATATTTATGCCATTGCCAAAGGTAAAGACCATAAGAAATATGAGTACGGCACCAAAGCTTCTCTTGTCACTACTATGAAAAGTAATGTGATCATAGGTGTTGCAGCACATGAAAAGAATGAGCATGACTCCAAAACACTTGAAGCTGCACTGGCTTCAGCGAATAAACACAGAACAAAACCTATCAAAGAAGCGATATGTGACAGGGGATACAGAGGGAAAAAAGAGGTAGATGGCACAGTTATCTGTATTCCTGACAGTCCAAAGAAAAGGGATACCAAATATCAAAAAGAACAAAAACAAAAAAAGTTTAGAAGACGGGCTGCCATTGAGCCTATTATTGGTCATGTTAAATCAGATCATAGAATGCAGAGGAACTATCTGAAAGGATTTATTGGAGATGAAATAAACCTCTTACTGGCTGCCTCTGCCTTTAATCTCAAGAAGTGGATGAATAACTTCTTGTTGGTCTTTTTTATGCTTAGAATTGCGCTTATTATGCATATATTAACTCAGATTAAGAGAGATCAGAGAGAAAAATATACTGATTCATATCTGATGCTTTTTAGATTGTGGTAGAATGGATGGTATAGAATAGTTAGCTTGTTTGGGAAGTGAGTTTTTCAGGGTTGACTATATATGACACATATCCTGCTTTAAAAGTAATTGTATCTGGCAGTTCTGCGTTGGAAATCCATAAAGGTAGTCATGATTTAAGCAGACGCGCTATTGTCTATAGAATGTTTGGTATGAGTTTTAGAGAATATTTGGAATTGCATCATTCATATGATTTTAAATCCTATTCTTTAGAGACAATTTTATCTGAACATCAGAGTATTGCGGAAACAATGATAGAAGTCCTCGAATCAAAAGAACAAAGAATATTGCCACTGTTTCAAGAGTACCTTAGAGTAGGATATTATCCATACTTCCTTGGCATGCAAAATGATAATATGTTCTTTCAGACATTACGTCAAAATATAAATGTATCAATTGAAGGTGATCTGCTTAGTATATACCCGACACTGAATGGTAACAGTATTAAAAAACTTAAAAAACTTTTGGCCATTATTATGCAAAGTGTACCGCTTACACCCAATATGAATGAACTCAAGAAAATTATTGAAGTGAAAGATAATAGAACACTGAAAGAATACTTTTCAAAGTTAGATGATGCTGGATTGATTCAACTGTTGATGAAATCATCACTCTCCATGAAAGCATTGGATAAACCAGAGAAGATCTATGTTGCCAATACCAACCTGCTTTATGTTGGTGAACCTGAAATTGGTACAGTACGAGAGACATTCTTTCTCAATCAACTCTATAACTATTATGGTATAAAAGATACTTTTCAAGATGAAGGTATTTACGGTGCAGACAAAGGAGATTTCTATTTGGAAGAAAAATATATTTTTGAAGTAGGTGGAAAAAATAAATCTTTCAAACAAATCAAGGATGTACTAAATAGTTATATTGCTTCTGATGAGATTGAAATTGGATATGGCAATAGAATTCCGTTATGGTTATTTGGGTTTTTGTATTAGATGCAGTTAGATCAGCTTTACAAACAATTGACAATATATGAAGACTACTACTCTCTGCTCCACAACTTCAAAAAATTCAAAATTTCATCTTTGACATATATGTTTTCGGTTAAGTCATGTTTAGCTTTTGGCAAAATCACTACTTTGGCATTCTCATAGTTTTTAAGTCTTTCTATTCCATTTCCTTTTACTTTATATTTTTTATTTAATACAGTACCTTTAGCAAAAAATTCATCGTGAGTACCAATAATATTTAAAAATGGTTTATCTTGTTTAGAACCAAGTTTAAAATTTTTGTAGAAATATGAACTCTCACATGAAAAAGCAGTAACAATCCTACCGTTAAAGCTACTTGCTTTGTAAATGGCTACTGCTAACCCGCCTTCTGAATTTCCCATTAAAAAGATATTTTGATTATCAACAAAGTCAAGTTTTTTAAGTTTTTTATGATTGTAATCAATCTCTGCAACTCTTATTTTATGTACCTTTGTGTAAGCACTTGTTTTGGCAGGGGATTGATACGTTGGTCTATTTTTGATTTTATATGAATCTGGTGCAAAAAAGATAAATCCAAGTTCCTCAACTATATACTTTCTGTAAACTTCACCTTTGTATAGTCCCGAAGAACCGTGCATATAAAGTAATGCAGGAAACACTCTTTCTTCTTTGACATTTGGGTACTTTTTATGAAACTCGTCAAATGTTCCATAAAATGCCTTCTTGATCCCAGCAAAACCTTTAGGAAAACCTACGTATGCATATTTATAAGTATCTTTAAAATTTTTATATTGTTTTAGTGTTTTTTTTATTGTTTTATTCAATCAATCCCTCTCCTTGTGTTTAGTAAAGGTCTATAATTTTATAGTGTATATTAAGTGTACCCAAAAGTGTACTATGTTTTCATATGATATCTATACATGAGGATATATGTATAACATATCGTTACACCTGTAATTTATATAATTCTTAGTAATCCAAACATTTTAGATTTTAGATTTTTTAGGCTAATTCTCCAAAAGATTATCTGAAGATGGTCTAGACTGAAATTCCTCTTCTTTGTTAGCATCATTAAATCACTCAACATTCTGCATCATTCTTTTAGTTATTTCACAACTCTTACATTTTTTGCATATACAATTGTACTTGATAGCGTAATTCAGTCATTTGCATTATCTAAATTATAACTTCTAAGGAGAGAGCATGCCAAAAAAACTAATACTTATTATCGGACCCCCAGGTGCGGGAAAATCAACGGAGTGTAGACTACTTACTGAAAAACACAAAGATGACATCGATAGTTATTCTGTCACTAATATCATTAAGGAAAGAATAGCTGAAAATTCAGCTATTGGAAAGATCATGAACAAGTATGTTCTTGCTGGTGATTTGGTACCTGGTGATCTTATTATGCATGAAGTGATTGATCTTATAAAAAATGGATCTAAAGATATTGTACTTATGGATGGGTTACCACGTGGATTAAATCAAATGAAAACACTAGGTGATGCTGTTCATATGGATGATAATGTTAAACTGGTAGCAGTCATCAAGATCAGAGTGAGTAAAGAGACGGCACGAAAACGACGATTATCAGATAACGCCACAGAAGAAGAGATAGCTATTTTTGAACATAAAATGGATGTGTATGAAGATTTATTGGAGGAAATTGAAAACTATTATAAGAAAGATGATCTACTTACAGTCATTGACGGTGAGAAAGAAAGTGAAGCAGTTGTTTCCGAGATAGATGAGTTCTTAACAAAGCAAGTTTCTCTTTTTGGATAGAGAGATAGATCTCGCATATAAACGGCTATTTGTAATAATGAGATTGTATATCCAGTTTTCAGTACGGATATAGCCTAATTTTCTAAAAAGAGTATATGCGATATACTAAATCAAAAAGGTTTTAAATGGATCATTATCTCTTTGCTTCAAAAATGAAAAATTTAACCTTGTTGTATATAGAGGATGATCCTGAGATACAGAGATGTCTCGGTGAGTTTCTAGAACGTTATACCTTGAATTTACATTTAGCACAAAGTGCTGAAGAGGGGATATCACTTT
>JGI24024J18818_10001088_pt1 | contig 11003 bp, 10 predicted proteins | sample Cruoilmetagenom2_FD_18818 | JGI IMG/M metagenome (IMG submission 18818) | reverse complement strand
CCACAGTTGAGGATGCCTGGCAGGGTGCCCGGGATATTGCCGCAGAGACCATCAGCGATCACCCCCGGATCAGACAGCAGCTCCGGAAAAAAGCCCTCCAGAACAGCCTGATATCGACTGCGAGAAAAAAAGGGGGGGAAGACCAAAGGCAGGTCTATCAAGATTACTACCAGTTTGAGATCCAGTCTAATCGCATACGCCCTCATCAAACCCTGGCCATAAACCGGGCAGAAGAACAGGGGATCCTGATCGTTAAACTTTCGCTTCCAGATAAATTTTGGGAACCATTGATTAGGAATCAGTTTCCCCCGCATCCCGCATCGCCTTTCTTTGCTGAACTAAAGCTGTGCATTGCTGATGCTGCCTCCAGATTATTGCTTCCAGCCATATTTCGAGATGTTCGTCGGACCTTGACGGAAAAAGCAGAAGATCGAGCCCTGCAAATATTTTCCAAGAATCTGCGAGCGCTGCTGCTGCAGCCTCCTCTGGCAGGATATACCATTATGGGGCTGGATCCGGGCTACAGGACCGGATGTAAGGTGGCGGTTGTGGACCCAACCGGCAAAGTCCTGGATACAGGGACGATCTTTCCAGTTCCTCCCCGCAGCCAGATAGAACAGGCCCAGAATTACCTGATCAAGAATATTCAGAAATGGAAAATATCCTTGATCGTGATAGGAAATGGAACAGCATCACGCGAGACCGAGTTATTTGCCGCGGACGTTATTAAGGATTTGGAAGGCGTGAATTATCTGATCACCAGCGAAGCTGGAGCAAGTGTATACAGCGCCAGCAAGCTGGCAGGCAAAGAACTTCCGGATATGGATGTCACCTTCAGGGGCGCAGTGTCAATCGCTCGCCGGGTCCAGGATCCACTCGCCGAGCTAGTTAAGATCGATCCCCAATCTCTCGGGGTGGGCATGTATCAGCATGATGTTAATCAGACAAAACTGAAAGAGAAATTGGCCCAGGTTGTTGAAAGCGTGGTAAATCAAGTTGGGGTCGAGATCAACACAGCCTCCCCAGCGCTGTTGTCTTTTATCTCGGGCATCGGTCCAGGTTTGGCTAAAAAGATCGTAGCCTATCGGGATCAAGCCGGGAATTTTATAAATAGGGAAAATTTACAGGATGTTCCCGGCATGGGTGAAAAAACCTATCAGCAGGCAGCCGGGTTCTTGCGCGTCAGGGAGGGAGATAATCCACTGGACTCAACTGCAATCCATCCAGAAAGCTATTCTGCGGCAGAGCAGGTCATTAATCAGGCCGGCATCGATTTGAATGAAAAGCCCCAATCAAAACAGAATGCCCTGGTCAGGCTAAGTGAAAAGAATTCAGCAGAGGACCTGGCAGCTTCCTTAAAGATCGGGGTTCCAACCCTGGTGGATATATTTAAGCAATTGGTCCAGCCCGGGCGCGACCCGCGGGAAGATTTACCCAAACCTTTCCTGCGCAAGGATGTTCTAACTGAGAAAGATCTGGTTGAAGGCATGGAAATGCAGGGAACGGTGCAGAATGTAGTTGAGTTCGGTGCTTTTATTGAACTGGGAGTAAAAAATGCTGGCTTATTGCATCGGTCGAAGATACCGGCGGGAGCGGACCTCAACCTGGGTGATATTATCCGGGTTACTATTCAGCAAGTGGATCTAGAGCGGGGGAGGATCAGCCTGGGATGGGCCGGGAGTTGATAAACGCAAGAGGGTAGCCCGGTTAAAATGTTAGAATTGCAATTAGTATCTACTTATCGAACCAGAACCCCGGATAAAAAGGAAATCCATTATGGCAGAGAAAAGATCTTTCAAAGATGTTGGACAGAATAAGGATGTTTTTTCTGTAGGTCTGATCGGGTATGGGGGCATTGGCAAATTTCACACTGTGAACTGGCGCAATCTCAACCTGTATTATCCTGGTCTTCCAAAAACCATTCGCTTGAAGGGCGCGGCTGCTCTATCCCGGGAGTCTGCGGACCTTGCTGTAAACGAGGGCGGGTTTGAATATGGAACGACTGTTTATCAAGATCTACTGGATGACCCAGAAATCGATTTGATCGATATATGCACACCGAATAATACTCATTATGAGATCTTCCGGGCAGCCCTGGCTGCAGGAAAACATATCTATATAGAAAAACCCCTGGCGCTGAATCTGGATCAAGCCCACCGGATGCTTGAGTTATCAAGGTCTTCAGATAGGGTAATCCAGATAGCATTTAATTTTCGCTTCATCCCCGCAGTTATGAAGGCAAAGGAGTTAATTGACAAAGGTTTTGTGGGTAAAGTGTTGAACTTCCGGGCCCAGTATTTTCATTCCAGTTATCTCAATCCAGATAAACCCATGTCTTGGCGATTAACCCAGGATGCTTCTGGAGGAGGAGCTCTGGTGGACCTGGGGACGCATATCATTGATATGATGCTCTATCTGGCAGGTCCCTTCAAGCGAGTAATCGCCCAGACTAAAACCTTCATTGATCAAAGGCCCTCAGCCACAGATAACAAGACACTAGAGACAGTATTGGTGGACGATCATGCCCACTTGCTGGTGGAATTAAAAAATGGCGGAGTCGGAATCATCGAAACCTCTCGAATTACCGGAGGTACAACAGATGATCTGAACTTCGAAATTTTCGGCACAAAAGGGTCTTTGAAATTTAGCTTCATGGATTCTGGATGGCTCTATGTATATAATGCGGGAGATGTTCGTAATCCCCTGGGAGGGGAGCATGGTTTTAAACAGATTCAAACCTTGCATGAATATCCGGGCAACAAGATTCCAGGAGGAAGAAGTCTGGTGAACTTCCTGGATACACATGCCAATTCCCAATACCAGGTCACCAGGGCAGCCCTGGGGTTACAACCCCCGGCTCCAACAATTCAAGATGGGGTTTTAGTACAACAGGTCCTTGATGCCAGCTTCCGTTCAGCCCGGAATGAACGCTGGGTGGATATTATGTAAATACAGGGAAACCCCCCGGTTGGGTCTGGTTTTTCTCCTTCTTGGGACCCTCAGGGAACCTTGGAGATCCCGGCTTAAGTAAAAAAACACCTCCTGTATTTATTATTATACGAGAGGTGTTTTTATTTCGTGTCCTGTTTATGGGGGTCAGTCCAATATTCAGCAGGTGTTTATCTATTTATTGAATTGATCAGTTAGGCATGGATAGCTTCACCGGTCACAGCTTTAGCGGCTTCATGAAGCACTTCGCTGAGGGTGGGATGGGCGTGGATATTATGTCCGATTTCAGCGGTTGTGAGCTCGTTGGCCTGTGCCAGGGTCAGTTCAGGTAGCAGCTCGGTTACTTCCGGACCGATCATATGAGCGCCCAGGATCTCACCGTATTTTTTATCAACAACAATCTTCACCCAACCGGCATAATCATTTAATCCAAGAGCTTTCCCGTTAGCCTGGAAATTGAATTTTCCTACACCAACATCGTATCCAGCGGCTTTGGCATTCTCCTCGTTCATCCCGAACGAAGCTACCTGGGGATGGCAGTAGGTTGCTTTCGGCATATTCTGGTAATTTAGTTTTTTAGTTGATATTCCGGCGATAGCTTCGGCACATACCATGCCCATAGCCATGCCGGCGTGCGCCAGCATCAACTTACCGGTCACGTCGCCAATAGCCCAGATACCTGGAATATTGGTGGCCATACGGTCATCTATCTCAACGAAACCTCGTCGGTCCAATACAACTCCGGTCTTATCGAGTCCCAGGTTATCTGTGTTGGGTACAAAACTGGCTGCCAGCAGCACCTGGTGAGCAGAGATCTTCTCCTCTCCCTCGGGGCCCTCAACAGTCACGGTCAGTTTTGTTTTGAGTTTTTCCACGCAGGTGACCTTGCTCTTCGTGAGGGTTTTAATTCCCAACTTATTGATGGCTTTTTCCAGTTCCGCGCTGACTTCTCGATCCTCATTGGGCGTGATCCGATCCATCATTTCAACCAGGGTTACTGGAACACCATAGCTGTTCCAGATGGTGGCAAACTCCACTCCAATCGCGCCGGCACCGACGATCACTACGGATTTAGGCAGGATTTCCTGGAGGATGGCTTCTTTGTAGGTCACGATCTGTTTGCCATCCACTTCCATCCCGGGAATGATAAATGGCCGGGCACCGGTGGCAATGATTATATTATCAGCCTGAATTTGTTCTTCTCCCTCAGCCCCGGTTACTTTCAGAGTGTTGGCGTCGACAAATTCCGCGCTTCCGGTGAAGAGGCTGATCTTGTTTTTCTTCAACAGGAATTCAACCCCTTTGGTTAAGCGCTTGGAGACCTGTCGGCTTCTTTTCACTGCCGCCGCATAGTCCAGTTTTAGGTTATCAAAAGATATCCCGAAATTTTTAGACTGGTTGGTTAGGGTATAGGCCAGATCGGCGTTTTTTAGCAGGCTTTTGGAAGGGATACAGCCAACGTTCAGACATACGCCGCCCAGGTATTCTTTTTCAACTACGGCAGCGTTCTTTCCAAGTTGGGCAGCGCGGATGGCAGACACATATCCGGCCGGACCTGCTCCAATGACAATTACATCAAATTTACTCATAGCTTACCTTTTTCTTTATCAGTATTGACTTAGTCCTCAAAGGGGAATTTATGACCCCACTGCTCGCGGATAGTATCCATGGTTTCCATTATGCTCAGGGTCTCATCGAGGGGCATGATCTCCGACTCTGTTTTACCAGCCTGGATGCAGTTCATAACCTCCATGGCTTCCCATTCGTATCCATTGTATCCATTTAATGGCATTAAGATCTCTTCTGGCTCTTTCCCTTCACGGTAAAGGGTCATTTTAACCGGCTTATACCAGGGGGAATGAACCACGATCTTGCCGGTTGACCCAAACAGAACGGCATCCTTGTCGTCGTAAGAGATTTGTGAAGACATTAAACTGACCAGTTGGTTTTCAGCATAGCGCATCACCAGCGCGGTCTGGTTATCCACGCCGGTTTCACCAAAGCTTGCCAGGCCCGTAATGGCTACAGGTTCGCCAAACAGGCTGGATGCCCAGGAAATGCTGTAAGAGGCAGTGTCAAGTAATACGCTGCCCCCAAGATTTAGATCAAACCAGCGGTTCTTTGGATCATAGGGAGGTTTTGCCAGGAAATTGATCGTCATGCCGTTCACTGTTCCAATCGCTCCCTCTGCCAGGAGTTCCCGGATGCGGATGTGGATCGGGAAGAAACGGGTCCACATCGCTTCCATCAGGAAGAGCTTTTTCTCCCTGGCCAGATCGACCATGGTTTTGGCATCCTTGGCGTTGATGGTAAAAGCTTTTTCACACAGGACGTGTTTACCATGATTAAGGGCCATACTTGCATCCCGGAGATGGTAGACACCTGGCGTGCCAATATAAATGATATCGATATCGGGATCCTTGGCAACGTCCTCGTAGCTTGTATAGCGTCTGGGAATGTTGAATTTATCACCAAATGCATCCGCTGATTCCCGATTTCTTGATCCCACAGCCAGCAATTCAGCGTGTTCCGGAATGTTATTCAGGGCTTGTGAAAATCGGGTGGTGATCTTCCCAGTTCCCAGCACACCCCATTTTATTTTTCCTGTCATCATTTCCTCCAATTCCTGATCTATTGATTATTCCTTGTCAAAATTAATTCCTTCTTCTGCCCAAACGATCTTGCCTTCTTTTTCCCGGCGGGCCGGGATGACGCATAAAAATCCCAGCGGCCCTTTGCCAGTATTAGTTATCTTGTGCAGGGCGTCTGGTGGTATATGTATAATGTCTCCCCGTGAAATAACGTGGGTCTCTTCCCCCAGCAAGACTTCACCGGCACCTTGCAGAATCATGATCCCGTGGTCATAGGGGTGTTGTTCTTTGTTGGAATGGCCGCCGGCCTCAATTTGATAATACCGGAACGCGAAGTTTTCCGCGCCTTCTTTTTTGCCGATCATATAGGTTTCTGAGACCTGATTATCGGGTTCGTTTTTATACAACCGTGACCGGGTGCCTTCCCAAGTAAAGACGTGTTCCCAGTCACCTGTAAATTTATGAATTGTTCCAGTCATCTATTCTTCCTCATTTAATATTTCTGAGTCGAAGATATCCGCTATTTTATCGAGGCAATTTCGCGATGTGAGATCGAGGCTGAGTGGGGTGATTGAGACTAACCCCTCTGCCAGGGCGTAAGCGTCAGTATTCTTTCGGGAGTATTTACCTTTGCTGGGCACATGAGAAACGCTGGCCTTGGTCCCGAGCAAATTTTCCCGTTGGATAACGGTGGGTTGGTAATAGACCAGCTTGTCTTGCCTGGTGATCACCATCCGGGTATCAATTGACGCTCCCAGGGGAATTTCGAGCTTCAACACATCAGCATCCACGGGCATGTTGTTCTTTAACATCACCGCGGCGATCAGGCGTATAAAATGGATGGCCGCGGAAAAATCCACATCAGTGCTGTAAGTGTGATAATCAATACTGGCGATTTCCTGTGAGACGGCCAGGGTGGGAATCCCTTTTTCTGCCGCTTCAAGTGCGGCCCCGATGGTCCCGGAAACGGTCACACAGCTTCCTACGTTCTCTCCGTAGTTTATACCGGAAACAACCAGGCCAATCTCTCGATCAGCGATCTCTGACACTCCATGGACCACAGAAAGTGCAGGGGTTGCTTTAACACTGTAGCCCGGCCATTTTTTATCATTGTAGTTCACGGTGGTTTCCGTGATCGTTCCGTCGGCGCCATATTGCTGGGACCTGCTTCGTCCCATCGAGGTTTGTTGTTCCTCGGGAGCAACAATTAGCAATTCTCCTAGTGGATCGAGTGCTTCGGCCGCAGCCGCCAGGCCTGGGGAGTGAATGCCATCATCGTTCGAGAGCAATATTAAAGGTCTCATGGACCGTATACCTCTTTTAAGGCTTGGTGAAGGGAACTGATGTCATCAAAGATGAAACTGGGTTTAATGTCTTTCTGACTGATCTCTTTTTTGGACGTTACGCCAGTCAGCACTGCTACAGATTGAATATCAAGCAGATTTGCGCCCAGGATATCCGTTTCAAGCCGATCACCCACCATCAGCGTTTCACCCGGTTGGGCATTAAGTGCTTTTAGAGCGGTATGAAATATCGCCGGTTGTGGTTTGCCAACCACAAAAGGCTCTATCCCAGATGCATAATGTAGGGCGCCTATCACCATGCCGGTTCCCGGGTTAATGCCTTCCGGGGTTGGAAAGGATCCGTCTGTGTTGGTTGCGATAAAGGCGGCACCGTTTTTGATCAAACGCATGGCTATTGTTATCTTTTGGAGATTGATTTCCCGATCCATGCCTGCCACAACAGCAACAACCTCATTATTTGGCTGCTCTTCACCATGGGTGAAATTAAACCCTGCGTCACTCAGTGTCTGTGTTAAACCATCCATGCCGACTACATGTAGAAAGGCATCCTTGCCATATTTTTCCAGCAAGTAATCAGCAGTAACAGTCGAACTTGTGAATACTGAATCTGGTCCCGCTTGAATTCCAAAACTGCCAAGTTTGTTTATATAATCCTGGGCCGTGCGCGTATTATTGTTAGTAAGAAGAGCCCAGCGGATACCCTTTTCCTTTATAAATTCAAAAAATGAATTTATACCCGGAATGGGTTGATCGGATTTCCACAACACTCCATCACCATCCAGGAGGATGGTTTTGTATTTCTGGAGCCTCATAGTATTCCCTTCAGGTCTTTCATTGTTTTATTGGTTTTACTCCTGATCCAGTTCCAGGACACGGATAGCTGTTAAATTATCCGTCACCAGGGCATTGATAAAACCGCCCCTGATTGCCCCCAGGATTGCCTCGGATTTTTCTGGATTTCCGGCAACGGCAAGGCGGGTGTCGATATTTTGGAGATCATCGAAGGCGGAGCCGATGCGGCGCTGGTGAAAATCGACTTGGGCCAATGATCCGTCGATCTCGTAATATAGCGCGCAAACATCACCAACTGCACCAGCAGATCGGATGGTGTCCAATTCCTCTAGGGAGATATGGTTCCCCCTGTATAGACTACAGTATTCCGGCTTTGTGGTTCCAATACCCATCAGGGCTATATCGCATTCCCGACCGATAGAAATCGCCTCTTCAACCGAGGGGTCTTCCAGTAGTGAGACAGCAGTCCTTTTGTTTTCAACGATGAAGGGAGTGTAGAGATATATACCTTCTCCGCTGATCTTATGCGCCAATCTCTCTACCAGGGTCTGGGCACTGTAGGCGTGCCGTGTGGAACCGAGCACACCAACCAGCTGCACTACCTTGGTTCCGGATGTTGGAGTGGTTTCAAAAGCTTCAATGGTTGCCTGAACTGTCGTACCCCAGGCGACACCTATTTGGGAGCCGGGTTTGATCAGGCTACCCAATAACCGGGAAGCAGCTTTGCCAAGTTGTTTGCGGAGATCTGCGTAATTGGGTTGGTTGATACATTCCACTACGGAAACATGCTTCAGCCCCAACTGTTTTTTAAGTCCTTCTTCTAGGCTGTGATCATAGCGGAAGGGGTGATGCACCACGATCTCAACGATGCCTTTGTCTCGGGCTTCCGTTAACATCCGGGATACCGCAGAGCGGGTAAGCCCGATCATTTCAGCAATCTCGGTCTGTCTAAGGTCCTCAAGATAATATTTTTCTGCCACAAATGCCAAAATCTCAGCACGTTCTGTGTTATTTGCCATGGGGATCACCTGGTAGATGTACTGTTTTTTAAATAATAGTTACTTATTTCCATTGACAAAAGAATTACCAAGCATTATTATATCACATATGTGATTAATGACCTCACATATGTTTACTGGGAGAGTGTATACAGCGTATATTAGAAGGAACGACTAAATAATTGGGGACTTAAGTTCAGGCGGGAATTCATTTATTATGAATATTAGCGATTATTTATGCAAAGAAGCAGTAATTCTGGGTTTGGATGCCGCCTTTTCTGAGGAAGTGATCCGGGAATTGGGCGGCAAGTTACGCGATCAAGGATTTGTAAAAGAGGACTTCATTGAGGCTGCCCTGGAAAGGGAGGCTAATATGCCAACCGGCCTACCCCTGGGAGGAGAGTATAATGCGGCCATTCCTCACGTGGACATTGAATACGTCAACAAATCCGCCCTGGGTTTAGCGACACTAAAAGACGAAGTTGTATTTTATAATATGGTAGAGAGTGACGAAGAAGTTCCCTGCCGGTTGGTTATTATGCTGGCTCTTGACAAACCAAAATCTCAAATTGAAATGCTTCAAAGCGTAGCGGCTGTCCTCCAGAATCCGGAGATTATTCAGAATTTAGTGCATGCAAAAACGACAGAAGAGATCTTTGAGATCTTGTCATAAAGCACATTAGATAAGGAAAATAATAATGGCAAAAACAGTGATCGTTTCATGTGGTACCGGGATTGCTACGTCTACAGTGGCAGCCAAGGCAATTGAAGAGGCTTGTAAAGCGGCAGGAGTTGCTGTGATTACCAAGCAGTGTAAAGGCCAGGAGATCCCCGAGCTCCTTAAACAAGGAGCTGATCTGATTGTTACCACTTCGACTATGCGTTTTGACCCGGGAATCCCGGTTGTAAAAGGTCTGGCATTTTTGACTGGTATTGGTATTGAGCAGGTTGTTGAAGAAATTCTGGGCTACCTGAGGGACTAGTAACTAAAAGCTAGTATTTGTGTTCTTACGAGTACATATCTAATTGAAATTACTTGATTCCTGGGAGGGGGCCCCTCTCTGGAAGGCTTTGTGTGAAATTTAGTGGTGATTAGTATCAATAAGGGAAATCCCGGCCAATGCAAGGAGGACCTGCGCGAGAGCTGTCAAAAACCAAGCAGATCGACCTGATCAGAAATCAACAAGGCAGAATTCCGGGACCACATAATTTTGACGAGGAGGTGATAACACTCAATTCAGTTGTATGGCCAAGCTATAGTTAGTTTTTCCAGAACGACATTATTTTTTGGAGGATAGAAATGGATTTCGCAACCGTATTAAAATCATTAGTTGATACCTTAGGCTCCACGGTATTGCTGCCTGTGTTCATCTTCCTTTTCGCCGTGATCCTTGGCGCAAAAGTTGGACGGGCCTTCCGAGCTGCAGTGACCATTGGTGTGGCTTTCATCGGTATTAACCTCGTCATTGGCCTGATGTGGGGTTCCCTCGCTGAGGTATCCCAGGCTATGGTAACCAACGCTGGTATTTCCCGCGAGTTTCATGTGGTACTGGAATTGCTACGTCTACAGTGGCAGCCAAGGCAATTGAAGAGGCTTGTAAAGCGGCAGGAGTTGCTGTGATTACCAAGCAGTGCAAAGGCCAGGAGATCCCCGAGCTCCTTAAACAAGGAGCTGATTTGATTGTCACTACCTCGACCATGCGTTTTGACCCCGGTATCCCAGTAGTGAAAGGATTAGCCTTTTTAACGGGAATAGGCATTGATGAGGTTGTGAAAGAGATCCTTGATATCTTGAAAGATTAGTAACTATATTCTTCTTTTGGTGTTTTTACTGGCACTACAATACTACCCTGACAGATTCCAGCGAGAGACATCTTTCTCTGGAAGAATTCGTGTGAAAGTACTTAATAACCAAATAGTCTGAGATTTTCCTGGGCTTTTGCAAGGGCTCCAGCCGCTGGCTGCTAAATTCAGAGGCAGAATTCTTGCAAGTAACAAAATCTATGCAATAAAACAGGATGTTCTCATCAGGACTGAGGAGGTGATAGCTCTCATACCAGTTGCAGGATCAAGCAATAGTTCTTATTAAGTAGGAAAACTAAGTATTATTTGGAGGAAAAGTTATGGATTTCGCAACCGTATTAAAATCATTAGTTGATACCTTGGGCTCCACGGTATTGCTGCCGGTGTTCATCTTCCTTTTCGCCGTGATCCTTGGCGCAAAAGTTGGACGGGCTTTCCGAGCTGCAGTGACCATTGGTGTAGCTTTCATCGGTATTAACCTCGTCATTGGCCTGATGTGGGGATCCCTCGCTGAGGTGTCCCAGGCTATGGTAACCAACGCTGGCATTTCCCGCGACATCATTGAT
>JGI24024J18818_10001087_pt1 | contig 11009 bp, 8 predicted proteins | sample Cruoilmetagenom2_FD_18818 | JGI IMG/M metagenome (IMG submission 18818) | reverse complement strand
CAGTTGAAACGTGCATCTATAATCTCATCATCTAAAAGTTTATCAAAATAATCCAGGGTACTCTCTTTCGTACCATCAACAAATTCCACATTGCCTTCCAGTTCAACAGCTTGCCCCTGCCAATCTTTATCGACACGTTTTTGATCTTTATAGAATTTTCTGATCGTGTGAGAGTGATTATCTGTTTTTTCTATCATAAGAACTTTTTCAAGACCCAGTTCTTTTGCCTCAACTACTGAACCAATACCACCTGGTCCACCACCAATTATTATAAGATCATAAATATTTTCCATGACACTACTCCTTGTCCTAATTATAGTTAAGAATAGTGTACCATTTTATAAAATATAAATCTATATAATTAGAAATATATTTTTCTTATATTATGGAATGATTACTTTTGCATACATTCCCGGGAAAACATTTTTATCACCTTTATCAAATGAGATACGCATTTTAATCTTATGGGTCATTGGATTTGCATCGGGAATAATCGCATGAACAGTACCAATAGTTCTGTAGTTAATAGAAGGAATTTTAACAGCCAGTTTCTGCCCCTCTTTAACTCTACCGATAATTCCTTCTGAAAGAGATACATCTATTTCTAAACTTTCTGTATCAACCAACATTATTGTTAACATCCCTGGCATAACCATATCACCCACTTTAATATTCTTTTGAACAACAACACCATCTGACGGAGCTTTCATTTTAAGATAATTAAATATAGTTGCCATCTGCTTTGCTTTAATAGAAGCCTGTTCCACCATGATTTGAGCAGCGTCCAGCATGCCGGAAACATTTTCAGCCTGTGCTTCCATGTCATCATAATCCATCATAGGCATGTTGCTCTTATTTTTCAATCGATCTTTTCTTTTGTTGATATTGCTCAGTCTTTTACGCCAAAACTCTACCACTATTTTTGACTGCTCCAACATGAGATCTGCTTGAGACTTCATAATGTCAAACTCTGCAGATTCCATCTCATAAAGATCATCTTCACGTTTTACTTTGTCGCCAAGTTTCACAAATACTTTTTTTATGTAACCCATATAACGACTACCTATCATCTTCTGTCCATTAGAAACAACCGTACCAGTTAAAGTAATTTCACTGGCACTTAGTGAAGTAATGAGTAAAAAAGTTACAATTAATAGTTTTTTATAATTCAGCATTTACTACTTCTACATATAAACATTGAATTTTTATCATATGCCACAGATTACCACTTTCTTAAATTTATATGACATTTCATACATTGACCCGAGATCTTACTGTATGCCTGTAGTGCCTGTACTGCATCTCCATCAGAAAAACGCTCTTCAATATCTTCTGCTCTTCTTTTGATCTTTTTTTGTATCTTGTTTGTCATTTTCATATTATTATTGAGCCATTTTTCATAAATATCTTTATTATTTACTTCTGAATCAATAGGACGTATCTTAACTATAGTCTCTTTGAGACTTTTCACTCCCGCATTTACGATATCTTCATTATTATAGAAAAAACCTGACTGTATATCCTGCATAGCCTGTGCCATCTTTTGCATATCTAAGATCCTATCACCTTGTTTATACCCTTCTGCCAGTACCAAAGAAGATGTAACCATAAATCCAAGTAGTAATTTTCTCATTTTGTATTCCTTATATTAATTATTAATTAGAATAACATTGTAACAGACTATCTCTAATAACTAAGTTACATTGATAATCATCATATATTTTAATTACATTTTTTTATATTGTTTAAGTTTTAATTTAAATACTTAGTGCTAAGATGTGATTATCTCAAACCTGAACTATCCAATAGTTCGAGTTAAAAATTAAAAGGATAAAAATATGAGAAAGACCGTTATATCATGTGTAGCAGCAGCTGCACTAATTACAAGCGCACAAGCAGATTTTAGTTTCGGAGATATGTTCAAAGATATGAAAGAAGCTGCTATCAGCATGAGTAAAGATGCTAAAGACTCTGTTGAGTCTATGAAAGATGGTGCTGTTGAAACAAGTAAAAGTGCTGAAAGAACAGTAACAAACGTAAGTAAAGATGCTAAAGATACATCAGTAAAAGTATCTGATGACCTTAAAACGGCTCAAGTTTCTACATCTAAAGATGTAAGAGATGCTACAGTTGAACTTGCGGAAGATACAAAAGATTCTATCACTAATACAACTAAAGATCTTAAAGACTCTACAACTATCGCTTCTAAAGATATGAAAGATTCTGCTATTTCTGTATCTAAAGATATCTCCGATACTACAAAAACGGTTTCTAACGACTCAAGAGATTCTGTGAAAACTGTTTCTAACGATTCAAGAGACTCTGTAAAAACTGTGTCTAATGACACAACTGATTCTGTGAAAACTGTTTCTAACGATTCAAGAGATTCTGTGAAAACTGTTTCTAACGACTCAAGAGATTCTGTAAAAACTGTGTCTAATGACACAACTGATTCTGTGAAAACTGTTTCTAATGACTCAAGAGATTCTGTAAAAACTGTTTCTAACGACTCAAGAGATTCTGTGAAAACTGTTTCTAATGATCTGGATGATGCAACTAAAACTGTTTCTAACGATTCAAGAGACTCTGTGAAAACAATTTCCAATGACACAGCTGATTCTGTAAAAACTGTTTCAAATGACTTAGATGAAACAACAAGAACTGTTTCTGATAATGTGAATGACTCTACTAAAACAGTTTCCAATGATACTAGAAAATCTGTAAGAGAAGTTTCTGAGAACGCAAACGATTCTACTAAAACTATTTCTGACAATGTAAATGATTCTACTAAAACAGTTTCTAAAGAGACTAGAAAATCTGTAAAAGAAATTGCTGACGATAACGAAGCAGCAAAAAAATAATTCTCCGTTCTATTCCGGAAAGCTACCAGTAACTTTTGGTAGCTTTTCATTTCTACTGATCAAAAATCATAATTTTAATTTATTTTATATATAAGCTTTATGCTATCCTATTAGATAAGATATTATCAAAAGGATACACATGAACACATTTAAAAAAGTCATTCTTCAAAGTATATTTCTCTTTCTTCCCTCACTACTTTTAGCAACAGCTACAACTACACCAAATCTTGAAAAAAATTCTTTGGCAGTGTTCTATAAGATAAAAGGCGACATACAAAAGCCCTTTAACGAGATCGTTGAAAAAGAGTTAAAAAGTGTAGGTTTCAATATTACCGATCCACATAAACGTGTAAATGATCAGTATAAAAAAAAGTATGGTTCAACGGTTCTTGATGTACTCAGTTTTATGTCAGTAGTCAATGATGAAGTTGTTCTTAACCTCTTAAACATTGATCCACGTATTGCCGGTTTTTCTCCGTTCAACATGCTCATCTACAAAAAACTTGATAATAAATTTACACATGTAGGTCACCTTGAACCTTCTGCTATTTTAGATATGCTTGAAATCACAGATGCAACAGTAAGGGAAAAATTTACAGCATCATTTAACCCTTTAAATGAAAAGCTGGAAGCAGGATTTAAATCCAAAAAACTAGAGTTTACAAAATCTTATCTGCCTTACAAAAAACTACCAAAAACAAAAATGCTTAATTTTGAATATACTTTTGAAAGACCTGATGACCTTGAGGATTTTATCGATGAATTCCAAAACAAGTTTGAACTTGCTTTCATTGACAAAAAATACCTTATAGCCGGATATCATAATTTTATGGAAGGAACGGAGGACGCTGAAGAGATATTAAAAGGCTATGATGCTTTCTGGACATACTCTTTATGCCACCTGGAGTATTCTTACAATATGTTTGATAATAAAGATGCACATCCTGAAGCAGGATTGTTTGCACCATGTTCAATGTATATGTATATCAAGAAAGACTCCAATCTGCTTGTCATAGGTATGCCAACCTTACAAAACTGGTCAGATACACTTGATATAACAGATAAAAAAAGAGTTGGACTAGTGCAGCAGCTGGACAAGGAGATACCTGCAATACTTACCTCTATGGGGATGAAAGCTGTCCCAAATGAAAATCCTTTAATGAAAGACAGAAGTACAGCAAAAGCAGCAATACCTGCAAAAAAAGAGGTAGAGAAAAAAGTTGAAAAAGCGGTATCAGAACCTGCATCTAAAGTGAAAAATTTACTTGCAACCTTCTATACTATAGAGGGGGATGCACAAGAAGCGTATAATGAGATAGTAGATGTTGAGATCAAAAAAATAGGATTTAATGTAAACAATCCCCATAAACGTGTAAATGATGAATACAAACACAAGTATGGGTCTACAAAACTTGATGTTTTAAGTTTTATGCATGCAGTCAATGACAGAGCATTTTTACCTCTTTTAAATATTGATCCCCGTATAGGCGGGTTCACTCCGTTCAATATGCTTATCTATAAAAAACTGGATGACAAAAACACACATATCGGGCATATTGATCCTGAAGCCGCTCTGGATATTGTGGGGATTGAAGATAAAGCATTAAGAGAAAAATATATAGCTGTATTTAAACCTTTAGATGAGTCCATTGAAGCTACACTGAAAGCCAAAGGTTTGAAATATACAAAATCCAATTTACTCTATAAAGAACTTACAAAAAACAGAATGTTCAAATTTGAATATACTTTTGAGAGAACTGATGATATTGATGACTTCATAGATGTATTCCAAAATAAATTTGCACTGGCATTCATGGCAAAAAAGTATTTGATCGCCGGGTATCATAACTTTTTAGATGACTTGGATGATTCCGAAGAGCTACTCTCCAACTATGATGCTTTCTGGAGCTATTCTTTATGTCATCTGGGTTACTCCTATGAAATGTTCGACTATGATAATGGACGTCCTGAAGCTGGTCTTTTTGCTCCATGTTCCATGTATATGTATATTGAAAAAGACTCAAATAAACTCATTATCGGTATGCCGACACTGCATAATGTCTCTGCCACATTGGGATTAACAGAGAAAAAACATTTAGAATGGATAGAGAAACTGGACAGAGAGATACCTGAAATACTTACATCTATCGGAGCAAAAGATCTGCTGAACAAAAGTACAGCAGTCAAACCTGCACCGGCTGTAAAAAAAGCAGAAAGTAAAGTAACACCACCTGCTGAAAAAGAAACATCCAAAGAGGTTCAAAAGAGTGAAGAGCCTAAAGAGAAAAAACAGATCATTGAAAATGGTTCTGAAATCATAGAGATCATCATACCTAAACCACCAAAAGTTACTACAGACATACCGTTAGCTGTTCAAGTAAAAACAGTAAATGGTGGGCATACAAATACACGTTCAATAAAGTTTTCAAAACGTATACCTCCAAATTATGTAGATCACAGTAAAGATACACCAGCAGAGAAAGCAAAAAACACAAGTGATCATATTGGGGAAGTCGTTAGCGGTAGAATATCTGCATATATACGTGCTAAATATATTGATGTAAAGGAAGCAAAAGCAACACTTGAAAAAGCTGGATTTACTATTCTATCTGTTGCGGCAGTCAATAAAAAAGGGGATTTAACTTCTATTGTTTTCACTAACAAAGATCTTACAGCTATGGCAAGCAAATCAAACCGAGGCTTCTCAGCTTCTCTACGTCTTTTGGTCAATAAAAAAGACCATCACATCACTATAACCAACCCACTCTATATGGCTAAAGGTTTTATGCAGGATGATTTTGATGAAAAAATACCAAAAGAGGCTTTGGCAAAGATCACATCAAATTTTAAAAGACTTTTAAATTCAAAAGATCAATTAAAATTCCAACTCTTACCTAAATACCAGTTCATGCACGGTATGCCTCTCTATCAAGATATGATCACAGTTGCATCAGGTAAAAATTTGTTAGAAAAAGTTCAAAAGCATAAGAGAGTTGTCTTTATACAAAAACTTGACAATGGTTCAACACTGGTTGGCATAAAACTTAGAAAAAGAACAAACAAATTTATAGATAAAATAGGTACAAACAATGCAGCACTTCTTCCTTACCCTATACTCATAGAAGAGGGTAAGGCAAAGATATTGGATCCGAAATATTATATTTCAGTCATGTACCCACTTTTACAAATGTCTGAATTTATGACCATTGCTACTGTACCTGGAGCCATTGTAAAAGATTGTGAAAGAGTTTTTAGATAGGAAACTACCTCTTCAGTAAAGAGATAGAGCAATTCATACTCTATCTCTATTAAAAATACTATTTTGCTTTCTCTAAATATTTCCCCTCAACTGTATCCACAACAATTTTCTGCCCTTCAAGGATGAAGAATGGTACTTGTACCACAGCACCAGAATCAAGTGTTGCTGGTTTCTTACCACCTTGTGAGTCACCTTTGAAATTTGGTGGTGTTTCTACTACTGTAAGTGTAATAGTTTGTGGAATTTCCACTGAGATTGCTTTACCATTGTGAAACAATATATCAGCTTCCATACCATCTATCATATAATCAAATGTATCTTTACCTACCTGCTCATGCATAAGCCCAATTTGGTCAAATGTAATTGTATCCATGAATTGAAGAAATTCACCATCATCATAGAGGTATTGCATCGTCTTTTGCTCTAACTCTGGCACTTCAAATTTATCTCCGGCATGCACTGTTTTTTCAATTACTTTTCCTGTTTGAAGATTTTTTATTTTTGCACGTACAAATGCTGCACCTTTTCCAGGCTTCACATGATGTGCTTCTACTACTCGATAAGGATTTCCTGTTACCTCAAGTCTCGCACCTTTTTTAATATCACCCATTCCGATTGTAGCCATAGTTAGTCCTTAAAAATTAATTAAGTGGATTATAGCAGATGGTTGGTTAAAGGATACAAAAGACACCCACGTAGGGTGCCCCAGGAAGAATATTATTTAGTAATCGAAATGCTATCGTGATGACCGTCTGTTACGGGTTCAAAATCCATTGCCTTGGAGTTATCCATAAGTACAGGGACAAAGAGTAAAGAGACAAACACAGCAGCAACAGTACCAGAGATAAGTGCAACTCCAAGTCCACCAAATATTGGATCACCTGCTAGCAGTGCAGAACCTAATATAATGGCTACAGCAGTCAAAGCAATAGGCTTTGCCCTTGTTACTACAGCTACAGAAATTGCACGTCGTTTTGTCATACCATGATACTCCATCAGTGATTTGGCAAAGTCTATAAGCAGAAGTGAATTCCTAGAAGATATTCCTATCAGAGCAATAAAACCAATAAGGGAAGTTGATGTCAGGAAGAATGTCTCCAAAGTAAAGAAGTTAGCAACCCAGTGTCCTACAATCACTCCTATAAGCGAAAGGAATGAACCCAATAGAACAATACCGCTTATGGTAAAACTCTTATAGTAGATCACTAACAATAAGAAGATGAGTATAAGCGCAGTTATAAAGGCACCACCTAGATCCCTGAAAGTATCCAGAGTTACTTTCATTTCGCCATCCCAACGTACAAGAAATTTTTCTCCTGTCTTTTTATCTGTTAAATGAAGATCAAACATATAGGTTGTTATCCCTGGTTCTTTTTCTACTTCATATTCTTTAGAAAACTCTTCCAGCATCACATCACGTGCTTCAAGAAGAGGATAGAGTTGAGAGACCTTATCTGTTTCTGCTATAACATTTACCATACGAGAAAGATTTTTATGCATGATCATAGGATTAGAGTCAACCTTGCGAAGTGTAACTACTTCACTCATAGGAACCATCATCCCCTTCATGTTCATCAAATTCAATGATGAAAGTTTACTCTGAAGAGATTCTACTTTAGAAGAAGAGAGACTTTTACTCTCTTTTTCAAGCACTAAGAACATATCTATCTGATCCGGTGAATTATTAGAATTCTTATGTGCTATGACCATGCCTTCAAACGCAAGATACAAAATATTATTGACCTGCTTTACACTCAGTCCGCTTCTTGCAATTTTCTCTTTATCAGGTACAAGTTCATATTTTGAAAAGATTTCATCTGCCATAATATCAATATCAACCAAACCATCAGTTTTCCCCAATATTTGTGCCGCTTTTGTTGATATAGTTCTTATTTTATCTAAATTGTCACCATGTACTTCAACGACTATAGAAGCAAGTGTTGGAGGGCCTGCAGGCTGCTCAACTAACTTAATATTGGTTCCCGGAAGTTTTGGGAGGCATGTTTCTTTGATTATGGGTCTTAATCGATGAGTCATCATAAAAGAAGGTTCATTTCTGTTATGCTTATCTGTTAAATTAACTAAAATTTCTGAAACATTTTCTGTACGCTTCATACCGGAACCTTTCACAAGTCCGGCATAATCCAAAGGAATACCTTGAGCTAAAAAAAGTGAAATATTTACTACTTCCTTCTCTTTTTTAAGAATATCAATCACACAGCTACTCATCTGTTTGGTTTGCTCTATAGAGCTACCTGAAGGAGTATCTACATATACGGAAAAAGTATTGGCACTTTTACCAGGAAGCATTTTCAACAATACTATTTTCGTAGGGAACATCATAAGTGAACCAAAAAATGCCAAAGCCGTAAGCACAATAACAAGTGTTTTTTTAGATTTTTTATCTAATATGTCATAAACAATTTTTTCAAGTTTACTCATTACTTTTCTCCTTTATTGTGATGCTTGTGTGTTGGTTTCTTTAATAGCTTCAAACTCAAATAAGGTGTGAAAATATAAGCAACAAAAAGTGAAGCTATCAATGCTACAGGTACATTATTGGGAATAGGTCCCATAAATGATCCCATCATCCCTCCTACAAATCCCATAGGTACCATCGTAAAAATAATTGCCAGTGTCGCAACGTTGGTGGGTGCTCCTATCTCATCTGTTGCTTCAATCAGAAGTTCACCCATCTCTTTATCTTCAACACCGTGGCTGTGCAAATGTCTATGGATATTTTCGATAACAATAATGGCAGCATCCACAAGCAACCCCAAGGAAAGAAGGAGTGCAAAGAGCGTGATCCTGTTCATCGTTTGTCCAGTCATCCATGCAGTAAAGAGTGTCACTGCCAAAATAGCAGGAACTGAGAATGTAACAATAAGTGATTCTCTCCAACCCAAAGCAAAGACTAGCATAAGTGCAATAATTATAATAGTAATCATTAGGTGATGCATCAACTCATTTACAGCCTCATTTGCTCTCTCACCATAGTTTCTGGTTATCAGATAGCCAACACCTTCTTTGCTAAATTCAGCCTCATACTCTTTTAGGACATCCACAACATCTTCGGCGACAAATACAGCATTTGTACCTGCCAATTTTGCCACAGTCATTGTGATCTGATTTAACTCTTTACTCATTGTCAAAGAATTTGCATCTTCCTTGAGCAGTATTTTAGCTGTTTGAAAATTTTGAATATCTAATCCATCTCTCACTTGAGCTACATCTCGCAAATAAATAGGTGAGCCCATATATTGTGCTACGATCACAGACCCTACATCCTCTACACTCTCTATAGCATTCTTGACACCGAAAACTACAAGCTTGTTGTCTCCTGTTCTTCCTTTTACATCAGGGACATCTACAGCAACAGACTGAACCGCTTGCATGATCTGTCCCAAGGAAAGATGATAAGCAGAAAGTTTTCCCATATCTACTTCAATATTGTACTGAGCTTTACGTGCACCTATAAGTGTAGTTTTAGCTACAGCATTAACAGCATTTATTTTCTGTTGTACATTTCTCACAATTTCAAAAAGTTTTACATCGTCCAGCTTACTTCCAGGTTTAGGGTAAAATGCTACTGTAATGATAGGGATATCAATATCAATATCAAAAGGTTTAATGAGAGGTTGCATGACACCTTTTGGCATCTGATCCATGTTCTGCATCACTTTATCGTAAAGTTTAAGGTTAGAGTCTTCTCTGTTTTCCCCAATGTAGTACATGACATTTACTACACCTACATTATCCATAGCCATGCCATAAACATGTTCTATTCCTTTAACTTCTCTAAGTTTTCTCTCTAAAGGTTTTACAATGACATTTTCTACCTCTTTAGGACTAGCCCCTGGCATCGCTACTATAATAGCTCCCCCAGAGATTGCGATCTGAGGGTCTTCTTCTCTTGGCATAGTATTTAGTGCCAAATATCCCATAAGAAGTAAAAAGGCACCTAAAACTGCGGTTAAAGGATTTCGTAGAAAACCCTTTGCCAACTTTCCTGCTGTGTCCGTAACTTGATATTCTTTATTATTTGACATAATACTTACCTAATAAGAATTTTGGCATACATACCAGGATATACTGAACGATCTTTAAGATCGAATTTTAATTTAATTTTAAATTTATGCGTCATAGGATTTGAACTGGGAATAATTGAAGAGATCTTACCTGTAGTCACAAACCCCAATGAAGGTATTTCAATACTGACATCTTTACCCAAATTAATATCTTTAAGTTGCGTCTCTGAAATTTCAGCAACAATTTTCAATCTGCTTAGATCAGTGAGGATGACTGCCGGCATTCCAGGAATAGCCATTTCACCTTCATTGACTTTTTTTGCCACAATTACACCATCATTGGGTGCCAGGATCTTAAGATAATTATATTGGTTCAGTACTTCTTCTTTTTTTGCCTCTGCCTGTTCTACTTGTTTTGTAGCTATGATAACCATATCCTTAAGATTCTCTGCTGCAAGTTCTAACGTTTCCAACTCATATTTTGAAACCATCTTTTTCTTAAAGAGTCTTTGGTGTCTTGAGAGATTCATAAGTACATTGTTGTACTGATTTTTATTCATCTGAAGGGCTAATCTTGCTTGAGAGATACCAAGATCCACTTGTCTTTCTGCAGATTCGATCTCTTTAGAATCTATCTCATAGAGCAATTGACCTTTTTTTACAATATCACCTTCACTTACAGCCATATTTTTAACATAACCCATATAACGACTCGTCATCATTTTCTGATTATCTGAAATAACAGAACCGCTTAAATTTATCTCTACTGCACTTACAGTTGTTAAAAAAACACCTATCAATAATATTATAATTTTTTTCATACTTTTCCTCCTCTGTTTAAAATGCTGTCCAGTTCAAATA
>JGI24024J18818_10001086_pt1 | contig 11013 bp, 11 predicted proteins | sample Cruoilmetagenom2_FD_18818 | JGI IMG/M metagenome (IMG submission 18818) | reverse complement strand
ACTTGGAATATTTAATTTCAACTTACCCAAACCAAGCTGCCTTAATCTATTTTAGAAATCATATAATAAAAAAGATAGGGAGAATACCCCCTATCTAGTAGTCATTTCTGTCTTAATAATCGCATGCTATTTAAAATGACAATCAAAGCTGCACCTGTATCACTCAAAACCGCCATCCATAACGTGAGGTACCCAGGGAAAATTAATAGTAGTGCTACAATCTTTGTAAGAAGAGAAAACCATACATTTTGTTTAATAATGCTTAAAGCTCTTCTACTTAATTGAATCGTATAAGGCAGCTTTTCTAAATTATCGGCCATCAGAACAATGTCAGCAGTTTCCATGGCAGTATCTGTACCAGCTCCGCCCATCGCTATTCCCAAGTCTGCTGTGGCGAGGGCTGGTGCATCATTAATCCCATCGCCGACCATAGCAACACGCTTTCCTTCTTGTTGGAGTTTTTGAACAGCCGTTACTTTATCCTCAGGTAACAACTCCGCAAAGTATCGATCAACTCCTGTTTGAGAAGCTACTTTTTTAGCAGTTCCTTCGTTATCTCCGGTTAACATCACCATTTCTTCCATACCTATTTGTTTCAATTTNCGNATGGACTTTACAGTTATATCCCGAATGGCATCCGCAACAGCAATGACGCCTAAAACCTCTGAACGAGTGCCAACAAGAACCAGGGTATTTCCTTCTTGCTGCAATCGTTTAATTTCGTCTTCAATCGCTGGAAAAGTTACATCGAACTCATAGTATAGTTTGGGATTTCCAGCAAAATACTCAATATCATTAATAGTTGCTTGGGCACCCTTACCGACGATTGCTCTAAAGGATTCACCCTTCATAACTTGTATACCTTTTTCATCAGCATAAGTTGTTATTGCTTTTGCAATCGGATGATTTGAATGTTCTTCAATGGTACGAGCAATTGCCAGTAATTCGTCTTCGCTTCCTTTTAGAGTGATAATTTGGGAAACCTTTGGTTTTCCTTCGGTTAGGGTCCCGGTTTTATCGAATGCAATTGCATTAATGGCTCCGGCTTTCTCTAAGAACGTACCACCCTTGATTAAGACACCATTCTTTGCAGCATTCCCAATTGCAGAAACAATAGCTACCGGGGTAGATATCACTAAAGCACATGGACAAGCTACAACTAATAACGCTAGACCCTTATATGCCCATTCTGCCCATGTCCCGAACCCTAGTAATGGAGGGATAACCATTATGAGTAAAGCTAATACAAAGACAATGGGTGTATAGATACTTGCAAAACGATCAACAAAGGCTTGAGTTGGTGCCTTTTTCTCTTGTGCTTCTTCCACCAGGTGAATAATTCTAGCAATAGCGGTGTCTTCGACTAACTTTGTTATTCTTACCTCTAATGATCCACTTTCGTTTACGGTACCTGCATATACGGTATCCCCGACTTCTTTATCAATGGGAATCGATTCACCTGTAATTGGTGCCTGATTGACACTCGAAAAACCAGAAATGATATCGCCATCTAATGGGAATTTCTCACCGGGTTTGATAATGATGATATCACCAATTGAAACCTCTTCAACTGGCTTTGTAACCAATTGTTCGCCTACTTTTACTAAGGCTTTAGAAGGTGCAAGATCCATAAGACTACGAATAGAATCTCTTGTTCGCTCAATCGATTTATTTTGGAGTGTATTACCAAGTGCAAATAACCATACCACTGTTGCGCCTTCAAACCATTCTCCAATAAGTGCTGCCCCGATGGCTGCAACAGACATCAAAACATTCATATCTAAAGAAAAGCTTTTTATTGCATAATAAGCACTTCTTACAGGCTTATATCCGCCAATAACGATTGTAGCTGCGTATAAAAGTGTAATCAAAATTGGTGAAACATTTGTATAGGATCCAAAGAAGCCAAGTGCTAAAAGGATACCGGAAATAGTAGTAAGTGGAAGCCCTTTTTTGACTTCTATTTTTGTTGAACTATCTTTGGAGGTTGGGGTTGCTTGAAAACCAGCCTTTTCAACCTCTTTAATAATTTCTTTATTATTAGTTTCATGAACAATCTGCATTTTTCCAGTGGAGAAGTTTACACTAACTTCTTTCACTGCAGGGTTCTTTCTAAGATGTTTTTCTATAGTAACTGCGCAAGCACCGCAATCCATACCTTCAACTCTGAAAATTTGAGTATTTTTATTATTCCCCTTATGGGTTTCAGTCTGAAATCCAAGCTTTTCAACATGTTTTTTAATTTTATTTTCTAAAGAGGGTTGACTGGTTTCTACAAGCATTTTCCCGGCACTATAGTTTACCTTAACATTTTCAATCCCTTCCAACTTTGAAAGACTTTTCTCAATAGTCACTGCACATGAAGGACAATCCATCCCTTTGACTTGATATTCAAGTCTTTCTAAAGGCTGTGTAGTTGCTAAGGCTTGAAACTTATCCTCAGGGGGATTACATTTTGTATCACTGCAACATGCAGAAGTTTTTTTGATTTCTTGTTCCAGATTGTTTTGATTCTTTACGTTACTTGAGCATTGGTCATCATTGCAGCATGCTGACTTAAGAGTTTCCTCTTTATTACTTGCACAAGAATCATCATTACAGCATGCTGATTGAAGAACTTCGTCTTTATTGACTGTTGTAATTCCATTGCTGCCACAAGAATCATCATTGCAACATGAATTCTTTTTCTGGTTTACTACGATAAGAGGGATACTAAACTGTTTTGTTTCTGTGCCCCCATTATCGGAACAACAACTTTTTTTCTTTTCATTTTCAGGACTCATTTATTCCAACTCTCTTTCGAATGATCCAATGCAATTTTAACCAATTGGTGGACATGATCATCAACTACCGAATAAAAAACTAGTTTTCCCTCTTTGCGATATTTTGCTAAACCCATGTTTCTTAAATACCTTAAATGGTGGGAAGCTGTCGCAGTGGTTGTACCAATAATATTGGCAACATCACACACACATAACTCTTTTTCAAGAGTTAATGCGTAGGTAACCTTAAGGCGTGTTGCATCAGAAAGTGCCTTGAAAATAAGTTCGACACGGTCTAACTCCTCCATTTTAGGTTGAACACGCGCAACTACTTCCTTATCGAAACAAGTTATTTCACACATATCCTTTGGTGTGGATTTCGTAACAGTTTTCAATACTTTCACCTCATTCAAATAATCGTTTGATTGTTACTTGTAGTGTATGCAGTGGTCAATATTTTGTCAACAATATAATCAAATGATTGTTTGAGTATGTTTTTTTTCCTGTTACAATCATGTTGTAACAATGTAAGGAGGATATGAGATTGAAGAAAATCACATTGAGTGCGATCCTATTGTTTTTTACATTCACACCTTCTATATTTGCTCATTCTGGTCTAATGAGTTCAACACCTCATGATGGTGAAACAATAAATGAAGAAGTAGAACATGTAATATTAATTTTTAATACGCCGATAGAAACCACGAGTACATTGAAAATAACTGACGAACTTGGAAAAGCACTTTTAATTGAAATCATTGTGGATGATAAACAAATGATGGGGATGTTTAATACTCCTCTTAAAGATGGAAAGTATCAAGTGGCATGGAAAATCATTGGAGAGGATGGTCATCCAATTGAAGGGAAATATTCTTTTATCGTAGATAGCTCTCAAATACAAGAGGAAGAGCCAATGAATTCAATGGAGTCCCATTCCGATATTTCTGATAAAGAAATACCTGAAGAAACCATTCTTCTCGAGAATAAATCCGACTCAACTATAAAAATTACACAGATCGTCTTAGCTTCCATCCTAGTTGCTGTTATAGCTGGGACAGTGGTTTGGTTGTTTAGAAGAGGAGGAAAGTAAATGCTATTCGTTTATATATCGGAGACGCTTTTATATCTGTGTTTTTCTTTATTAATCGGATCGTTCGTTTTAGCATTAATCCCTACAAGTAAAAGGCCCGCGTTTAAAATAAATAAACTATGGTTACAATTTTCCATCTTTGGAATTGTCATATTTTCAATGTTTCCCATCATTCGGTTAATCCTTTATCTATATGAGGATATTGGTTTGATGTTGACCATACAAAATGTATTGACTAGTTTTGAAATAGGTAAGGCTTGGACATTCACACTTTTTGTATCAATCATATTTTATATATACGTTTTTATTTTCCCAGTACTTTTAAACAAAATACATACCATCGTATCCATCGTTTTTACGCTTACCCTTATTGTATCGCTGGGTTGGGCAAGCCATTCTGCCTCTTTGACTGAATGGAGTGGATTTGCTACTCATTCTCTGCATTTCTTAGCCGTAACGACATGGGTAGGTATTTTACTTGTGATTAGTTGTTTTTCAATTAATCATGATAATTGGCTACAGTTCTTAAAGTGGTTTACACCAGTAGCTCTTGTTAGCATTGGTATGGTCATTGTCTCTGGAATTTTTTTAATGAACTTAGTAGTTGAGATTAATAATTATCCAAACTCCTGGATTCTACCTTACGGACAGGCACTTTTAATAAAACATTTAATCATAGTTCCTGTATTAATTTTTGCGTTTATTAATGGTTTTTTTATTAGAAGGAGAATAAAAAATGGTTTAGCAATCAACCCTTTGCCATGGGTAAGACTTGAGAGTTTATTTCTATTGCTCGTTTTCTCAGCAACGGCTGTTCTTGGTCAACAAGAACCTCCACATAGCATTGAATCGGTTGTGACAAGCAATGGGATGTCCAAAATGTTTAATGCAATTTATTCCGGATCAATTAGCGCTCCTATACATGCTGATTTTAATTTTACAGTTTTAGGCGTTCTATTTTTTGCTATTTCCCTATCCTTCCTACTACTTATTGGATTTACTTTAATGAAAAAGTCTGCATCTTTAGCAGTTTTTATGTTGAGTTTTTTGCTAATTGTATCCTTGTATTTAGGACTAATAAATAGTGTGAGTTTTTAATAAAAATTTTAACTTGAGGTGAGTGAAAAGATGAAGAATTCAAACATGAAATTTACAGTGATAATTACACTCGTAGCTGTGGCTTTGCTAGCATTGGTTGTATTTATGAGCAGTAAGAAGGAACCGGAAACATTGGAAGTAGAGAGAACTGAAGTTGATTTAACAGGGCAACCAATTTTAGGAGAAACAAATGCTCCTGTAACGGTAGTTGAATTTGGAGATTATAAATGTCCTTCTTGTAAAGCATGGGGAGAGAGAATTTATCCTCAATTGGTGGAGGACTATGTATCGTCAGGCGATGTAAATTTCTCGTATGTAAATGTATTATTCCATGGAAAAGAATCAATATTGGGCGCTTTAGCAGGCGAATCGGTGTTAAAGCAAAGCCCCAAGACGTATTGGGATTTCCACAAATCATTGTTTGATGAACAGCCAGAGGTCAATCATGATGATGAGTGGATAACCATTGATAAGTTACTGGAAGTTGCAAAGGCCTATCCAGAAATCGATCAAGAGGTATTAAGAAATGATGTTGAACAAGAATTAACAATGGATCAAGTGGAAATTGATGACCAACTAATTAAGAAACATAAAGTAGCACAAACACCTACAATCGTAATAAATGGAGTAACAATGAAAGATCCATTTGATTATGAGGCCATCAAAGAGGCCATTGATCGTGAATTAGAGGAGAAGACCAATGAATAAGGAATCAGAAAAAAATGGGTTAAGAGTTGGGGTTCTCTATTTTGCCTGGCTGGTTTCGTTGATTGCTACATTAGGGAGTCTTTATTTCAGTGAAATTAAAGGCTTTATTCCCTGCGAACTTTGTTGGTATCAACGTATTTTCATGTACCCTCTAGTCCTAATCTTGGGGATTGGTACATTCCAAAGCAATTTTTCGGTCAAAAATTTTGTTCTTCCTATGTCTTTGATTGGTGGTACCATTTCACTTATGCACTATTTGGAACAAAAAATCCCTGGGTTCGGTGGAATCAAACCTTGTGTAAATGGAATTCCTTGTACCACTCAATATATCAATTGGTTTGGTTTTATCACGATTCCATTTTTGGCTTTGACTGCATTCACATTAATTACAATTAGTATGTTGGTTATTCATTTAAAAAAGTGGAAGTGAGAGTCTATTAGACAGCAGAAGCATGGTTTGATTGGTTTTGAAATCCAATTAAATTTTCAGAAGGTACTATCCTAAGTTTCCCACCCGCATGTGGTACAATTTCAAACTGTTTCATTTTTAATCCTTAATTCCCCTTGGTGGTTTTAACTAAACAAATTATACCATTAAGTGTTGTGGTGGATTAAACTCCAAACATTTCTTTGCTATTGCTTGAAATATCCAGAACTTATTATCATTTCTATTAAAATAATTCCCATGATATTTTGTTGTAGTAAAAGAAAAAAGATGGATAGTGAAGCAGAAAAAATTTCTGACCTCACTATCCATCTTATAATTACCAATCAAACGTTTTTATAGAAAATCAGATTTTTTGATAAATTATCTACAACTATTTAAATTTTACAACTAGGGTGCATTTAGTTTGTGCAGTGTACAATCGAGTTTTTCAGGTTACGACTGAGTTGTTTGTGAACAACACGTGTGTGCAAATATTATAGTTGTTAAAAAAGTCGTTCGTAAAGGCCTGGCTCAACAAACCTTTTATTCAATATAATAATAAAGTTGTTTAAAAAGAGTAGCGTTATATTAAATGACAACAAAAAGAGAAATAATAAAGTTATTTAAAAAATGTAACCTTTTTGATTAGCATATTCTCTTTTGTCATGCCAATGTAAAGTGACTTCCGATAATATGGTCATATGTAAACCTAGGTTCGTAGAATTCTCAACTTTCTTCACAAGTTGATTAGAATATTCATGCCAATTGGCCTTGCACCGGTGATTCCAAATTTCATTTTTTAAAACGTTTTTTTACAGGATTGTGTGTATAGAGCCATTATGCTTTCATCAATTCAGCAAATAAAGTATATCCTTTTAGTCGCGTACGCTGATCCGCATAAAAATCCGCGACCATAATTTCATCGATGAGTGCTGTACGTTCAAGTTCTTGAATTTGTGTCTTAACTTGTTTTGGATTCCCAATAATAAAGCGCCCTTTATTTTGTTCACGAATGGCTAATTCATGCGGAGTAAATTCATAGTTAGCAGCTTCTTCCACCGAAAATAATTGCAGTTCCTCTGTATTTGCACCCATATACATTTTCATCCAGCTAATTTCAGCGGGTAATGCCGCCAGCTTTGCCTTTTCCTCAGTGTCTGCCACGAAAATAAATTTTGATAAAATGCTATACGGCTTTTCTTCATGACCTTGCGCTTCAAAGCGATCTTTATATAGGTTTAATAATTGCACGTCTTGACTAGGGTTTAATTGACCTGCAAAGGCGAATTTTAAACCAAATTTTGCCGCTAAGCTTAAGCCACCAGCGGATGAGCCTAACATAAACATATTTGGCTTATACGGTCCACCAGGAATTTTTAACTTTTGTAATGGATGACCTACTGGGAAGGATTTCGTTAAATGATAGATGATCTCTTGAATCTGATCAGCTGTATCTACTTCAATCATTTTCTCTCTGGTCATTTGGAGTGCAATTTTTGCTAAAAGGTCTGTACCAGATGCACGTCCCATGCCTAAATCCACACGATCCGGAAACGCTGTTTCTAATATCGCAAAGTTTTCCGCCACTTTATAAGGGCTATAATTAGGCAACATAATGCCTCCTGCCCCGATGTTCATATTTTTCGTTAATGTACCTGCGAGCATCATTAATAAATCTGGTGCCATACTAAAAATTGTCGTTGCGTTGTGATGCTCTGTAAACCAATAGCGTTTATAGTCCAAAGAATCAGCTAATTCCAATGTTTCTTTCGTATTCTCTAGTGCTTGTCGCGCGGTTTCTCCCTTAAAAATATGCACGTAATCAAGTATTGAATAGTTCATTATTGTCATCTCCTGTTTAACGGCCTTTAGTTAATTTAATAACTTGGCTATTTTTCTTAATTTTTTCTGCATAACGATTCGGTAGTATGAGGTGAATCTAAATTTACTCATAACCTTTCTGCCTGATAAACACCTCTAAAAATACCAAGTTTCTGTAAAATGGGGATGACAAGCTCATTGAAATTTCATTTCTCTTACTTCAGCAGTATTATTTAGCTAACTCCATAAAGTAATACAGTTGCTTTTTCGTACGTTTTAACGTGTCCACATCAATTATTGGAATTTCTCCTTGTTTATCAATTTGGGCGTCTACAAAATATAACCCTTTTAAATTGTGTGCTTTTAACGAGGCCAAGACTGGTTTTAATGTGTATTCCAATGCCAGAAGATGTGTAGAACTGCCACCCGTCATTAAAGGAAGCACTGGTTTGTGTTTCAATACATCTTGCGGAAGTACGTCAATCAACGTTTTCAGTACCCCTGAATATGCACCTTGAAATACTGGGGATCCAATAATGACACCTTTCGCATTTTGGATTAAAGTAGTGATATTGCGAATTTCAGGACTATCATATGCCCCTTCGAATAATACATCTTTTGAAATATCCCTTACTGAAATATGTTTAATTGAAAATCCTTCCTGCTCCACAATTGTCCCCAAATAGTCAAGAACCTTCTTCGTTTTTGAGGTATCAGAAGGACTTCCAGAAATAATAATAATGTCACTCATAATTTTTCTACCCTTTCATTTCAGCAATTTAGTATTTCTATAACTATTTAAATACCTGTTTTTTCTTCTATTTAAATAAGAATAATGTCCTCGATTTTCAATGTCTTCACGTCATTCTGGCATTTCGCTACAGACACAGAGTGTAAGAACTTTGGAATAATAAAGAAACACGAGGGACTTTTCCGAAAAATTCGGTGCTTCAGACTGTACAGCGGAAAGGGTTATAAGTTCTCCTTTTGATTTATCTAAAACACCGATCCTTAAAAAGAACCTTTTTTATTAATTTCTTCAAGCAATTTAGCTATTAATAGCTTTAGTGAAGAGTTAACCTCATCCTTTATAAATTCCCCGTCTTCGTTCAATCTATTGTTTTCACCTGAAATTAATAAGGCTCCGCCATCGAACACATTCGCATTTACCATGGATAAATTAAGTTGCAATGCTTGATGAGCATTTTCCCCATCATACGAAGCTGTAATAACCGCTACTGGTTTCGCATAAAGCTCGGCAGACGACACCAACCATTCTAAAGCATTTTTTAAGACTCCCGGCACACCCTTTATATATTCGGGTGTACAGATAATGACTCCATCTGCTCGTGAAAGTAATTCTCTATAAACTTCCACCTCTGCTGGGGGGGTATCATTATCTAATTCACGATTAAAATGCGGAAGTTTTTCAATGCCATTGTATATTTCATAATTAACATTGCTGGGTACGAATTTATTCAGGCTATTGAGTGCTTTTAGAGTAGATGATTTTTTTCGACTACTTCCGGATATGGCGAGAATATTAGTCTTTGTTTCCATAAGAATCTCTCCTTCAATAAACGTTATTTATAATCACTTAAAAAGGTAAAAGGTGATCCTCCATTAGAAACGCTTCTAGTAATTTCGACTTTGACCAATTTACTACTCGCTTCCAAATGCCACTTATCCTATATTTCCATTCATTAAGTACCAGCGATCCCCTCTATTATGAAGGTTCCCCCTTTTTTTCAGCGTCCTTAATTGTTTGAAAATCGAAGCTTGCGGCTTCGTTTCTTCGGTTACTGTTAAACCGTTTGTTTTTGAATCCAAACATGAAACCACCTTCTTTGCGCTCATTCCTGGGTGTTCTTCTATACAAGCGAGGATGATGTCTTCTAGTTCCATTGGGCACACCTCTTTTCAGTTTAATCAGATAGAATATCTATTTTGGGGATAAGACAAATCTAGATTTCCACGCAGCGTGTTGGATTCATATTCCGTACGGAGAATCCCCTTCTCCTGTAAAATGGGAACAACTAATCAATAAAGTCATCAAACGATGGCTGAATACTTTAAATGTGAAACAGTTGCAATAATGACTTTTGAACTTCTACTTTCATTACTTCATCTTTACATATCGATGTTCTGGGATAGGCAATTCTAAATTTCCTCGTAGCGTATTTGATTCATATTCTGTACGAAAAATGCCTCTATCCTGTAAAATTGGAACGACTAAATCAACGAAATCTTTTAAAGCTGTTGGATGTTCTTGTTGAACCAACAACATATCCATGCCGCCTACTTCATACCATTCCTGAACTTGATCAGCTACCTTCTCGGCTGAACCGAAAAATAAAGGTTTTTGAATTCTATACGGACGGATCAAACTTTCCATTTCCCGGAATTTTTCTTCGGCTTCTTTTTCAGTTCTGCCAACAAGGACTTGCTGTGAAATCGCAACAACAAAGTCCTCAGGAGATCGTCCTTCCAATGCTACCCTTTTTTTAATTTCTGTCACAATTTCTTTTAAATTATCAACTGATTGAGCAAAGGTAAAGACTCCATCCGTATACTTCGCAGCATTATTCATAAAATTAGTAGACATCCCCGCCGTGAAGAGTACCGGTCTGCCTTGGACTGAACGACTAAGATTCAATGGACCATCTACCGAGAAATACTCCCCTCTATAGTTTAAAGGATGCATTTTTTGTGGATTTAAATAGATTCCTTTTTCTTTATCCCGTATAAAAGCATCGTCTTCATATGAATCCCATAAACCTAAGAGAATCTCCATAAATTCTTTTTGCATCGGGTACTGATCTGCTTTTGTTAGATGCCCTCTACTATAATTAACCATTCCTCCCGGATTTGAAGTAATCGCGTTCAGGGAGGCCCGGCCTTTGCTGATTTTGTCGAGGGATAATATCTGTCTCGCAGCAGTAAATGGATCTCCATATGACGTAGCGATGGTTGCTGAAAGGCCAATATTCTTAGTAACCATACTGAGCGCTGACATAATGCTGACCCCTTCAAACATGCTCAAGTAATGTGGTATATTACCAGGTCCAACATGGCTAACGTCGACTAAAAACAAAGTATCCAATTTT
>JGI24024J18818_10001085_pt1 | contig 11016 bp, 8 predicted proteins | sample Cruoilmetagenom2_FD_18818 | JGI IMG/M metagenome (IMG submission 18818) | reverse complement strand
ACTTCACCATAGGCATCAAAAATATATTCAAGTTTCTCTTTAGAATATTCATTGACAACTTCATACGCAGACAAAGGAGCGCTTGCATCCATACGCATATCTAAAGTCTCTGAGGTAAAAGAAAATCCTCTCTCTTTTTTGTCAAGCTGTAAAGAAGAGACACCAAAATCCGCAAGCAGCGCCATAATAGGTGCTTCTTCCAAGGTAGGCAGTACTGTTGCGAAAGTACCTTTGTAAAGTTTACTTCGTCCCTCAAAAGGTTCAAGTCTCTTTTTTGAAAATGCCAAAGCTTCATCATCTCTGTCAATGCCTATATGTTTGATATTTGCATACTTTTTAAGCATTTCTGAACTATGCCCGGCATATCCCAAAGTACAGTCCACAAAATACCCGTCATCAACATCTTTAAAACTATCTAGGACTTCATCTAAAAGTACCGGTATATGAGGAGTTTCCACCTATTTCCTTCGCTATTTACTATTTACTATTCACTATTCACTAATTTTAGTGTTATAATACCTAAATAATCTATATACACGAATAAAGGCTAAATAGACCATGGATAAGCACCTCATCGATGATATTAAACATATATCACTCTCTCTTTTCAATAAAAACTTTTTCTCTGTATATCATGGGTCCATCTCTGCAAGACTGACCGCCAGTTCTTTTATCATTAATTCACAAGATACCATTTTAGATGAAGTAACAGAAGAGTCTCTCATTAAGCTTGATTGTCAAAAACGAGATTACAGATGGAATTTGGCTAACACTGATGTACATATACATGAGCTCATATATAAGACCTTACCAAATGCAAAATATGTCTCTTACACTATGCCTCCTTACGCAACAGCTTACTCTCTAAAACATGGTAAAGTCTCACCTCAAGACTATTATGGCAAAAAGGTTTTGGGAGATCTGATCATATATGACCCGAAAAATATAGAAGATTGGTTAGAACGTGCTCCATATGAAATACAGCAGTTTTTTCAAAAGCATGATACTCACCTACTTTTAATAAAGGGTTTTGGTGTTATATCTTACGATAGAGATCTGACAGAGATGGTAAAGAAGATCTCTATTTTGGAGAATTCATGCAGGTTGCTGGCTTTGAGTGCCAACCTGTAATTGTGAGTCTGTATTAGATGCTTGAGATCATTGTCTTAACAATTTTTATTGCTACGTTTACAAATCTTATCCTTAGCAGATTTCACATTCCGACTATTATAGGATACATTGCCACTGGTATTATTATTACCTATTTTTTGCAACTTTCTCACGTAAATCACTCTGAAGAACTACATACCATTGCAGAATTCGGAATCGTCTTTTTAATGTTTACAATAGGTTTGGAATTTTCCATTCACCATCTTGCTAGAATGCGTAAAGAAGTTTTCTTCTATGGCGGCTTACAAGTAAGTATCAGTATGGTTGTATTTTATCTTATATCAACCTATCTGTTCAATATTGATGTAAAATCATCCGTTGTAATAGCTGCAGCACTTGCTCTCTCATCAACTGCCATAGTACTAAAAATACTCAACAGCAACAGAGAGATCAATAAAGAGTATGGAAAACGTTCACTGGGTATCTTGATCTTTCAAGATATTACGGTGATCCCGATCTTGTTGATGATCACCATTATGTCATCAGACAATCTCTCTCTGTCTTCACTGCTATTTCAAACAGCTTTTGATGCAATACTCCTCTTTCTTATTCTTTGGGCATTTGGCAAATTCATTCTTGAACCCTTTTTTAATGAAGTAGTAAAGAGTAACTCAAATGAAATTTTTATTGGTTCGGTTCTATTCGTAGTCATGGGTGCATCTGTTCTTGCCCACTCTTTAGGTTTCTCTTACTCATTAGGTGCATTTCTAGCAGGAATGATCATTGCTGAGACACGTTACAAACATCAAGTTGAAGCCGATTTGATCCCTTTTAGAGATCTGCTGCTTGGAATTTTTTTCATCACAGTAGGTATGCAGATAGATTTTTCAGTTATTGTTGCACATTATGACATTATTTTAGGTCTGCTATTACTTTTTACTTTCATAAAGATATCTATCATATTTCTACTCCTTGTTCGGGCTACAGGTAAAAGAGTTGCACTAAAAACCGCATTAGCACTTTTCCAGCTTGGAGAGTTTGGTTTGGTTGTTTTTGAATTGGCAGGGAAAGAAAACCTCATAGATGCAACCATTTCTCAAATACTTATTGTCACTATTACTATTTCAATGGTAATGACACCATTTGTATTACGTAATATCTCTTCTTTAGCAAATTCAATATTAAGAGATGAAAAAGAAACAGAAGATGACAGTTATGCTACAGAAGAGTTAAGTGATCATATTATTGTATTGGGGTATGGGCACTTAGGTCGAAAGATATGTGACAAGCTGGATAAGCGCGCAGTAACATACATTGCAATAGAAAACAATATTTACAATGTCAAAGAGGCGCAAAAAGAGGGTAAAAATGTTATATTTGGAAATGCTGCAAAAAAAACCATTTTGGAATCTGTTAATATTAAAGACTCTGCAGTAGTCATTGTCGCACTTGACAACAGTGAAAAACTGCATCTGATCTGTGATGTCTTAACACAAGTTATAACCAATACCAAAGTCATCATAAAAGTAGACCGTTTTAAAGAGAAAGATGATCTCACAGAAGAGTTTCCTGACTATGAAATTCTCGTAGGTACAGAACAGATGGCAAAGGGAATGGTTGATTCTGTATTGAAATGTAAAGTCTAAAAGGGACCTCTAGACATTGTCACTTTTGTAAAGCATAGTTTTGTTATACTTTGTATATTGCCTAAACTAGGATCATAGATGAACCAGACACAAAAAAGATTAAGTATTATCAACCTTGCTATATCTATTACAGATATGGAAACGATTCAACTTCAAGTTTTACAACTCGGTCCCTTGAGAACAGATGAAAAGATACAAGAAATCCTTACCATGCTTAAAGCTGAAAATTATGCTCAGGCACAAGGTCTCATTACTACCTATATTGAGACACCTACTAAAGAGATACTTCAAAGAACATTTCAGAAAGAACAAGAGAAAAGAAGTATCCGGGACAATAACACCATTGACGAATTTAATCTTTTTACAGAACCTGAAGTTGACAATGAAATAAAAACTTTTGATTTTGAAGATATGCTTGCATTTAGCAATGAGTTCGAAGAAGAAAGATCCGAAGAAGAAAGATCCAAAAAAGAAGAAACTGAAAAAGTACAAAAAAATATTGATTTTGACTCTCTACTGAATATTGACAAGGATGACATCCTGCCTAACAATATAGAGATAGATATAAGCCACTCTCCCTCAAAAACATTTTGGGATGAACCTGAAGAACTGAATTTGCAGACTGAAGATATAGTAAAAGACACTTTCTTTGATACTGAAGAGAATGTAGTGGAAAATACAGAAGAAGAACATGCCCAAGAGTCTTTTACAAAAAGTACAGAAGATATCTTTACTGAAGAGTATACTCAAAAAGAGATCATTGATGTACTTGATGAAAAGACAATAGAAAAACCTTTGGAAGAACTATATAATGTGGAAAAAGTTCAGGAAGAGGAAAATATTGAAACTTTTGAATTTGAAGAAGAGATAAAAGAAGAAGCAGAAGAGTTAAAGCCACAAGAGCAAGAAGACACTTCAGAAAAAGAAAGTACAAAATATAAAGCCATTCCATATATAGATCAAAAGTTTAAAAATATGCATGTACAGTACCCTCCTGTAGAAGAAACAATGGAAAGCTTTCTATCTGTAGATGCGTGGCTACTTAAGATCTCCAATGAAGGGTATAACGAAGAAGCAATCGAAGCGATGATCAAGAAAGTTGACACTCTTTCTATTGAAAATAAAGCAGAAGCAGCCCAACTACTCCTCATAACTGCTGCTACTGAATCAAAATATGCACAGTTCAGACTGGCAAGAACACTCTATAAAGGTGAAATACTTCAAAAAAATCTGCCTGAATCTTTTACACTCATCAACCGTTTAGCTACGAACGATGATTACCCTGAAGCCATTTGTGATCTCGCCCAGTTTTATGAATATGGCATAGGTATAGACAAAGATAGAAAAAAAGCAGAACTTCTTTATGAAGAAGCAATGGATCTAGGTATTAAAAGAGCTATGNGTCATTANGAGAGAATGAAAAAAGAGAACAGCNGTNTTTTTTCTTTTCTAAAAAAATAACCTTTTCGTCATCCTTATGTTTAACATAAGAATGACAAAAAAATTTCTAATTTCTAATTTCTAATTTTTTTATTCCCTCATAAGCAACCTCTATCATCTTATCTATCTCTTCATACGTAATAATATAAGGCGGCATAAAATAGATAACATGTCCCAAAGGTCTAAGAAGAACTCCCTTACTTAAAGCATATTCATAAATACGTAAACCTATACGCTCACTGACATCATAACCTTTAAGTTCTACAGCGCTTACCATTCCCTGTTGTCTTACCTCTTTCACATTGGAGAGATCCAAAAAATTTTCAAGACTTTCTTTGATGTAAACACTTTTTTTCTCATTGTCACCCAAAATATCATTTTGTTCAAATATTTCCATTGTCGCCAAAGCAGCAGAACAGGCTAAAGGATTTCCTGTGTAACTGTGTGAATGCAAAAACGCTTTATACTCATTATAGTCGCAGTAAAAAGCATTGTAAACTTCATCTGTTGTCATTACTACAGAGAGAGGGAGGTAACCCCCGGTCAGTCCCTTAGAGAGTGTCATAAAGTCAGGAGAAATATCAGCATGATCACAAGCAAACATTTTTCCAGTACGTCCGAACCCTGTCAGGATCTCATCTGCAATAAGATGCACATTGTATCTTTTTGTCAATATTCTCGCACCTACAAGATAGGCAGGATGATACATATGCATCCCCCCTGCTCCCTGTATAAGAGGTTCAAGTATGAATGCTGCAATTTCGTTAGATCTCTCTTTTAAAACCTTTTCCAAAACTGTCAATGCTTCATTTGATGCTTCTTCACTTTGGTCTTTTGGAACAGGTACTTGCATGTTGGCAATAAGTAAAGGTTCATACGTCTCTTTATAGAGTGCAACATCTCCCACAGAAAGTGCCCCTATTGTTTCACCATGATAAGAGTTTGTCAAAGAGAGGAAAAGAGGTTTACGCTCTCCCCTGTTCAGATGAAAGTGATAACTCATCTTCAGTGCTGCTTCTACTGCAGATGAACCATTGTCAACATAAAATACTTTTTTTAACTCACCTGGTGTGATGTTTACAAGTTTATGAGCCAACTCAACAGCAGGTTCATGTGTAAAACCAGCCAAAAGTACATGTTCAAGTGTGTCAAGCTGTGCCTTTATCTTGTCATTGATACGTTCATTTGAATGTCCAAAAAGGTTTACCCACCATGAACTTACCGCATCTATGTAGCTGTTGCCTTCAAAGTCATACAGATAAACTCCTTTTCCGGACTTAATAGGGATGAGTGGTAAAGTTTCATGGTCCTTCATTTGTGTACAAGGATGCCATATAACTTCCAGGTCACGCTTCATCATTTCATTGTTTTTATTAAGCATATTATTTTCACACTCCAATTCATTAGCGATAAGCTTATTTTAGGTAAAATTATACAAATTTTTCGATAGAAGGTAGATGAAGTATGATTAGTTGGATGCAAAAACACAATAAATACCTGGTATGGACCATATGGGTAGCAACCATCGCATTTATAGGTGCAGGTTTTGTCGGTTGGGGAAGTTATGATTTTGGTGCGAAAGCAGGTAATGTTGCAAAAGTAGGGAATATTGAAATTCCACAAAGTAAACTCAACATGGTTTACAGTGATATCTATCAGCAGACAAACCAAATGATGCAAGGTAAACTGGATGACAAAAAAGCAAAAGAGATGGGTCTTGTAAAACGTGCTTTCGCCACATTGAACACACAGGCAAAAATACTGAATTTTGCAGATGATGCAGGTATCATAGTTTCTGACAAGGAAGTGGCAAACACCCTTGAGAATATCACATCATTTCAAAAAGACGGTATGTTCAACAAAGAGATCTATCAGGCCTATCTGAATGCCAGAAGACTTAAAGCAAATGTATTTGAAGAGAGACTCAGAGAAGATCTTAAGATCAATAAAACGCTTGCATTGTTGACTGTAGATGCATTACCATTGGAAATTGAATCTGTTTCATCAGCTATGAATGTTGCTGACAAACTTGCTTATGTAGTATTAACACCTGCTGATGTGGAATTTACGCTTGACGAGACAAAACTACAAACATTCTGGGAAACACAAAAAGATAACTTCATGACCCAAAAAGCCTATGAATTCTCTGTTATATGGACAGAGAGTTCAGATACTGCTGTAACAGATGACGAAGTAAAAACATTTTGGGAAGCAAACACATTTAACTACACTGATACTGATGGGAAACAACAATCTTTTGATAAAGCAAAAGAGCAAGCAAGTTCTGATCTAAAACTCAAAAAAACCAAAAAAGCTGCACAAAAAAATTATATTGCATTCAAAAAAGGCAAACTTGAAAGTACAGAGACACTTACTCTTGATCTAAATGATCCTAAATTTGCAAAAGAACTTTGGGATGAGATCCAACAAAAAAATATAGATGATATTCTTAAACCAAAAGTAGTTAGCGATAAATATGCTACACTTAAGATCAAGAGCATCAAAGAACCTAAAGCAAAAACATTTGATGAAGCAAAAGATGAAGTAAGTGAAATTTACACCATTCAGACAAAAAAAGAGGCACTTTCAAAACTTGCAGAGTTAACACTTAAAAACTTTGACGAAAGCAACGCAACACTCTCTGATTTTGTTACTTTAGAGAAACATGACAACCTAAAATCATTAAATTTACAAGAAAGTTTACAATTTTTACAAAAACTCTTTACATCTGTAAAAGAAAAGGGTATTATAAGCGTATCAGATAAAGTTATAGTTTACAATGTAATTGATCAAAAGCTATTACCAATGGACGGGAACAAGACAGATCTCGTAAAGCAGACTGTCAATCAAGTAAAACAAAATATATTTGAATCTAACCTTGTAAGAGCATTAGATGAGAAATATCCTACAGAAGTTTATATGGAAGGACTTACAAATTGAGTGACACAATTTTAGCTATAGACATCGGTTCCACTAAAATATGTGCTATCATAGCTGAAATTGATGAGGGCAAAGTTGAAATACAGGGTCATGGTATCTCTAAATCCCAAGGGATCAAAAAAGGCGCCATCACAAATATAGAACTTGCATCCAAGTCTATCAAAAAAGCTATCAACGATGCTAAACGCATTGCGGGAAGCAATATCACTTCAGCTACAGTCTCCATATCAAATGCTTATGCAAAAAGTCTCAACTCTACAGGTATTGTAAACATTCCTCATAAAGACATTTCGATCAAAGAAATCAATCGTGTAATGCAGACAGCCCTCTACAATGCAAATGTACCAACTGAATATGAAGTCATACATGTACTCCCTTATAACTTTAGAGTAGATGATCAGGATTATATAGAAGATCCGTATGGAATGAATGCCTCTCGTATGGAAGTTGATGTAAATATCATTATGACACAGAAATCAAATCTTTCAAATCTTAGAAAAGCTGTTCGCTCTGCCGGTGTAGAGATGGAAGGTATTGTTCTTAGCGGTTATGCCTCAGCTATTGCAACAATGGATGAAGATGAAAAAGAGCTTGGTGTTGCTGTAATTGACTTGGGTGGTCAAACATCTAATCTGGTAATACATACAGGAAACTCCATCAGATACAACGACTTCCTTGGTGTAGGTTCAAACCATATCACTAATGACCTTTCAATGGCACTGCATACTCCTCTGCAGGTAGCTGAAGGTGTAAAAATACGTCACGGCAATCTTATAGAGACAAGCAATGAAGTCATAGAGCTTCCTATTATAGGTGATGAAGAGAACCGTAATGGTGTTTCTTTAGAGATTGTACACTCTGTGATATTCTCTCGTGTTGAAGAAGCACTTATGATCCTGGCAAAATCACTTGAAAANTCTGCNCTTAAAGAGCAGATAGGTGCAGGTATTATTCTTACCGGTGGTATGACTAANCTTAAAGGCATCAGAGAGTTGGCACAATCAATCTTCCCTGCAATGCCTGTACGTATTGCTTATCCAAGTGATATTAATGGACTTTTTGAAGAGCTTAAAGATCCTGCATTTTCAACAGTTACAGGTTTACTTCTCTATAAAGCAGGAGATCACACTCCATATGAGATCAATTTCCAGCAAGAGTTGTTACACTCTAAAACTGGATATGAAGAAAATCTCAATGATATCAAAATACCTAATGTAGTACATGAAGTGGAAGATAATAAAATTTCTAAAGAAGCAAAGAAAGGGAATGACAACAAGGGTGATCTTTCTGAAGACAGATCAATAATCTTTGATGATCTGCCGGATATAGGAAAAGAGAACAGCAATCCACTTCAAAAAATTGGAAACTGGATGAAGCAGCTTTTTTAAAAGCGACAAAACATAAAAGGAGGAAGAAATGGAAGAGTTCGAGATAGATATAGTGGAAGCAAAATGTAGCACAAACGGTGCAAAAATAAAAGCAATTGGTGTAGGTGGTGGTGGTGGTAACATGATCAACCATATGATCAGTGAGGGTATTCACAGCATTGATCTTATCGTTGCTAATACTGATGCACAAGCATTAGACTCTTCATTTGCACCATATAAGATGCAATTGGGTATTAATGCAACAAGAGGTTTGGGAGCGGGGATGGTTCCAGATAAAGGTAGAGAAGCTGCACTTGAAAGTTTTGAAGATATCAAATCAATGCTTGAAGGTTCTGACATTGTATTTATCTCTGCCGGTCTTGGTGGTGGTACAGGTACAGGTGCTGCACCTATTATTGCACAAGCTGCAAAAGAGATCGGTGCATTAACTGTTTCTATTGTAACAAGTCCTTTTAAATTTGAAGGTAGAAAAAGAACTAAACTTGCAAAAGAAGGTTTAGAAGAACTTAAAAGAGAAAGTGACTCTATTATTGTTGTTCCAAACGAGAAACTTCTTTCTATTGTGGAGAAGAATCTTGGTATCAAAGAGAGCTTTAGAATGGTAGATGATATTCTTGCTCAGGCTGTAGGTGGCATTTCTAAAGTTATTTTATCTCACGGAGAAAATGACATTAACCTTGACTTCGCAGATGTTAAAACTGTTATGGGTCACAGAGGTCTTGCTCTTATGGGTGCCGGTTACAGTACAGGAACAAATGCCGCGTATGATGCAGCAAAAGCGGCTATCGAGTCTCCACTTCTTGATAATATCTCTATTGACGGAGCAATGGGTGTACTTGTACACTTTGATATTCACCCGGATTATCCTATTATGGAGATCGGTGAAGCTATGAATATCGTTGAAGAGAGTGCAGATGAAGATGCATCTGTAATTTTTGGTACAACAACGGATGAAAGTATGGATATTGATGAAGTTAGAATCACTATTGTTGCAACAGGATTTGAAGATAAAAATGCTATTGCCGAGCCAACAGTTAGAACACAGCCTACACTTACTGAAGTGAATACAACTATCAACACTCTGGGTAACAGAAGAATGATAATGGGTGCTGACTACAGTGATCATGAAGATATTTTAGATGTTCCAACTTTCCTAAGAAAGCAAATGGACTAATAAATACACCTCCTTTTATAAGATAGAGAGATTCTTCCCTCTCTATCTCTATGTACTGTACTCTCTTTAATAAAAATCTCTATATAATTTTGCTATTATTACCTAAATAATTTTCTTTAGGAAATCAAATATGAAACATATTAAAAAACTTTCAACTATTGCAACGGCTACCGGTCTAGGTGCTCTTCTGGCTACTGGACTTACAGGATGCATTGGTGGAAACAACAATCAACAAGAACAGCAACAACAGGCAAAAGGTGCTTTTGTCATCATTGAAGAGACTGCTCCGGGAAAATACAAGATCAAAGATGAATTTCCTGCAGATGAGACACGCATTGTACTTAAACAGCTTGACGGTGTAGAACGGGTACTGACAAAAGAGGAGATGGACAAACTTGTCAAAGATGAATCTGCAAAAATTGACAATGGAACTTCCACGCTAACACAACAAAACCCGGAAGTCTCACAGGGTATGGGACTGGGTTCTGTTTTACTATCCAGTATTGCCGGTGCAATGATCGGTTCATATATTGGAAACAAACTTTTTGGAAATCAGAACTATCAGAACAACCGTAAAGCAGGATACAAATCTCCATCAACATACTCAAGAAGTCAAAAAAGTTTTTCCAAGTCTAAAAAAAGTACATCTTCAAAAAGATCCGGTTTCTTTGGTGGGAAAAAGAGTTCATCAAGAAGCAGTTCATTTGGAGGTTAAAATATGTTAACTTTACAAAAAACAACTCCTCTTGAGAAAAATTATTTGGAATCATTGGGCTTTGTATGGCATACAGACAGTGATGAAACATCTTATATTTCAGATGAGTTGGTTGTCATTTCTGAATCTGAAGCAGAAGCGTATTATGAGGCAACAAACGAACTTTATGACATGTATGTTGAAGCGGCAGAACATGTGGTAGAAAACAATCTCTTTCATGAAATAGGTATCCCATTCAACCTGATAGATGCCATTAAAGAGTCATGGGAAAATGATGTTCATTGGCATCTTTATGGCCGTTTTGACTTAGCAGGCGGCATTAACAACAAAGCTATTAAACTACTTGAATTCAATGCAGACACCCCTACTGCACTTTTTGAAACAGCGATCATTCAATGGGCAATGCTTAAACAAAATAACTTAGAAGAATTAAGTCAATTTAACGCTCTCTATGAATCTCTTGTTGACAACTTTAAAAGACTTGTCACACTGGAAGAAGATGTTTCCACTTTTGAAGATAGATATGATGGTTGGAATTTTCTTTTTACTTCAGTCAAAGGCAACGAAGAAGAAGAGAACACGGTTAAACTACTTCAACATATC
>JGI24024J18818_10001084_pt1 | contig 11019 bp, 7 predicted proteins | sample Cruoilmetagenom2_FD_18818 | JGI IMG/M metagenome (IMG submission 18818) | reverse complement strand
TAGACATTCCCGCCATAATTTTGGGGAGGATCGCACAAGAGCATAAACATCAACACTACAAACATAATCCCAAAACAGGGCAGTTCCTTGGCCTTGGGGGACACGACCCATCACAAAAACGCCAGCCTCGCATCTTTTTAACGGTTTCGCGACAGCGATCGCGGCCGCTTCGATAGTCGAGCTGATGACTTCACCACCGCTTTGCCCGAAAATTGGGCATCTGCGCGTATTTGACCCGGTCATTCTGCCTGCCTCGATTTGATCGATACAGTCCTGGATGCAATAATTCGGGCGATCATTGCAATTCTGAGTCCTTGAAAGCGCCGCCGCCAAGGCGCGCGAAGCCTAGCGAAGTCGGCCCCATTCTTGCTTACATCTTGGACTAGGCGCTTCCGGTAGACTGAAACCTTCATCCCAATAGAGGCAATAAGGCATGTGCGGATTGTGCGGCGAGATCACGTTTGACGGCTCGCCGGCGTCGGTCGAAACCATGAACGCGATGACCGGGTCGATGGTTCCGCGGGGCCCCGATGGGAGTGGAATCGTGTCCCGCGGGCCGTTCGCTTTCGGCCATCGGCGTCTCAAGATCATCGATCTGTCGGAACGCGGCCAGCAGCCCATGGTTGATTCGGAGCTTGGTCTCACGCTCGTCTTCAATGGCTGCATCTACAATCACAAGGATCTGCGGGCCGAGCTCGAGGGCAAGGGCTATCGCTTCTTTTCGACGAGCGACACCGAAGTCGTTCTCAAAGCGTGGCATGCCTGGGGGCCCGAGGCACCGAAGCGCTTCAACGGCATGTTCGCCTTCGTAATCTATGAGCGCGACACAGGCCGCGTCGCCATGGGCCGCGACCGGCTCGGCATCAAGCCGCTCTACTACACGCTGAACGACAAGCACCTGCGCTTCGCTTCGACGCTTCCCGCGCTCGTCGCCGCGGGCGATGTCGATACGGCGCTCGATCCGGTCGGCCTTGCCCATTACATGACCTTTCATGCCGTCGTGCCGCCGCCCCATACGATCCTGCGCGGTGTTCGCAAGCTGCCGGCGGCGACGCTGCGTCTGATCGAGCCCGACGGCCGCTTCAAGGACACCCAATACTGGGACCTTCGGTTCGAGCGCTCGGCCGAGGACCTCGCGATCAGCCACGCCGAATGGAAGGATCGCGTCGGCGCCGAGCTGCGCCGGGCGGTCGACAGGCGGATGATCGCTGACGTTCCGGTCGGCGTCCTGCTTTCGGGCGGCGTCGATTCCAGCCTGATCGTGGGCCTCTTGGCCGAGGCTGGCCAGCAGCACCTCAAGACTTTCTCGATCGGCTTCGAAGCCGCGCACGGCGAAGCGGGCGACGAGTTCAAATACTCGGACGTCATCGCGAAGCACTTCGGCACCGACCACACCAAGATCATGATCCCGACAGAGCACATGCTGGAGTCCCTGCCGGACACGATCGGCGCCATGTCCGAACCCATGGTGTCCTACGACAATGTGGGCTTCTACCTTCTCTCCCGCGAAGTGGCGAGGCACGTGAAGGTCGTGCAGAGCGGCCAAGGCGCCGACGAAGTCTTCGCCGGTTATCACTGGTACCCGAAGCTCGCCAGCTCCAATGACGTGCTGTCCGACTACATGGCCTTGTTCTTCGACCGCGGCCGCGAAAAGCTCGCAAGCCATCTCAACGAAGACTGGATGGCCGAGGAGGACGACCCTGCGCGCATGGTCGAGGCGCACCTTATGAAAGACGGCGCCGAAACGCCGCTGGACCGCGTCCTGCGTATCGATACCACGGTGATGCTGGTCGACGATCCGGTGAAGCGCGTCGACAACATGACCATGGCCTGGGGGCTCGAGGCCCGCGTGCCGTTCTTGGACCACGAGCTTGTGGAACTGGCCGCACGCGTGCCGCCGGAAATGAAACTTAAGGACGAAGGCAAAGGCGTGCTGAAAGATGTGGCCCGCGATGTTATTCCTTCGGCAGTGATCGACCGGCCAAAGGGTTACTTCCCCGTGCCTGCGCTCAAATATATCGACGGCCCCGTGCTGGACATGACGCGCGATGCGCTGTCTTCCCAGGCCGCAAGCGATCGGGGTCTGTTCCGGTCCGAATATCTCGACAGCCTGTTTGCCGACCCGAAAGCGCACATCACGCCCTTGCGCGGATCGGAGCTTTGGCAATGTGCGTTGTTGGAGCTCTGGCTTCAGTCCCACAACCTCTAGGCACCGGCATGAGTGCGGAAAAGAGTATCCCCCAAAGCGCTAACCAGGACATCGCTCCTCAGGGCACGACGCCACGCGCGGACCTGTCTCCGAAGGGCGCGATCCAGAGCGATGTTGCGTTCGAATGCGGCTGGGGACGGCTCCTGTTTGGCCAGACCTTTACGAAGGCGTCGGACCTGGCCAATTGTCTGCGTGCGGAGGGGCCGGGGCGGCGCGATATCGCGTTTTACATTCTCGATCCGCATGTGGTGTTGGCCGCGGCGCCCCAGGAACTGTTCCTGGATCCGTCCCACACCTATCGGCTCGATTTCAAAAAATACCAGCCAGCGCCAAACCCGCCGCGCGGGTTCCATATCCGGCGGCTGACCTCTCTCCAGGACGCCGAAGAGATCAATCGCATCTATGCGGCGCGCCGTATGGTGACAGTCGCACCGAACTTCTTCTGGGAGCACCGCGATAGCGAGGCCATCACCTATCTCGTGGCCGTCGACGACCAGACCAACACCATCGTCGGCACCGTCACGGGCGTGCATCACAACGCGGCCTTCGGCGACATCGAGGACGGCTCTTCGCTTTGGTGCCTTGCCGTGGATACACAATCCACGCTGCCGGGGATCGGCGAGGCGCTCGTGCGCGCGTTATCGGAACACTTCAAGGAGCGTGGCTGCGCCTACATGGACTTGTCGGTGTTGCACGACAACAAACAGGCCATTGCGCTTTACGACAGGCTGGGTTTCATCCGCTGGGCCACATTCACGGTGAAGCGCAAAAACGTCATCAACGAAAAGCTGTTTACCGGAAGCTCGGACGAGTATGAGGCGCTCAATCCTTATGCGCGCATCATTGTCGACGAAGCACATCGGCGCGGCATCGGCGTCGAGATCATCGACGCGGAGGGCGGCTTTTTCCGGCTGACCTATAGCGGACGCTCGGTGGCCTGCCGCGAGAGCTTGACGGCCCTGACCACCGCCATCGCCATGAGCATTTGTGACGACAAGCGGGTGACCCGGCGCATCGTCAAGGCAGCCGGGGTGCGCGTGCCCGAGCAAATCACGGTGGATGACGGCGACAACGCGCGCGCCTTCCTGGGGCATTGCGGTTCGGTCGTCGTGAAGCCCGCGCGTGGCGAGCAGGGCAAGGGCATCGCGGTCGGGCTCACGAACTGGGACGACACGAAAGCGGCGATCGAATTCGCGAGGACGCTGTGCAACGAGGTCGTCCTCGAGGAGTTCGTCGAGGGCGTGGACCTTCGGATCATCGTCATCAACTACCGCGTGGTCGCGGCGGCGATCCGCAAACCCGCGACCATTATCGGCAACGGCAAATCGACGGTGCGCGAGCTCATCGAGCGTCAGACCCGCCGGCGGCTGGCCGCAACGGGTGGCGAGTCCACCATTCCCATAGACGCGGAGACAGAGCGCTGCCTGGCCGTGGCCGGCTATAGCTATGACGACATCCCCGAGACGGACGCCTCGATCCCGGTGCGCAAGACCGCCAACTTGCACACGGGCGGCACGATTCACGACGTGACCGGAATTCTTCACCGGACGCTGATCGATGCGGCTGTCTCCGCGGCGCGGGCCATCGAGATTCCGGTGACCGGGATCGATTTCATGGTGAAAACCCCGACCGAGCCGGACTACTGGTTCATTGAGGCCAATGAGCGCCCGGGTCTTGCCAATCACGAACCGCAGCCAACCGCAGCCCGTTTCGTAGATCTTCTCTTCCCTCAGACCGTGCCAGCGACGGTGCGCAAAGCGCTTCAAATGTAGGCGCCGTTATATTACCCGTAACCAATCCATAAGGGGTGTCCCAGCAGGGCAAGCGCTCCAAACAACAGGGCTTGCGTGATGACTATTCTACACATCGATCTCGACTACCTTTCCGACACGCTTGAGACTTTCCTCAACATTCCGAGCCCGACGAGCTACACCGACAACGCCGTGCGTTGGTGTGGCCAGGAGCTGGACCGGCTCGGTATTCCGTTCGAGGTGACGCGGCGCGGCGCCATCCGCGCCGTGTTGCGGGGCAAGGAGCGGCGCCCGGCCCGCGCGATAGCCGCCCATCTCGACACGCTCGGCGCCCAGGTGAAGGCCCTCAAAAAGAACGGCCGTCTGGTGGTCGTCCCCATCGGCTATTGGAGTGCGCGTTTTGCCGAAGGCGCCCGCTGCACGATCTTCACCGAGCGCGGCAGCTATCGGGGCACGATCCTGCCGCTTATGGCCTCCGGGCACACTTATGGCGACGACGTCGACGAACAACCGACCGGCTGGGAGCATGTGGAAATCCGGGTGGACGCGCGCTGCTCGAGTGCAGAAGAGGCGCTCAGGCTGGGCATTGATGTCGGTGACATCGTCTCGATCGATCCGCAGCCGGAGTTCCTGGAGAACGGGTTCATCTGCTCGCGGCATCTCGACGACAAGGCCGGCGTCGCGGTGATGTTCGCCGCGTTGAAGGCTCTGATCCCCGTGAAGGAGCAGCTTCCGGTCGATGCGTATTTTCTGTTCACCATCGAGGAGGAAGTCGGCATCGGCGCGGCCAACATTCTCACCGACGAGATCGCTTCGCTTATCGCAGTCGACAACGGCACGTCGGCGCCTGGTCAGAACAGCGCCGAATTCGGCGTGACACTGGCAATGGCNGACCAGAACGGTCCGTTCGACTATCACCTAACGCGGAAGCTGGCTCGGCTGTGCCGNGAAGATGACATCTACTACCAGAAGGATGTCTTCCGGCATTACCGGTCCGATGTAGCCTCTGCGATCGAGGCCGGTCACGATGTCCGCACGGCGTTGGTCTGTTTTGGCGTCGACGCCTCTCATGGGTGGGAGCGCATTCACGCTCACGCCTTGCGGTCCTTAGCCGAACTCGTCACCGCGTATCTGCTAAGCCCGATTGCCTTCTGGCGCGATGCCGATGAGGTGGGCACGCTCGAGGACTTCCCGAGTCAGCCGACCGAGAAAGCGCAGCAGAAGCTCTCCTCCGATGTGCGCATGGACGAGATACCAGACGAAGCCGTCGAGGAGTAATGCTTGGCATAACCGGAAGCGCGTCGGCGTATCTTTTGGCTGACCCACGCGTTAGCTCGACGAGACTCAAAACCGAGAGGGCAAGACGTTTGTTTCGTCCTACTTGTCGCGCGATCAATCTTCGCCGTCTTTACCAACGAGAAGCTGGTGCTCGCGCGTGACGCCGCCTGCAAAGCTCAGGAGGTTGGCGCATCCATTGTCATAGCTTAAGCTCAGCTAATCATGTCTATTTTTATGACGGTCACTAGGCGGCTTATGACGCGATAACCAGCAGATTGTCCGCTGTGTAAGACTGCCGGCTATTCGCGATGGCGGGGACGCTTCAGTGGCGGCCGATCCTGGAAAGCTTAGCAAGTCTACGATCCTCGGCATGGTCGCAATGGCCGTTGCTGTGTTCGTGATTGCTAACGATTTTACGGCCCTGTCCGTCGCAATCCCGGCGATCGAAAAGGACTTCGGCACCACGGTGAACACCACCCAATGGGTGATCAACGGTTATGCCATGGTGTTCGGCGTTCTTATCGTCACAGGTGGGCGGCTTGCCGACATGTTCGGGCGTCGGCGCGCCTTCTTCATCGGCTCGGCCATCTTTGCAACATTCTCTGTGCTGGGCGGACTAGCACCCAATGTGTGGGTTTTGCTGGCTTGCCGTTTCGTGATGGGGATCGGCGGCGCACTGATGTGGCCCGCCGTTCTCGGCATGACGTTCGGCCTTCTTCCGCGTAGCAAGGCGGGGCTTGCGGGCGGTCTGGTGATGGGTTCCGCCGGTTTCGGGAATGCGTTCGGACCGCTATTGGGCGGCGCCCTGACGGACACGGTTGGGTGGCGCTGGGTGTTCTTCCTGAACCTTCCCATCGCGGTTACCGGGGTTCTGATCACTTATCTCGTGGTCGCACCGGATGGGAATAAAGATAAAAGAGAGAAGATCGATTATCGCGGCATGGGCGTCCTGACCGTAGCTGTGTTCTCGCTGTTGCTGGGGCTCGATCTTGGCACCCGCATCGGGTGGAATACCTCATGGATCTACGGGCTCTTTGCCCTGTCCGCCGCCGCGTTCCTTATGTTCTTAGTTGTCGAGCGGCGAGCCGGCAACGATGCTCTGGTTCCAGACGACGTCATTCGTAATACGGGCTTTGCCGCGGCCTGCCTGACGGTCCTCGCCATGTCCGCGATCTTTTTCGCGGCCCTGCTCTATCTTCCACAATACATGGCGCATGAGCTGAAATTCAGCGCGATCGAGTGCGGCGCGGGTCTTCTGCCGATGATGGGCACGTTCGCCATTACCTCGTTCGTCTCAGGGCGCCTCTATGCGCGCCTCGGACCGAAGGTCAGCGTTGTCGGTGGGGCGTTGTTTCTTGCTGCGGGCATGTTCCTCCTCTCGCGCATTCACACCGGCGCCACCTATGCCGACCTGATATTTGGTATGTTCGTGCTTGGCATCGGCGTCGGGCTATTTTACTCGTCCATCACCACCGCGGGAATCACGTGCCTCAACCCGGCGCGCGCTAGTTTGGCCGGGGCCATCGTATACATGTTCCAAATCGCCGGCGGTTCGATTGGACTGGGAGCCAACACCGCAATTGTCCTTAGTAATTCGAATTTCGTCGATGGAATCAGCATCGCCTTCCTGGTCGATGCGATAGTCGCAGTGTGCGGCGCCGTGGTCGCACTTATCTTCGTCGGCGGGACCCTGGATCGGGAAAAACTGATGGCCGCCTGGCGGCATAAGCATCGGGCCCATGCTTGAAAGCATTGTGTTGCATTTTTGCATCCAGTTGCCAGAGAGTGGAGCCGGCACTTATCTCGATTACCCGCCCTTAAGAATCCATGTTAGAAAAAGGCTGACGATTCAATGGGGTCTTACGGATGCGATTTGGGTTTGGTTTTTGGTGGAGCCATGGCACGGTCAATCGAGCCATGGGTCGACACGTTGTGGCTGCAGTCGCCGTATGTGCGGCTATAACGGGTGCAGGGGCCGGTCAGCATGCCCACGCGCAAGCTTCGATGGTCGATGGCCCAACGGGCGGCGAAACCACTGTCGCGAAGAGTAGCCTCGGTCTGGGAGCTGCCGCAATTATCAAGCCAAAATACGAAGGTTCTCAAGAGCACGAAGTTATTCCAATCCCCATCGTGATGCCGAGATTCGTTCAAAAGCCGGAAGACGAAGCATCTGCGTATTCGCAAGTGCGCAAGCGCGTGGCCTTCCGTGGGCTCGACGATATCCGGATTCGTGTTTTGGGTGGGGACAGGTTTCAGGTCGGCGCGGTAACCGGTTGGATCACGAAGCGCGACCAGGACGACGCTGATTTCTTGAAGGGGATGGGTGACATCGATGGAGGCCTGGTCGCCGGCGCCTATTCCGCATTTACTCTAGGCTCATTCACATTCGATGCCGCTTATCTTGAGAAGCTCACGGGCTCTTCGGCTGGACCGCAGTATCGTTTCGGCATCGAGACCACCCAGCAACTCTCGGACCGCGCCGACATCACGATCCGGGTCGGCACGACGTTTGCCAGCGCCGAGTTTATGCAGACCTACTTTGGCGTGACCCCTGCCCAGAGCCGCAGAACTCGGGCCGGCCTGCCAGCCTACAGCCCAGACGGTGGCGTCAAGGATGTCTTCATCGCAGTCGGCGGTAGTTATGACATTAACGACCGCTGGGTCTTCAAGGGTGGGGCACGCTATGGCCGGCTGCTCGACGAAGCCGCGGACAGCCCCATTGTCGAGACGCCGGACCAGGTCTCCGGGACCGTTGGGCTTGCCTACCTGTTTGACTGGAACCGCTAGACGCAAGATTCGGAGCTGCCTTTGTTCCGGTGCCCTTCTCTATACCGTATCGTCGGAATAGGCGCGGACGTAACAGTCACTTAATCTACCCCGACAAAGAGCGAATCGAAGGCGAGGAAAAGCCGCGCCGCGAGTGGAAGCACTACGTGTATTTAGCCGAAGCGTATTTGTGCCTTCAAAAGCTCTCGGTGCACACTGTCATAGATCGCATCAGTGGCAGAGTGGTCGAACATCTCCTCGGTTACCTGGTGGTGCCAGGGCCTGCATCGCCGCATTGTCGAAGGACCCCTCGCGGGTGATCGGCATGCATTTCTTCAATCCCGTGCCGCAGATGAAGCTGGTCGAGATCATCCGGGCGTTTCAGACGAGCGACGAGGTCTACGATGCGGTGACTTCCAAGGTGTCGGCGGTCGCCATGCTAAGCGAAAGTCTTCAAAGACAGTTATGGCTTCTTCGTCAACCGCGTCCCGGTCCGCATGATCAACGCTGAGGCCAACTGCGTGGCCGAGGGCGTCCTTAGTCCGGCCCGTCGTCACTGTTGGTGACAACGACAGCGAAGATGTCGGCGAGCACGGAGTTTAGAAGGACCGGTATTTTAATCAAGGTACGACAATCCGACAATCAACCCTGCGAACAAGGACTGGGCCAGCCATTGCGTCATCAATCGGCCATCTGATTGCTTTTACCGTGCCACTTCGCTGCTCCGGCGTGCGGCCGGCGCGTAGACTCACTTCCGAAGGGATGTTACTTCCACGCTGGGTCCTCTGAAGACACCGGCATCGTCATTCCATTGACAGAGCTGCAGCCTCCCGACTTTGGACAGGATCGAACTAGCCTTGCATACGGATACGACTGCCATGCGATTTTCCGGTCAGGTCGTGATTGTCACGGGCGCGGCTAGTGGGATTGGACAGGAACTGTGCCGGCTGTTGGCTCGTCACGGAGCGCGGATCGGCTTGGTGGATCGCAACAAGTCCGAGCTAGATGCGTTTGCCGAAGAGCTTCGCCAGACTGGAAACACGTGCGCGGCGGTCGCCACCGATGTCCGGCAGCGTGATGACGTCCACGATGCTGTCGACCAGATCGTCGGCACCCTGGGCTCCCCCGACATTCTCATCGCATCCGCCGGAATCTGCCGCGCCTCGACGGTTCACGACCTGAGGATTTCCGACGTGGAGGAAATCATCGGGGCGAACTTCCTCGGCATGGTCTATGCGATCGAGGCGATCCTCCCCGCGATGTTGGCGCGCCGCAGCGGCCAAATCGTCGGCATCTCGAGTATGGCGGGCCTGCGCGGGATACCGTTCGAACCGGCCTATTCCGCGAGCAAGGCAGCGATGGCTGTATATCTGGAGAGTCTTCGATCTGAACTCAGACCGTTGGAAATCGGCGTGACGACCGTGTTCCCCGGCTACGTGCAGACCCCCTTGCTTGCCGAAATCAACGGCATGATGGGCTCGGACATGTCGAGTGGAAGAGCCTCCACGAAAGAGGCTGCTGCCGCCAAGATCATGAGGGCTATCGAACGGCGAAACTCCTATGCCTATTTCCCGCGGCGGCTGGCATTGAGCGCCCGTCTGAGCCACTTCATGCCGCCACGCATGTATGATCGCGTGATGCGGCGGATNTTCAGCCGCTTTTCGATCTCCCGGCGCGGAGGGCCGAATGTGGGCGGCCCTAACGAGGGGCCGACGGCAAATCCATAAGCCCCTCGTCCACCATCCAATCGATGCACTCTTTCAGCATCGTCTCGACTGGTACGGGCCGGTAGTCGAGTTCACTGGCTGCCTTGTCGCTCCGGCAAATGACATTGGCGCTCAGCATCGCCGCCGACTCTGGTGAGATCATTGGCTCTTTCCGGGTGATCATCGACGCCCATTCCGAGACCCGACCGGCGAAGCGCAGCGCAATGGAACGGCCGACGGGCGTCTTGTTCGGCTGGCCGATAAGTTTCCCCACGAGCTGCGCGATTTCGGCATAAGAGGCGGCGTCTCCGCCTAGAAGATAGTTGTGGCCGGTCTGCCCCCTGTCGACGGCCGCAGCATGCGCCCGGACCACCGCACCGACATCGCAATAGCAAGCGCTGCCCGGCGGAAGCCGGAACAACTGATTGTTGGCGGCGAGGCGTATGAACGTGGACCACGTGCCCCAGTCATAGCGGCCGACGACATTGGCGGGATTGAGAAGGACGGCATCCAGGCCTTGGTCTATGCCGGCTAGAACCTCTTCCTCGGCCATCCACTTCGAGTGCTGATAGTTGAAACTGTCTCTGCCAAGTTTTGGCGCCGCCTCGTCGAAGGGTTCCGTTTGCAATCCGTAAGCGGCCGTTGAAGAGGTGTGGACGAATTTTTTGCACCGCTTGGCCAAAGCCGCTGCAACCAAACTGCGCGTCCCCACGACATTGGTGTGCCATTGCCGCTGCTTGTGGCCTGACCACTGGCTCGTATCTCCGGCGACGTGAAACACCGCATCGACATCCTCCGGCATGGCGCGCTCAAGCGAGGCCATGTCCTCGACCGACCCTTCAGCAAGACGGATTGGATAGTTTCGCAGATGCGTCAGCCGGGAACTCGGTCGATGGAGAGCGATCACATCCCATCCGGACCCCGCGAGGTGCTCCACGAGGTTCTGGCCGACAAAGCCCGTGCCGCCTGTGACGAAAGCAGTCTTGTTTGGCATACTCAAAGGCCTTTCGTGTCCCCTACTCGATTTGGGTCGTGTGGCGACCCCTGGTGCCGCCAGTGTAGCGAAAATCGAGAGGAGGAGGCGTCTATCGTATCGTCGCGGGAGAAGAGAAAACGCGATGTTTTCGTTGTCGACCCGGGTTCATGTAGAAGGTTTGTCCGGACGCGAGATCACCGATTTCCTTTCCACCTGCGATGACGAATCCTTTCAGCGCTGGTGGCCTGGCACGCATTTCCACCTCCACACCATCCGTGGAACGCCCGGGACGATTGGGTCCCATATCGTTCTCGACGAGATGGTGGGAGACCG
>JGI24024J18818_10001083_pt1 | contig 11020 bp, 10 predicted proteins | sample Cruoilmetagenom2_FD_18818 | JGI IMG/M metagenome (IMG submission 18818) | reverse complement strand
GCTCTTGTATGGCGATAAACTTTCTCCATTTGGGTCATGATTGGCGATTTTCCTTTTGTCATTTTTTCAGTCCCTTCTTCAAAAATTACATAGTTCACCCGTTGGCATTTTCGGGCATCCTCAGGACTTCCTCAAAAAACCGAAGGTTAAAACCAAAACACAAACCCTGTGATACCGGTATTTATGGGTGTATTTTCGATTTTTGTTTACTGCTTTCTCTTTGCCCGAATTGCCCTTCAGATTTTTATCACTTCGTTCAAAATCTGTGTCGTGCTCATTTGGCTAACGCCAAATACCGGGCAAAGAGAAAGCAGTAAATCGTATCCAATTGTGTGTATGAGTATTGAATGGAACATACCCTAACGGGTTGGCTTCGCCATGTTCCAGTGAACTGCCATCAGGCAAGCATATTGCTCAGGTCTTCGACCTCGTTCGCTTCCTGCCAGAATTTATTAACCGCTCTAAGCGTAGCGATCGGCTCTATTCGTCAGCCTGCATTACGAATGCGTAAACGCGCATCAACGTCCATTCTTTTTGTTCGGTCCTACGTTCCATCTACGTACTATCTAAACCACTCGCCATTTGCGAAATGAACGTTTTTAACGTCCTTTTTAACTTGATTTCTCTTCCACCCTTTTCCCATTCCTCTGAATCCATGGTGTTTACATGTCGTTTATACACCCGTTCGAATAACTTTTGTTCATTCTCCGATCGTTTAGCTAACATATTTCCTCTCTCCTTTTCGAGTTTTGACCTCATTTTGACCACTCCATTTTCATGATTTGTTGTACTCTCCTCCAAGATGCAGCAGTTGAACCCGTTTATTTTTGGACGCAAAAAGACCTTTGGTATCTGATTTTTCCGTAGCAAAATAGAAGTCTAGTTTGCTTACGCCACAATCAGCCCAAAGGCCTGTTATTAGTCATCACCGCCGAGTCCCGCATGGGTCTGGCATTAAAAATTAACGTAAATTAGTATGTTGTTATTTTATCAGTTTCTTTGAACGTTTTCAAATACTTTATGGGATCAGTTTGAACAAAAATGAACGACCCTGCTTTTGTTATCTTTTAATTCTCGTGTAGATCCTGTTGACATAAAATCCAGATGAGGAAGTGATTATCTTCGAAATTGAAGTGAAAATGAAATAGATAACTTATATAGTTCTTATATCGTCCCACCCATAAACAAGTTCATTTAGTTTCTTCCCAGAAATCACAACCTCAATGACATGAAGGGCCCTCAAGATAGAGGATATTAACATAATTATGACGAATTTATATTATATAACTGTTTTTATTCCCTTGAATTAATAATCTGTTTGGAGGTTTCTAAAAATGAAGAACATCCTAATCGTTGTTGTGATAATTGCTGTTTTATTAGGTGCTGCATCACTTTCGGTAAAGAAAGAAAAAAATCAAGAAAATCAAGCTAATGAAGAACATAGTCACACGAATAACGAACATGATCAAAATCAAGCTAATGAAGAGCATAGTCACGCGAACAACGAACATGATCAAAATCATGAAGGAGAAGCAAGTACCGTTATTAAAGAGGATGTAAGTTTTGAGACAGCCACCAAAAAAGTTTCTGAATATTTGAACGAGTCAAGTGATTTAAATGCAAAAGATTATGAGATTTCAAGTATTAAAAGGGATCAAAATAAAGCTACTTGGACAATTATATTAAAAAATGGAAACATCTTAGTTTATAACGAAAAAACAGATAAAATTACTCCTATTTAGTACAAATTTCATTGTTCAGGGTTTCCAAAAATGGAAACCCTTCTTTTTTTTATAAGACATTATAACGGTTCAAAATTTCATCTCACATAGTAGCTTGAGTAACTTCACTGGTGTTTATAAATTTTTTCCATAATTGAAAAAAGAAGGGTTTTGTCAGTTTTATAGAGAAGCATTACCTTAGTAGATTTTGGCGCCAGAATTTACGGAAAACTAAACTACTGGAGGTAGGATGATGAATTTTAAAAAGAAGCTTTCAACTATGGCATTTGCAGTACTAGTAACCGTTGTTTTTTCTGCAAGTGCAAGTGCTGAGGTGGGGATTATGGGTCAACAAGTTGAACATAGTCATGGCAATCATAACCATTATGCAGGGCAATCTTGCATGGTTGGTAATGCTATCACCGGGGAAAAGAAATGGTTCGATGTGTATTATGTATACGAGCACGTTTATATGCACAATTATAGTTCTGGCGGACAATTTTTAAACGAATCTTTTGCTTACGAAACTCATGTCTCTAATTACTATTCAAATACTGGAGCATCTTGTAATTAAATCAATGGAATCAATAAACAAGGGCATCTTTCCGGATGCCCTTGTTTATATAATAGATTTTTCTGTATTTATTATATACTAAATCAAAAAGAAAAAGCTGCTCTGTAAAGGCAGCCGTTTTTGAACTAGAGCACCTCGTTAGTTCAAAAAGAAAAGTTTATTTAGTGTGTAACAACATAATTTAATATTTCACCAGAAGTATCATCTATTTCCACTTTTACATTTATAGCAACATTATTTTCAAATTCAACTGTCCAAGAGTCTAAATTACCTGTTATGATTTTTATCTCTCCATTTTCATATCCTAGTTTTTTATAATGTTCTCCTGTCATATTCGTAACTGTATCAAGGAGAATTTCTTGTTTTGCATTAGATTTTCCATTTTGAACAAATACCTCTTCATTTTTCACGTCTTTATTGTTGTTTTTTACGGAGTCAGCAGATACTGCAAAAACTCCTAGACACAAACACGCACAAAAAGTTAATGATAATATTTTTTTCAACAAATACTCCCCCTTATATAAAACCATTTATTGAATTTTGAACATTAATTGATCTCCGTTCTCCCCCTCAAATCACTTTAACAAAATAAATAATATCCCTCCAATAAATGGTATGTCCAATTCCATTTAAGTATTTCACTAGTCTACATCGTAGCGAATAAGAAACTGGATTATAAATCCGCAAAACATCGATTCAATTACTCAACTGAATTGTATAGGTTATACAAAATGGGTTGACATAACACCCCTTCAGGGAAGTTAGCTCCCACACCCCAACCTTACGGGTTCTCACTTCTTCCTCTTTTCACGAATCCATCTTTTATTCACCCAATATACGTCGTTGAGTTGGCGGGCTTTTGGTTGATTCGCTTTTTTCTTTAAATGAATAAATATCCAAACACTTTATACTGATTGAATTCAATAAATACTCCTATTTTAATGAATTTTATTAAGCACCACACCAATAAAAATAAGCATGTGTCATTTAATTTCTAGACGCATGCTTATTTTTAAGTGTTATTTATCTTTCCTTAGCTGATTACCCAAGATTTCTCTTGCTTTCTTTTTCTTTTCATCATTTGTATTCTTCTGTTCAATTTTGAACTTAATTAGGAATCTGTATATTGGGAATTTTTCGCAGTATAGATAGGCCAATCCCAAAATGCAGAACCTTGAGATACGATAAATCTATCTAAAAACATTTCCACATTAAGTTGGAGTGGTCTTGGTCCATCCGTATTACCTAGCAGAAAAAGATAATTAGGATTCTTTTTTTCAATCGCCTCTAGAGTTATACTGAGATATTGCTGATCCACATAACCTATTGGTAAAAATTGTTTTCTTGTATCCATGTATTCTAGATTCTCTACTATTTCCTGTATCGAAAATAACTCAAGACCACCACCGATGTTTTCTCCATCAAGCAGCTCCTGAAATATCTTCGCCCCATTAAAATTCATTAGAAATAAACGATAGTCTTCGGGTAATCTACATCCAATGCTATCCTCGAACTGTAGAACGTTCTCTTCTTCGATGGGTTGATTGATTGAACTTGTTGCTGAAATAATTCGTCCATCCCTTTGAACTAACGTATGTCTATTGTGGCTATCCCTTGTTTGTAAAAGGGTTTGTACAATCTTCATTATGGCCATTTCTTCACTCCATTAGTAATTTTTCCACCAGCCGCCTCCATGAACAACATTTTGGTGAATGGATCTTTTAAGTGCAAAAAGATTTGACATATTATGATTTCCGCCATATTCAAGAGGAACCACATGATGCACATCATAGTCAGCCCAATTCCATTTAGGATCACCAAATATTTTCTTATAGTATATAATATAATTTGATCTATATGGCAATGCATTTCTATCTACTCTTTTTTCAATAGGAACTATAGCTAAATTAGCTTTATTGGGCATTGGTAAATATTGTTCGCTATGAGCATTATATATTTTCGGATAGATAACTGCCTTTTTGTTAGAAAGTACCGGGTAAGTTTGAGATTTTTCGGTCTTTGGATAAGAACCAGTCCACCCTGTTGATGTAGTTCCTTTAGTAATCCAAAATTTTGTAGATGACACCGTGAAGATTTTGGAATAAGTTTTTCCTACATAAATTTGTGTGCCAGTCCATTCCACATCAAAACCTATCACTTTTGCGTAAGATCCTTCTAATGTATTACTACTGAACAAGTCTGAACCTGTCAGAATAACACTTGGTTTTTTCCCAATTATTTTTTTAATGGTATGTTTTAAGGTTATCGTGTTATTGATGCTATTGTAAATAGTCTCCCCAGCCATTTCAACATAACTAACTGGTGCCGCGGCATCTGGTGTTACTTCAGTATTAATGTTAGTTCTATGAACCTGTTGTTCGAGATTGTTGCTATTTACTCCGATTCCGTCTAATTCACCATAATAATCTACTAAATTAGTATCCTCGGTATATGGATTTTGCTCATCAAATTGATAATTTACCGTGTCTATCAAATCATTTGATACCATATTGTAACTTTCCTGAACATTCTGTTTCAATTCATCTTCTGTTTGAAGGGGGATCTGATTGCTTTCAGCGTTAGAGATTTCCAATAATTCCTTATAACTAATTACTTCTTCCTCTGGTATTTGTTCCACAGTAGTCGAATCGTCACATATATTGTCAGCTTCATCAACACTTAAAGCACTCATACTTTCTTGCTGAATAGGTGGTTTAATTGGATCAATAGTATCACCAGGTGGTGGCTGTGTTGGTACTAACACTCCTGGAGGATTTGTCGGCTGTTGATAGCAATCCTCCATGACATATGTTGTTGCAATAGTTGAAGGGGTAATAGTCACCAATGATAAAAGCAAAATAATTAAAAAGATAATTGATTTTTTCAAACAACTCTCTCCGTTCTATTAAAAATTTTCAAAACATGTTCAACTTGTCAATATCCTCCTAGCATTTCATATTTTAACTAGATAATATCACTTATAGGTAAAATGTGCATTTATTGGTAATTTTCAGAATTTTATATGAACCTCCACATTAGCTCAACGTGTATATCAAAGTGGTGGCTTTAAGGATAAAGGAATACGCCGTAATGGTTAGAAAGTGAGAGTTAGATGTACTTTGTGATAGAGTGATCCGCATCCGGAATGAAAGAATCTTGAAGAAGTTAGTCAATAAATAGCTTATGTAACTTGAAACTAGTCCAAATGATATTTCTCTTTATTTTTTTGTTTTCCAACACTCAATTTCTAGTCAAACAGCTACACTGTATGTCAAGATATATCAACAAGCATTAGAATAAAAACGACCACTCTCTGTTTCGGGAATGGTCGTTTTTTTATCATTAAAATTCTCGTTCCATTGAATTTCCTTTGAATTTATCTTTTCCTTTTCGTCTGCCTTTCGTCTGTTCATTGTGTTTTTGTTGTTGTGCGCGATTCGCTGCATAGCTCGCCTGTTCTATGCCCTGTATCAAGGCATCCAGTATGCCTAAACTTCTGCTGATCGGTTGCGCTTGTGATTGGATAAAAGGTACGTTGGCTTCCAACTTCTCCAATGTTTGCGTTTGCTTGTTCCAGTCGTCTTTTCCAGATACACCTTTTTCTTTCATGAGGTTTTGATAATAATATCGTTTGGATACCGCGTGTTCGTATTCTTGTTTGGCCGTTGTTGAAAGGAGTAATTTCCCTTTCAACAACGGGTTCTTATCATATTTTATTATGATTGCATTATACTTATCAGCTTCTTTTAAGTAGACTTCCGTACGCTCCAAGCGATCCTTTTCTGTTTCCACAAAGCGCAACTCTTTATTGAATTCTTGCATTTTATTCTTGTTAAAATTACGAGATTTTTGAATACGTTCAGGAGAAACTGTTTCTCCTGCCTTTTCATTGATCGCTTTAAGTTGTAAAGCTGTTTTATAACTCATATAACGCATGTCAGGATGATCAGGGTAGTCAGCAGCTACTTCACGAATGACCCCATTCTTAAGAACCGTTTCTGCGTTCTGAAGGGCATCTCGTTCCTTGGTGATCTCATGACGCTGCTTTTGATTCTGTTCCAGTAAGCCGGGTCTTTCCGTTTCATGCGTAACTTGAATCCCTCGAAACTCCCGTTCAGAGGTAAATTCGAGCTTTTCGCTTGGGTAATAGAGCTTTTCAAGATACATAATTATCTTCTGTTCGCTGGCTAAAATGGTTTTTTCAATCTGTTCTTTACTGCTTCGATTCTCTTTGAGTTTCAATGGGTTTAACCAGTTGATGTTTGCAAGTCGTTGTTGCTGTTCCTCGATTGTTTTTTGAGTACGGGTAATCGATTCATACTGATGCGCAGCATCTTTTAGTGTTTGGTCTTTCCAACGAATGAACTGATCCCCATTGCTTACTCGTTTTTCCCATTTATCCAGTTGCTGACGTCTTTCCTGAATCGTTTCGAGAGAAGGTTCTGCTTTCAAATACGTTCTAGCTGCTTGTAAATGAACGCGTTCTTCTGGCGTGTTCAAACGGTCCATCTTCTCTTGCGATTCGTGCTGCTGTGTCTGTTCTTGTTCAATGATCTTTTCTTCAACTAGTTTGATAAATGTCTCGTGAAAATCACTGATTAATTCTCTTTGACGGTCAGTTGGGACGACTTTTCTTTGCGCTTCTTGTTTACGAGCCTTTTCTTGTTCGATGGCTTGTTTCTCTTCGCGGTATTTCTGCAGATCAACAACCAATCGATTATATTCTTGACGATCACGATTAAGAGCCCCACGTTCGGTTTCAACTCCACGCGTTTCCATTTCATGAACCACATGACCAAGATGAACGGTTGGAAGCTGTTCAAGTCCTCGCGCTTCATGAGACAGATGAGAAATTCGTTCCTGGATTCCTTCTTTTTCTAACGATTGATTGGCATGATTAGACCACGCTTCACGCCATTGAGTTAATAACGCTCGATCGTTCCACTCCCGATTTTTGGTGGTAAATCCCTCTGGCGAAATTTCTCGAGTCGTGAGCATGACATGAGCATGCGGATTGTTTGAATCATCACGGTGAATGCAAACGTCCGCAACCATTCCTTTGTCCACAAATTCTGTTTGAACAAACTCCTGGATCAATGCTTTTTGATGGTCAGTTGATAATTCAATCGGCAAGGCTACGTTAATTTCACGAGCCAATTGAGAATTTTTTCGGACTTCAATTTTTTCAACTTCATTCCAAAGACGTTCACGATCATTCACCCATTCAGGCGACTGTGAAGGAGCAAGAATCATGTTTTCAGGCAGTACTTCACGATGATAGAATTTCTCTTCACCCGTTCGTTCATCTTGTAATCGGTCTCCCGAACGATAAGCAGCCGCCGCAACAGCTGATTGTCCTTTCCCTCTTGAAATAACCTGTACTGAAAAATGATAAATAGCCATGATTCTCACCCCCTCTTTGTAATTGACACCGCCACGCGAATCCAACTTAACCGAAACGTAAAGAGAAAAATCGAAGATGGTTCTTTTTACGTTTCGCTATCGCCTATAGGCGATAGGCTTTTGTTGCGTAAGCAACCGTACACAAACGGAGTTTGTATAAGTGCGCCCTTTGTCACTTCGTTCTCAGGGAATCATATCATTCTTCCATCATAATATCTAGCATTAAAGGTAGTGTTTTCCTGTGTGCTCCGATAGAATAAAGTCAATTACTGAATATGTGGGGGCTAGGGCATGACGATTCGAAAAACAGACGATGAACGATTACAAGCATTAGAAAAAAAGATGGCACAAATCAAAGCGAAAAAACAACAACTGGCAAGCCGGATTCATTCAAAAGAACGCAAAGAACGAACCCGTCGATTGATTCAAGTAGGAGCTATCTTTGAAAGTTATTTTGACATTATCGGTGAGGACCAGGCAGAGAAAGTAGCCTATGGAATGAAAGATGCAGTGGAAAAACATAGAGAAAAGTTAATGACGATTGATGTGACCAAATCGAAGAAACAAAAGAGAGTGATTTACGAAAGTCAGGAAGAGCGTGTAGTCATGTCTGAAAGGAACGAAACCCCTGATCAAGCTGAACTACCTAAAGTTTCAGTATCATCTACAGATAATACTGAAACTAGCAATAAGAGTGGGTTTCAATTTAAGCACATGAATCGTTCAAACGAGTGAGCAAAGAAAAATCTCTTGATGAGTGAATAAATGTAAGATTAGATGCAGATTCATAGACACGCGCCGTATCGCCTGTACTCACATAATCTGAGGGAAATCACACCGTAGACATTAATGGCGTTCTACTATATCGCTATACATATCGGTCAAGCCTTACCGAATATTCTCGTCCATATAGACGGCTGCGGTTTCTCTTCCGACTGTTTACGTAATTCAGAGACTTCCTCGCGTAATTCTTCTATAGTAACCGCCTGCTCTGCAAGTTGTTCATTTATTAAAGTTTGGACTTTGAGCATTAGCTGATCCCGTTGTTCTAGTTCGTTGCGTAGCGTAGTCATATCGGTCTGATACTGCGTAAATATCTGCGTAAATAATTCAATATCTAGCTCACCTTGTACCGCTATCTCGGTTGAGTCAACGGTCTGTGGTTCGGACTCTGTTACGTTGCGACCAAGTATAACCGATATGTCTGTATCAGTGCTTGTAACGATGTCAGCGGCGTGTTCTAAAGTTACCGACTTGTCGCGGTTTAGGACCCCCATTGCCTGCATTAATGCGAGATCTGTACCGGTGAAAATACGGTGGTTTAGACCGTTCCGGGCGATGGTATGACCCCGCAACTCTAATAGACGCGCATATTTCTTCACCGTATGCGCGCTTATATCGAGGAAGTCCGCTGCCTGTGCCGGTGTTAAGTTATCGTTATTCATATAATTACCTCCGTTTATTCGCGCTCAACTAACCAATTATAGAACGGTACTGCTTTCGTTTTACGTGCTGGCTTACTTTCCTGTGCGATTACCTTCTTATAGTTTACCGCATTCGTCAAAGCACCTGTAAACGTCGCTACGACATTATCAAACTTATATCCGTCGTTAATGCGATTAGCAATAGATAGAATAGCGTCTTTTGCCAATACATACCTTTTATCATCACAATCAGAGCCTATACGAAGCGCTAGGAGGTGTCTTACTTGTTTAATCGACCCATGTATAGGGAAATCGCTTAGAAGGTCGTAAAAGGCAATCTGACGCGTATTAGTAGCGTATTGCACTACATATTCACGTGTTGGTTCTGTTTGTTCTTCTACAGATCGTCGTAATGATTCTAGGGTGCTTATATAACTATCTTTTTCTTGTTTTGATTTAAAAGAGATATCATAGTTAGAACTCTGTTTTTCACCTTTTACGCTTACAGGCTCAACGGATTCATCGTTTTTCTGTTCGGCAATCTGTTCGGAAATCAGTTGAGCAAATTTGTAGTCAGATAAAGAGAACACTTCGCGCATAATCTCGCGAAAATTAACGTGTTTCCTATCGACAAATATGTATTTACCGGCTCCGCCTTTGCGTTTAATAAGGCTGCCTACGATAAACTCACCAGTAGCTTTTAGCGTCCTAACTGCGGCCGTAACAGTTCTAGGCGATACACCACATTTAATTGCAAGCGTTTCCGCACCGACCTTTGTTATCCCTGCACCACTCGTTAGGTAAAGAATACGATCTAAGACGTCGCGTTGCTTAGCAGGGAACAACTCATCCAACATATCCCCACGGCTTTCTAGCGACTTCCTAAAGGCAGACATTCGCTTACGAGTCGCGATAGTTGTCGGTTTCTCTGTTGTATACGTTAAATAAAACTGTACTCGTTGATTTGTTGCAGTTAGTTTCTTCATACATTAGCCCCCGTTATAGATAACGCAAAAAAGCCACCCGAACCGTTGTAAAAAAATTCTACAAGGATTCATGCGACTTTTTAGGTTATAACGCTTGTAATAACGTCATAAGCATATTATAATTAGAGTCATATGAAACCGAGTAAGTCCTGTTTACTTGGTTGGAAAGAACGCTGGAGTTATTCTTAGGGCTTGCCGGCCCTTTGGATAATGTCGATAGCGTTCTTTTTTTGCGTTCAATTAAGTTGTCTATTATATTAACGCAACATTTAGTAGATTACAAGTAGTCAGTAGTGAATTAATTTTCGCTCCTCATACCTAAAATTACCGGTCACTCATCTACATAACAGTCAAAAATATTTTGAAGGTAACACATTTACAACACATTTTAGAGTGGTAAAAATAGGCACTCTGAATGGTTTCAGTATCAAGTGTATTTAAATCACACAGGACTTCAAATGATAAAGAATTAATACGTAGACTCAGAGAACATGCTAAAATATAAAATGTAGATGGGCAAGCACGTTTACAATTCCCCAAAGGCTTTCAATGGCCTCGAAGGGAGGTAACGCCATTGAATAAGCGAAGTACTCATAACAGACAGAACCAGACTAGAAAGAGATTCATCGAGGAAAAGAAGAAAAAGGGACTGAGGGACCTCATCACTCCTAAAGTCATTTACTACCTAGTAGCTAAACCTCTTATCGACTTAGTAATCGCGTGGATGCAGTCCCTAGGGCTACTCTAATAGTTGAGCCACTCCAATTCGTTGGGGTGGCTTTTCTGTTTCTATACATAAAAAAAGAAGCCGAAAGTTCGACTCCTGATGTTTCTTCATATATGGCTATTCAAAAAAAGACAAAAGAAAAGACGACCGGTAATCAGCCGATCGCCTCCCGCCACTAAATAGTC
>JGI24024J18818_10001082_pt1 | contig 11022 bp, 10 predicted proteins | sample Cruoilmetagenom2_FD_18818 | JGI IMG/M metagenome (IMG submission 18818) | reverse complement strand
GCCCAAGCAGTGGTTCGTCTTATCGGGCAATGACTTTCCCGGTGTCATTGAGCGGCGCACTGACAAAAGTGGCTCTGTCCGTGTACTGTCCTGCAGGAGACCTTGTACTTTCAATCCAGGCCCTGGATGGGGTTGGTAAGCCTGGCGGGGTAAATCTGACATCGAAACAATTTACTGCTGTTACGGAAGTGCCGACGTCATCTTCCGGTGCAGTAGAGTTTACCTTTGATGCGCCCGCTAATGTGATCAGTGGAAATAGTTACGCTATCGTGGCGCAGGGGCTGGATAATTGCGGCTGGGTTGTGTCCAGCAATGCCGTATACACTGGTGGTGACGGCTACTATTCAAGTGCTGGGACTAGCTGGTTCAGTACGCCTGATTTTCCGTTTGCAACGACTATTGATCCCAGTAAAGTCGATAATTGCCCGTTACTCGTTAACCCCTTGCAGGAAGACAATGAAAGTGACGGAATTGGTGATGCTTGTGATCCAGATGACGACAACGACGGCCTGACTGATTTAATAGAAGATGCGAATGGCAATGGTGTCACCGATACTGGTGAAACCGATCCTCTTAATTCGGATACTGACGGTGATGGTTTTACTGATGGTGAAGAAATTGTAGGTGGGACGAATCCTTTAGATGATACGTCATACCCAATCATTGCCGATGGAGACGTGAATGGAGACGGTCAGGTCGATGTGAAGGATCTTTTGTTTGCCTTGCGCATACTGAATGGGCAATACACCCCGTCACAGGAGGAGCAGGACCGTTGGGATGTGGCGCCACTGGTGAACGGTGTCCCGGAACCGGATCAGAAAAATAACTTGGGAGACTATTTAATGCTTCAAAGGAAAGTGCTGGGGATCATTAATTTTTAACATGAATGATCACGTTTCGCGGACCCTGTGAAAGTACGATTTAGTGTCCCGCCTGCACTCGTCTCCGGTGACCTCGGTTGATGCGGCCCGCTCGCTCACCCGAGACGTCCCTGACGGCCCCCGGAATTCGCCGCTAACGGGTTCCCTGCTATAGGATACACCAAGGGATTCCGATCTCCCGGCCTTCGACCCAATGACTATGTGTCTTGCTATTCCTTGCTGGTTTCGTCACTCGACTGAAGGGACCAGATTTCCAAGTAGCTGATTGATGGCCTGAACCAGTTCCTCGGCTAGTGCTGGTTTTTGCAGCAGCAAACTGTTATCAGGCAGGTGGTTCTTGCCATCAGGAACTGTTATGTCTCCAGTTAGTATGATCGCAGGAATCAAAATGCCAGCTTTGGCACGAAGTTGTGAGACCAGTTCCGTGCCGACGCAGTCGCCGGACAGGCGATAATCGGAAATGATTATTTCAGGGGGATACCTGCCGGTTGTGTCTAGTATCACGGAAAGCGAGACGGAGGAACTATATAAGGTCGTCTCCAGCCAATTAGAGAAATCTTATTTAGAATCAGTCCCTAGGTCCGGTATCGATCGGTAACTTGCAGTTCACAGCGAGGACAGAGTCACAACATGGCGTTTTTGTGAACGAGTAACAACGGTCAGAATCGGACCTACAGCGACGCTAAAGGGGTGGCAGTGTTTGCTGGAAGCGGACATTAAACTTGCTTCCTCATTCCGCTTCACCTGTTATTTATTGAACTTCCCAGAAACATGAGTCTGCTCCAAGGGCAAGAGAACAAACAGATGAGAAATCGTACGGTTTGTATCCCCTTTATTGGCCCTATTTGTCAGGCCGATTCTTCTTTCTTACCCTCTTTTTGTCCCAATAATTTGGCAAGTGGGTTGGCAGAAACACCGTGGGCGACCAGACTGAAGAACACCGTCAATACCACAACCATTGCAATAAATTTACCTTCGGGTACCCCCTTGTTGATGACAATAATTGCAAAGACAATGCTTGCTAACCCTCGGGGACCGAACCAGCCAAGAAATAATTTTGACGCCGTACTCTCGCCAGTACCTGACAGCGACAGGTAAACCGGGAGTATACGAATCACCGTCAGGCTCAGAAGTGCATACACCAGCATTTCCCAGGTAAAGTACTCGATAGATTGACCAATGACGGCTGCTCCAAAGACGAACCAGGTCAACAGGGCTAGCGTTTCCCCGGTACCCTCGGCAGCTAATACCAGCCTGTGAGTGGCATCCTTGGCCTTGAAGCCGAAGAGCAGGCCGCCGGTGAATGCGGCGATGTATCCACTGCCATGCAAGCTTTGTGCAACCGAAAAGCAGGCAATGGCAAGCGCAACAACAGTGACCTGTTTCCATATCTCGGTGACCCAACCCTTATCCCGACACCATCTAAATGCCCATGTACCAATAGCAGTAAGACCCAAGCCAACAACAAGACCAATCCCGAGTTCCTCGGCTACCAGTTTCAGGGCAAGCAAGGTGCTGCCACCCTCGGTGCCGCTGCCAAGCGCCAGGGCAATAAAAACAAACAGGATGGGGACGCATAGGCCATCGTTCAGCCCGCTCTCAATGTTCAGTCCTTCACGGATCTGCGTGGGTACCGCCTTGTTGGTAACGACCGCTTTGCCAAGTGCAGCGTCGGTTGCAGCAAGCATTGTTCCCAGGATCGCCGCTTCAAACAGTGACAAGGTATCGAACAGGAGCGCGGCAGTTAAAGTGCCCAGGAAAATAACACCGGGCAGACCGAAGAGTAACATTCGTGAAGGTATACGGAACTGCCGTTTAAGAATTGCAAGGTCAGCATTTGCTGCATCAATAAAAAGAATCAAGGCAAGGGTCAGATCTGCAAGCACTCGTAATTCGGTGTTCGAGACAGAACCATCGAACCAGCCTATCCCCAGGGGGCCCATGAGCAGACCAGCAACAACAAATACGATTGGCCCGGATGCTGCTGCACGTTCGATCCGACCGGCAACCAGGCTGTAGCAGAAGACAAACAGAGCGAGAATGGCGAGTTCGATATACATGTTAATTCCTTATATGCATCCTTAGTAATTGCTATTTTTACTTTCCGGCCATTCACTCCCAGAGCAGAGCTATCACATCATATTCTTGCAAACGGTCAAGTCCGGCCAAAAGTAGACTTTAGGCACAAACAAAAACGGGATTCAACTACCACATTAGTCAGGTAATTTAACTCAAATCTCACTCGCAGCGGGTAAATCGGAAAACACGCTGTTACTCATCCAGGCGGTAACATTGCGGGTCAGTGCTTTTTCGCCGACCAATTTCAGTGAGCCGTCATTGAGGGCTTTGCGGTACGTATTATCGCCCATCCAGATGTCGGCCATGGTTTTCACGCTGGAGGTAAAGTAAACATCGATGTCTTTTCCGGGGTCGTTCACACACAGGTCGAGTTCATCACCGGTTGCGACCAGCCACCAGTCAGGGTACTCGTCGATGTCGGTGAAATGAAAGCGGATCACGGTTTCCTTGCCGATCAGTTTGTCTGTCACGATGCTGCGCTTGAGGTACAACATCAGCAGTTCGACATCGTAGTCTTTTTCATCCAGATTTGAGCGTGCCCAGCGCATACCCCAATCACCCAGCATGCGGATCACCGGTAGAAGCTCCTTGCATGAGTCGGTCGGAAAGTATTCATAACCCTTTTGCCCTGGAATTTTCTTCTTTAGGACCAAGCCATGCTTTGACAGTGACTCCAGCCGTTTTGACAGGATGGTCGGTGAGATCAGACTCAGACCGCGTTGCAGTTCATTGAAGCGTGAACCACCCATCAGTAGCTCGCGGATAATTAATATCGTCCATTTCTCACCAATGACCTCGGTGGCCTTGGCAACAGGACAAAACTGACCGTATTCCATGCGCTTATACCTGTGATGAACAAGACCGGNCAGACACAGGCCGGGAGTATTTANATTTCAGAAAGCCAACTTCACTTTATGTAGTTAAATACTACACATCCTGCAGTATCGAGCAAGTATGCACTTTCCCTAACATGCTATCTGACGGTCACAACTCGTCACATACATCAACCTTTCAGGAGAAATGTAATGACTTCAAATAGCGCAATTGAACAGACGAAAAACATCACAAATGGCATCGACGTTGGTCAGATCATGAATCTGATCGGCGCGATCGAATCAGACTCCGGCTACGCAAGATTCCAGTTCCGGGCGACCAACCAGTGGATAGATGGTGGCCAGACGCGAAGCCGTATCAAAGATTTCTACGCCGGTAATGCCGAGGATACTACACGCAAACAGACATTTGCCATCGACTCAGACGAGCCGATGATTGCCGCAGGTCAAGACAGCGCACCGAATGCCATGGAGTATGTTTTGCATTCGCTGGCCTCCTGCCTGACAACGTCCCTCATCTACCATGCAGCAGTGCGTGGCATTGAGATCGAGGCTGTTGAATCTTCATACGAGGGCGACATGGATGTTCGAGGACTCTTCGGCCTTGCCGAAGACGTGCGCAAGGGCTTCAGCAAGGTTGCAGTCAACATGCGAGTCAAGAGTGAGGCAAGCGTAGAAGAACTCACCGAGCTGGCGATGTTCTCACCGGTCCACGACATTATTTCGAATTCGCTACCCGTAGAGTTCAGGCTGACGACCTTTTGAGAGAAATTAGCAGGATTAAAGGTGCCGGATTTATTGGTATGAACAATAAATCTGGCCCGTTTTTCCAATAGCGGGAGTTTGAAGAACAGGAAATTCAAACTTGTTAATTTGCATCCAAATATGCCCCACCATTTACACAGAAAAATATCCCACCAAATCAGCTGTAAGTAATTGGTTTTAAAATAATGATTCTTGGTATTGGTGGTTTAAGGCAGAATGCAAATATCTGCCTCTATTGGCTCCAGTTTCGGTGCAAATCAACAGTGTTACCTATGTGACCGGTAAGCACCTACAAGAGGATGGTGGGCCCGAAAGGACTCGAACCTTCGACCAAGGGATTATGAGTCCCCCACCCCCTTTGTTTATGCGTCACAAAGCTTAAGAATCCCAAAAACTTTTCCGATGGCCCTTCCTATTGCTGGCCGAAACCGATCCTATCCCGAACCCGGTTGTGGGCGATTCCGAACGGGATGCGGGTAAGCCGAAGAAGGAGGAGGGATTCCAGAAACCGAAATCCGAACTTCCCCCGAACCGAATAGACGATCCTGAAATTGAAGACTTCGGGATCGCTTGCTTTCAGCTTAAAACGCAAATAGGTCTATATGCAATCAAGTTGCGAGTAAATGATAAGATGTTTATGTGAAAACTTTGCATATCTCCGGGAAGATAATTGGGGCGGCTGACGAACCCCGCAACCAGTTGTATTACGAACTGATCAGTGGTGGTAGCGGACTTCTCCTTGCGTTGTTTATGTGGGGCCACCTGCTACTGGTCGGTTCCATCCTGCTGGGTACCAGCAGCTTTGACTGGGTCGCGGGCATACTGGAAGACTACTACATTGCCCAACCGACTGTGGCCGTTATAATCTTCGCCTTTCTGGTTCACGCAATAATGGCAAGTCGCAAGATCCCCGCCCAACTGCGCGAGCGCAAGGCGATGCAGCAGCTGGCGAAGGGATTGCGCGATGCCAGCCGGGGCCGTCCTGTTGTGAGTCATGAATACTCAGCTTTTCGGCCTCACCTGGAATCCATGCTATGGATCTGGCAGGTGCGGACCGGAATGGTCATGCTCGTGCTTGGCAGTTTCCACCTCATCCTCATTGGCCTGGATATATTTACCCCGCTGTTCGGTGTCACTACAGGCATAGAAGCCGTCAGTTCGCTAAATCGGGTCCAGTTGGGCTTATGGCCCTTGTACGGCCTGCTGCTGCTCTGCGTCGAATTTCATGCCAGTGTCGGGCTTTATCGTCTCATGGTTAAATGGGGAACAGGCTCCCGGATTACACGCACGACCCTGCGCCGGATCGAGCAGGTCATGTTCTGGCTACTGCTCGGTCTCGGCATCCTCACGCTCGTTGTATTGGCGGGCTGGCTGTCCCCGCCTTTGGCCTTTCTGATTGCAGATTGAGAAGATTCATGGAGCATATGGAAACTACAGATGTACTGGTGATCGGCGGTGGGCTGGCTGGTGAACGTTGCGCCATTGAGGCGGCCAGCGCAGGACAGGATGTGGTAATTCTCTCGGTCGTGCCTCCACGGCGCAGTCACAGCTGTGCTGCTCAGGGTGGCATGCAGGCCGCGCTCGGCAATTGCATCAAGGCCCAAGGTGACAGCACTGATATCCATTTCCTCGATACCGTGCGCGGATCTGACTGGGGCGCAGACCAGGAAGTTGCCCGCATTTTCGCTGAAGAGGCGCCGATCGCAGCCCGTGAACTGGCTCATATAGGTGTTCCCTGGACACGGGTTCGGCCTGGCAAAAACACCTATTTCATCAAAGGCCGGCGCGTTGAAATCGACGAGCCTGCGGAAAAAGCCGGCTTGATCATGCACCGGGATTTTGGTGGTACGGCTAAATGGCGAGCTTGTTATGCAGCCGCGGGAACCGGTCATGCGGTGCTCTATGCTGTGGACAGTCAGGTGGTGCGCTTGGGTATCGATGTGCGCGATCGCATGGAAGTTGTTGCCCTGATTCATGAAGGTGGCCGCTGCTGGGGAGCCGTCGCGCGTTGCCTGCGTACAGGCCGTCACAGGGCATTTCTCGCCCGGTCCACTGTGATTGCCACTGGTGGTTATGGTCGGATTTACGGGCAATACACGACCAACGCAACGATCAATGAGGGTACAGGGGCGATTGTTGCACTGGATACCGGCATTGTGCCGCTTGGCAACATGGAGGCAATCCAGTTCCACCCCACCGGACTCGTGCCCAGTGGCATTCTGATCACCGAAGGTTGCCGCGGTGATGGTGGATACTTGCTGGATAAGAACATGCAGCGCTTCATGGTTGAAGCGGAACCTGAAAAGCAGGAACTTGCGAGCCGGGATGTCATCTCCCGGCATATGATGCAATGCATGAAGGATGGCAGGGGCGTAGATGCTACATCTGGACAGCATCTCTGGCTGGACCTGCGTCATCTGGGAGAAAAACATCTCACTACCAAGCTGCGTGAAGTCTGGGATATCTGCCGCGATTTTGTCGGTCTGAATCCGGCAAGGGACCTGATCCCGGTGAGGCCAACCCAGCACTATTCAATGGGCGGTGTGCGAGTAAACAAGGACGGTCAAGCATACGGTATGGCCGGTCTATTCGCAGCAGGTGAAGCTGCGTGCTGGGACATGCACGGGTTTAACCGCCTGGGTGGAAACAGCCTAGCCGAAACCATCGTTGCTGGCCGCATTGTGGGCCGCAGTGTCGCAAGGTTTGCAGCTGGCACGACCCTGAGTGTAGACGCGGAGTTGGCACTGAGTTGTGTCAAAGATGCCGAACAATGTGCCAGAGACTGGCTGCGTCGCACCGGAACGGGACCCAGTGTCTATGATATTCGCGACGCCATCGCTGAAACCATGATCAAGCGGGTCGGCATCTTCCGCGAGGGGATAGAACTAGAACAGGCCTTATCGGAGCTCAAGGAGAGTCTTGCTCGAGTCGACCAGGCAGTCCTGCGCTCGAAGGCGTCGGGGATGAATCCCGAATTATCGTTTGCCCTGCGACTCAAAGGTATGGCGAGACTTGCCTTGGTCACAGCCATGGGTGCTCTCGCTCGTACCGAGAGTCGTGGCGCGCATTTTCGGAAGGATTTTCCGCTGCGTGATGATGCCAGATGGCTGAACCGAACTCTTGTGCGCTGGCCCCGTAATGCTGCCGAGCCGGTATTCAGCTACGAACCTGTGGGGCTGATAGAGCTGCCCCCTGGTCACCGTGGTTACGGGAGTGCAGAGCACATCGAGATGACTGTGCCGATTGCACAGTACAATGACCATGTCCTTGCCGAGCAGAATGCGCAAGGCCGGCAAGCAACAGACGAGCCCTTAGGTTCGCGCATGATATGGGGTGCCCGGGCGGGTAGAAACGAACAAGTGCATGACACGGATGGGAAGCATTGATGGGCAGCAAGTCAGAACAAAAGCGCCGTCTCCTGCGCTTCGAAATATTTAGATATAACCCTGAAGATCCGGAATCCACACCACATATACAGGGCTTTGAACTCGACGAGACGCCTTACATGTCACTGTTTCTCGCGCTAAACCAGATTCGGGAGAGACAGGATCCAAGCCTGCAATTCGACTTTGCCTGCCGCTCGGCAATTTGCGGCTCCTGCGCGATGATGGTGAATGGATGCCCGTCGCTGGCGTGCCGAACCCTGACAAAAGATTTACCCGAGCTGATTCGTCTGCACCCGCTTCCAGCTTTCGCGCTTATTGGTGATCTATCCGTGGATACGGGTACATGGTTCAGGGCAATGAACGAGCGTGTTGGGGCGTGGGTGCATGAACAACAACCTTTCGACCCCGATGCCTCGGAGACGCGGATGAATGATGATCTCGCCCAAGCTATCTACGAGGGAGATCGCTGCATCGAATGCGGGTGCTGTGTGGCAGGATGTGGAATTGCCAATGTGAAGCCGGAATTCTATGGCGCAGCGGGCCTAAATCGCATCGCGCGCTTCATGATGGATCCACGGGATAAACGCGAATCATGTGACTGGTTCGAGGTCGTGTCGAGTGAAGAGGGGATATTCGGTTGTGTCGGACTGATGGCTTGCCATGATATCTGTCCCAAAGAACTCCCGCTGCTTGAGGTCCATGCCTATCTCCGCCGCCGAATGCTGGCCAGTCAGATAAGCTGAAGCGGCCGCAATGGCCGTATTGTGTTCCACAATGTAATTGTCCACCGAGCCTTAACCAGTGAAATGCAGCCTTTCTTAAGTCATCGAAGATTTCCTGGCTTTCCCGTAAAGATAGTGTGCAGAAACACTTGTTACTTCGCCCAGTCTATACCGGTTACGCATATTGCAGTTTTCATATTTCGAAAATTACTTTCATCTTTTCCCTCTTATCCAGAGCCTTCCTGATGCTTAGCTGATCTATGTGCCCAAACGGCCACTCTCGGGTGCGCTCTCGATGTTCGCCTGCCATCGCGGACGGCATTTCCGCATGACAGCGTCGACAGTGATCGACAGGAATCCAAGTCTAGCTGACGGCACGTCAAATGGCGCATTTATATTTGAAAATTAATGAAGCACATCGATTTGTGTCTTTATGGAATCCGAGCCGTCCATCGAGCGAACGATACTTGCTCGCTACAGACGTAGCCATCAATCATCGGTAAAATACAGATATGAAACAATAAAAAGCAGGTTGAACAGGTCTGATGGATGAAGGGCGGAAGTAGGGATTGCGCCTTCCGTTTAGCTGTTCTTCCCGCTCCATGGTAAAGGAACAACGACCGGCTCAAGGATCGAAACGATGACTCTCGCGTGGAAGTGGTGCGAGGTGACGGAGTTATGCACCATGCAGGCGCGCGTCGGCTTGGATATTAGAGGTCACTTTTATGGACAAACCGGTCCCTTCCTGACTGTGAAATACCAACAAGTGCGTGACTCATAAAAGGTGATAGCCGGCCATAAATGGTCATTCCCGACAAGAAAAAAGCGACCCGAAGGCCGCCGTGTGAGGAGTGGTAACTGTATCGTTAATTATACGGGGCCAATCAGTCGTCCATCTACATTTTGTGATGTGACACGATTTAGTACATCTTGTGAGGAATACAAATCTCTGTCGTATCTGACCAGCATAAGGTGGTAGCGCAACGGGCAGAACTCTGCTGTGGTGATGCCACCGCTATCTTCCAGCGCGGCAACTAAATCCTCTCGCCGTTGCTCTCCCAAGGTTTCGGTTATATGTACAACAATCTCGACAGTATGGTCAGGTTCGCTCTCTATGCTATGTAATGCTTGTCCCATGGTTTATCTCCTCCCGCATATTCGGTATCTAGATAGACTCGTTGAGCCGTTAATTAAACCAGTCCGTTCTCCCGATTACTGGCCATGATCCTAAAGGTAGCAGAGAATTATCAAAACAGAATGTGAATAATTACGTTCAGCACATCAGCATGTAACGATGTTCTAACCGTTGGCACAAGTAATTTTGGAACCTTCTATTGTGGAAACTACTTACCCACACAAATAGATTCAGGTGTTGCAATGGTCTCGGGTCGGGACAGAGTTGCCGTTCCCGACCACAGAAAATTAAGCCGATGCAGAGTTCCTAATCGGCAGTAACCGGCCAACTCCGGTCATATCTAGCATCGCACCGCCGTCATAGAGGAAGGCATGGGTATTATAGGAGAATGTAAGCATTAAATAAGAAGTCGAATTACACTCCTCTACAATGGCAGTTTGGTAATCCAGCTATCTTACAAGCCAGTTTGCAACCACCCTGTCCAAACAGACCTTCCAGACGTTTTCTGGTGCATGGAGTAGTGGGATCGATTTGCTTGCTTAGCTTTTTAATAATTTCTCTTGGATCAGGGGCAATATCATATTCTAAGTGATAGTTCCTTAAAAAATTAATAACGAGCCAATGGCAATCCGTCAAATCCAGATCATGTTCTTTTGCCAGTTGTATAGCAAAATCTTTGTTCCATGCATCAAAATCAATCAGATAACCCTTGCTATTAAATTCTAAACCTGCACTTTGATTTAACATGCCCCTTCCCCCCAAATAAGCTGATTATTCAACTATTCGCTAAATGCATGTAGTTTAAATAATGACTATCTGGTTTGCCTTGATGGCAATCAACAAAGAGTAGGAAATATTAAATAAGCACAGGGAGGTATGAAAGGGTAATTACATACCCAACAGTCGATGCATGGGACGCGAAGGTCGCATATGTGTCGATAGCACGTGTTTAACAGAAGATACAGCAGCTTATCTCAGGAACGTCCCGTTCCAACCAGTAACCTGCCGTTCGACGCACTCTGAATACCGTTTGTTGGTGTGGCTGGCAACGGGGATAACCGGCCAACAACAGTCAGTGACCAGAGAGCAACGGATGGTCAGCTCATAGGTACATACACGACGTTCGGAAACAGTGCTTGGACACGGATGTTGATATTGAGTGCGCTACCAAAGTGCTGAATGGGGTCACTGAACCCGTGCTGGTGGCTCTCCAGTTTTGGT
>JGI24024J18818_10001081_pt1 | contig 11027 bp, 7 predicted proteins | sample Cruoilmetagenom2_FD_18818 | JGI IMG/M metagenome (IMG submission 18818) | reverse complement strand
TGGCAACTATACGATATTAGAGGAATTAGACAAACACACCGATGGACACAAACCATACAAGAGGATGATACGATTTTTATTGCTTTTAATAAAAAAACAGTTCAACATTTCGAGTCTGTTTTTCCAACTCAAATGCAATTGGTTGACGGAGAAACCCATTTAGAACAAATCAAACCGTATGTTGTTTTGCTTGATATTCCTACGGACGAAAAATTGCTTGAGTCAGTTCTTACCAAGCTAGAACCGAAACGAATATACGCTCATTTTTATGTACCTGAATCTAAATACTTTGAAGGCATCCCGAACCGAGATCACTTTAAATGGTTTTACGGGTTTTTACTAAAAAGGAAATCATTTGACTTGCAACAGCATGTTGATGAGCTAGCAAAACACAAAGGATGGAGTAAAGAGTCATTATTTTTTATGGCAGAGGTGTTTTTTGAACTTGGGTTTGTTAGAATAGACAATGGACGAATTGACATGCAAGATGTACAAGTTAAGCGCGACCTTGCAGAATCAATGGTTTACAAAGCACGTGCAGAACAAATTCAGCTCGAACAGAAGTTGTTATATGCACCATATATGGAATTGAAACAATGGTTTGAGTCGAGGCTTGTCGAGCGGACCGTTCCTGAGGAGGAGCAAGTATGGATTTAAAGGAATATGTAACGATTGTAGAAGATTGGCCTAAAAAAGGGATAAGATTTAAGGATATTTCAACAATTATGGATAACGGAAAAGCATACAAATATGCGACCGATCAAATTGTAAAATATGCTAAAACGATAGATGCAGATATGATTGCTGGACCAGAAGCGCGTGGATTTATCATTGGTTGTCCAGTTGCGTATGCAATGGAACTTGGATTTGCACCGGTTCGTAAAGAAGGCAAGCTGCCTAGAGAAGTAATTCGTGCAGAATATGCCCTTGAATACGGTACGAACGTTCTAACGATGCACAAAGATTCAATAAAGCCTGGTCAAAGAGTACTGATCGTTGATGATCTACTTGCAACAGGTGGAACAGTAGAAGCAACGATTAAAATGATTGAACAAATGGGCGGTATAGTTGTGGGCTGTGCGTTCTTAATTGAGTTAACTTATTTAGATGGACGTGAAAAGCTAAAAGGTTATGATATTTGCACTTTAATGCAATACTAAGAGGGTGGACTTTACAAGTCCCTCTTTTTTTTTATACAATAGAAGTTATATATCTATTTACAAACCCGAATGGAGTTAGGTGAAACGACATGGCGAAAGATCAAGTAATGACAGCTGAAGAAGTTTTCGCAATTGTCGCTACATATATGAATGACAAAAACGTAGAATTTGTCAAAAAATCTTATAGGATGGCTGAATATGCCCATCGTGAGCAATTCAGAAAATCTGGAGAACCGTATATTATTCACCCAATTCAAGTAGCTGGAATATTATCNCAATTGCAAATGGATCCTGCAACAGTTGCTGCAGGTTTTTTACATGATGTGGTCGAAGATACAGANNTTTCTCGTGAAGGTATCGTAGAGGAATTTAATGAAGAAGTNGCTATGCTGGTTGAAGGGGTTACAAANTTAAGTAAGATTAAATTCATGTCAAAAGAAGAGCAACAAGCTGAGAATCATCGTAAAATGTTTGTCGCAATGGCACAAGATATTCGAGTCATTTTAATTAAACTTGCGGATCGTTTACATAATATGAGAACACTAAAGTTTCAACCGGTAGAGAAACAACGGTTGAAAGCGAGTGAAACTCTTGAAATATTTGCTCCACTTGCACATCGTCTTGGAATTTCAACGATTAAATGGGAACTTGAAGACATATCACTCCGTTATTTAAACCCGCAACAATATTACCGAATCGTGAACTTGATGAAAAGAAAGCGGACGGAACGAGAAGACTATTTAAAGCTCGTGATGGAAGATATTCAAGGACAATTAGAAGATGTTGAGATAGAAGCGGATTTATATGGTCGTCCTAAACATATCTATAGTATTTATAAAAAAATGGTGATTCAGAATAAACAATTCAATGAAATTTATGATTTATTAGCGGTACGAATTACGGTTGAGAGTATCAAGGATTGTTATGCTGTATTAGGGATTATCCATACACTTTGGAAGCCAATGCCAGGACGTTTTAAAGATTATATTGCCATGCCGAAACAAAATCTCTATCAATCCTTGCATACCACTGTAATTGGTCCTCAAGGAGATCCATTAGAAGTTCAAATAAGAACAGAAGAAATGCATCGCATTGCAGAATATGGGGTAGCGGCACACTGGGCATATAAAGAAGGTAAATCGGTAGATATCCAGAATAAATCGGTTGATTCCAAATTAACCTGGTTCCGTGAGATTTTAGAATATCAAAGTGAATCCTCAAATGCTGAAGAATTTATGGAGTCTTTAAAGTTTGATCTCTTTTCCGACATGGTCTATGTTTTCTCACCGAAGGGTGATGTAATGGAACTTCCTGCAGGGTCGGTTCCAATCGACTTCGCTTATCGTGTACACTCAGAAATCGGTAATAAAACAATTGGCGCAAAATTGAATGGAAAAATGGTTCCACTAGATACAAAACTAAAAACAGGTGACATCATAGAAATTTTAACTTCCAAACAATCATTTGGACCGAGTAGAGACTGGTTGAAAATTGCCCAAAGTTCGCAAGCAAAAAATAAAATCAAACAATTTTTCAAGAAACAACTTCGCGATGAAAACATCCATAAAGGTCGCGAAATGATTGAAAAAGAAATTAAATCTCAAGAATTTGATGTTAAAGAAGTTTTGGGAAATGAAAACATTAAACGAGTATGTGAGAAATTTAATTTTACCAGTGAAGAAGATATGTATGCTGCTGTAGGGTTTAATGGAATTACCGCACAGCAGGTAGTAAACCGCTTAGCTGAAAAAATGCGAAAAATTCGTGATCATGAAGTAGCACTTGAAAAAATTAATCAAGAGATGAAATCCCCAACTATTCGAAAATCTACAGATTCTGGTGTAGTTGTTAAAGGAATTGAAAATTTATTAATTCGTCTGTCAAGATGTTGTAGTCCTGTTCCAGGGGATGATATTGTTGGTTTTATTACAAAAGGTCGTGGGGTATCTGTTCATCGAGAAGATTGTCCTAATGTTCAAGATGAACGTACAAACGAACGAATTATTGATGTGGAATGGGAACAACATCAAACCATTGGTAAAAAAGAATACCAAGTTGATATTGAAATCTCTGCCTTTGATCGACCAGGTTTACTCAATGAGGTTATGCAAGTTGTCAACGAAACCAAAACCAATATATCTGCTGTAAGTGGAAAAGCGGACCGTGATAAAATAGCAACGATTAATATGACCATATTAATTACAAATATTGCACATCTACACAAAATCGTTGAACGAATCAAACAAATTCCGGATATTTACTCCGTTCAACGGATGACGAATTGAGGGAATAGCTAATGAGAGTTGTTTTACAAAGAAGCTTTGCAGCTAAAGTTGAAGTTGATGGAGAGATTACGGGTCAAATTGATAAAGGGTTAGTACTTTTAGTTGGAATTACACATCAAGACACTGAAAAAGATGTTAAATACCTAGCCGAGAAAGTTGCAAACCTGCGATTATTTGAAGATGAACATGGCAAAATGAATCGTTCAATCTTTGAAATTGGAGGGTCAATCCTGTCTGTTTCTCAATTTACTTTGTATGGGGATACACGAAAAGGTAGACGTCCTAATTTTACTGACGCAGCTAAGCCGGAACAAGCAAAGCCACTNTGGGAGTTATTTAATAAAGAACTACGCTTACTCAATTTGAAAGTTGAGACGGGTGTATTTGGAGCCATGATGAATGTTTCATTAATNAATGATGGNCCGGTAACTTTAATTGTTGAGTCAAAGTAAATCTGAATANAACAAGAAAACACCCTTTTTCAACAGTTGATTGGTTATCAATTGTGAGAAAGGATGTTTTTTTATGTTTAGCATTTTATTAGTTAGATTAGATGATCAAGCGTAGTAAAGGCCAAAATTCTAAATCCAAATGGTTCCAGTTGAATCTGATTAATATCCATTTCTACCTCATTGCTCCAAAGATTCTTTACAGATATATCTTTTAGGTTAAACGGGATAGTGTAAGTCAGTTGACGATCCGTTGGGTTTATCATGACAACAACATTTTGTTCATCTTGATATTTTCGGTAGGCGACAATGTCCGATTCATTGTGATTCAAAAATTGGAAACTTCCTATATTAGCAAGCAATTTTTCTGATTGACGAAGAGATATGACTTTTTTAATGTGATTGAGCAATTCTGTATTTTGTTGTTCTTTATCCCATTCCATACATTTACGGCAACCTGGATCTTGTGTACCTGTCATCCCAATCTCATCACCATAATACATACATGGTGAACCCATGAACGTGTATAGGAGTATGTAAATTAGTTTTACACGTCTCATATCTTCATCACATTCTGTAAGTATTCTTGGTGTATCGTGACTTCCTACTAGATTAAAGGTAACGTCCATCACATTGTTGGGGTAACTCTGTATGACAGTAGTCATCCCATTCATAAATTCTTGTGCAGTAATTGTTTGTTTCGCAAGCAAATTTAATACGTTGGTCGTGAAAGGATAATTCATGACCGCATCAAATTGATCGCCTAATAGCCAAGGCATTGAATCATGCCAAACTTCTCCAAGAATATATAAGTCAGGTTTCTTTTCCCGGACAACAGCTCGAAACTCTCTCCAAAACTGGTGGTCAACTTCATTTGCAACATCTAAACGCCAGCCGTCGATGTCGAATTCCGTTATCCAGTATGAAGCAACATCTAGTAAGTATTTTTTAACTTCTGGATTATGAGTGTTTAGCTTCGGCATGGATTCAACGAATGCGAAAGCTTCATAATTTGGGCGCTCACCTCCACGAAGTGGGAAGGTGTGAGGATGGAACCAATTTACGTATTTAGACTGTTCGCCATGTTCCAATAAATCTTGAAAAGGGGCAAAGTAGTACCCGCTATGGTTAAAAACAGCATCCAGCATAACTTTGATTCCGCGTTCATGACAAGCTTTAACCAATCTCTTCAAATCTTCTTCCGTTCCAAATTGAGAATCAATTTTAAAATAGTCGATTGTGTCATATTTATGGTTCGAGAGTGCTGTGAAAATAGGTGTGAAGTAAATCCCGTTAATACCTAAATCCTCTAAGTAATCAAGATGCTGAATGACCCCTTCAAAATCACCACCAAAGAAATTAGTTTGAGTAGGTTCAGTTTTTCCCCAAGGTTGAACATTCTCTGGATCATTAGATGGATTTCCATTTGCGAATCGATCCGGAAAGATTTGGTACCATCTCGTATCTTTCACCCATTCAGGTGTATTCAAAATTTCGGAGGCATGCAAATATGGGAAACAAAAATAGTAATTGCTGTCATAGATAGTATCTTCATAAAATCCTTTTTCCGTTAAAACTAGTTTCTCGTTATTCCCATGCAATTGAAACCCGTATCGTAGTCTCCGATGTGGTGGAGTGATTTTTATTTCCCAGTAATCAAAAAGTGAATCTGTTGCATTTAAAAGCATTTCACTTTTTTGAATAATCCATTTACCATCGGACCAAATATAAGGATCACCATACAAAAGCTCAATTTTGTCTACATCATTTTTCTTTGTTTTAATTCGTATTCCGAGTGTATTCTCATCCAGAATAAAAGAAAAGTTGTTGCCTGGTCGATGAACTATCGCTGAACGTTCTATAATTATCCCTCCAACTTATATTTGCAACCGTTTGCACTAAACTCTGATTCAGAATAACAAAAGAATTTAGTGAACTCAATAATATTTAAACTTATAATAATTTTTTTAAATCTTATTTGCGGCATTTTAATTTTAGTTAACAGAAGAAGAAAAGATAAAACTGAATCTTATTGTAAATAAATAGTTGTTGTAAAATTTAAATTAAACATTATAATTATAAATATATTTGTGCAACCGCTTTCACAAGTTAATTGAAAGTTTGTAGAAGATGAACCTATTATTTTGATAGCGTTTTCATCTTAAACAAGTTTTTTGAGATTTGTGCAAACGTTTGTATAGATTAATAGTTTGAAATAGATATTAGGAGGGTCATTATGAAAAAGAGTTTATTACTAATGATGTTAATTCTTTTACTTGGTACACTTGCTGCTTGTGCTCCGGATCGCGAAACTGGTACAGAGCCAGCAAAAGGAAATGAAGCAGTAGAAGAGCCAAAACCTGAAAAGCTTGTTATTTGGGAAGATGTAGAGAAGAGCGGTTGGTTACCTGAAGCAATTGCATCTTTTGAAGAAGAGTATGGAATAAAAGTAGAATTTAAAGAATTGAACATGGCTGATAAAATTCGTGATCAATTACGTCTTGATGGCCCAGGTGGAACTGCTCCAGACGTTGTAACACTTCCACATGACCAAATTGGTCAAGTTGTTACTGAAGGTCTTATTCAAGAAATTAACGTAGAAGACTCAGTCCTTAAACTATATAGTGATTCCTCGATTACTGCACAAATGTATGATGGGAAATTATACGGTCTTCCGAAAGCAACGGAAACACCAGTATTTATTTACAATAAAGCTTTGATGCCTGAAGCACCAAAAACACTTGATGAACTTTATGCATTCTCTAAAGACTTCACAAAAGGTGAAAACTATGGTTTCCTTGCACTTTGGGATAACTTCTATTTCGCACATGGACCAATCGCGGGTATGGGCGGATATGTTTTCAATGAAACTGAAGAAGGTTTAGACCGTGATGACCTTGGTTTAAACAATGAAGGCGCTCTTGAAGGTGCTGCATACATTCAAAAATGGTACTCTGAAGGATTATTCCCTAAAGGTATCATCGGTGAAAGTGGCGGAGCTGCAATGGATGGCTTATTCAACGAAGGTAAAGTAGCGGCAGTAATGAACGGTCCATGGGCATTCCAAGGTATGAGAGATGCTGGAATTGACATTGGTATTGCTCCGATGCCAACACTTCCTAATGGCGAAGCGGTAAAAACATTTATGGGTGTTAAAGGATGGCACGTGACTCAATTCACTAAAAATCCTTATTGGTCAACAAAGTTAATCGAACATTTATCAAATGATGAAAATTCAAAAGCTCGCTTTGAAGCAGTTTCAGAGATTCCAGCTAACGTAGCGTTAGTAGAAGATCCAATTATTGCTGACAATGAGGGTGCAAAAGCAGTTGCACTTCAATCTCAAGACGCTGTACCAATGCCTAATATTCCTGAAATGGGAGAAGTATGGGGTCCAATGGCATCAGCTCTTCAAACATTAGCAACTGGTAAAGCTCAACCAAAAGACGCGTTAGATGAAGCAGTAAAATCAATCAAAACAAATATCGAAACGAATCACCCTGCTAAATAAGAAATAAACAAGTAGATAAGTGAATTTTACGTATCAAGTTTCGTAAAATTGATGATGAATAATTAACTCAAAAATGTAGGGCGGTATCCTCCAATATGGAGGGTATTGCCCATACTTTTATTAACATTCTTTTAAACTAGAAAATAATGATCGTTAAATAAATTTTAAATATTGATAAAAATTTTCTAAAGATGAAAATTTTTATCAATGTATTGAATAGAAAAGGTTAATCATTTGATAGAAAATCAAATACTTTCTCCTATTCTGAAAGAGGAGGCAAATAAACACATGGAAGATTTAAAGACAACTACTCATCATGGAAGAAATGCTGCGTTGCTTTCCATTATCCCAGGATTCGGGCAGTTTTATAATAGACAATTCTTAAAAGGCATCATCTTTTTAGTGTTGGCATTATCATTTGGTTTCGTATTTTATGATTCATTACCGGTAGGTTTTTGGGGTCTTTTCACATTAGGGGAAATTGCAAGACTCGACAATTCAGTATTCCTTTTAGTTGATGGGATAATTGCTGTGTTAGTTACGATTATAGGACTAGGGATTTTTGCATTTAATTTGTATGATGCTTACAACAACGGTAGAAAACGGGATCAAGGATTTCCTGTAAATTCTATTCGCCAACAATATCATAATTTATTAGATAACGGTTTTCCTTATTTAATGATAACGCCTGGATTTTTCCTGTTGACATTTGTAGTTATTTTTCCAATTTTGTTTGTTGGACTTTTAGCTTTTACGAATTATGACCTGTACCATCAATATCCAGCAAATTTAGCGGATTGGGTTGGTTTTCAAAATTTTGTAGACATATTTAAATTAGATATTTGGAGAAATACTTTCTTCGCCGTTTTAGCATGGACTATTGTTTGGACATTTGGTGCTACTACTCTACAGGTGGCGTTAGGTATTTTCCTAGCGATATTAGTTAACCAAAAGGATCTTAAAGGTAAAGCAATTATCCGTACTTTAATGATTTTGCCGTGGGCGGTTCCTTCATTTATTACGATTTTAATCTTCTCAGGTATGTTTAATGAAACATTTGGAATTATTAATAAGTCCATTTTGCCATTATTAAATATTGATCCACAGCCTTGGATGACAAATGAGATGTGGACTCGATTTGCCTTGATAATGATTCAAACGTGGTTAGGGTTTCCATTTATCTTTGCAATGACTACTGGTGTCCTTCAATCGATTCCAGATGAACTTTATGAAGCGGCAACGGTTGATGGAGCTTCTATCATGCAAAAATTCTTTTCTATTACATTACCATTAGTATTGTTTGCAACGGCACCTATTTTGATTACACAGTATACATTTAACTTCAATAACTTCAATGTTATTTTCTTATTTAATGGTGGCGGTCCAGCACTTCCGAGTCAAAATGCGGGGGGCACTGATATTCTGATCTCATGGATATATCGTTTAACAATGACGAGTGCTCAATATGGGAAAGCTGCTGCTGTAACGATGATACTTTCTTTAATTGTTATCTCTGTTGCCCTATGGCAATTCAAGAGAACAAAATCTTTCCAAGAGGAGGATATGATGTAGCATGAGCAATAAGCAAAGCAAAATTATCCGACTCACTATTTCTTACATTATTATCTTTGCGATGATTTTTATCGTAGTTTATCCATTGTTATGGGTTATCGGTTCTTCATTTAACCCTGGTCAAAGTTTATCTGGATCGAAAATGTTTCCTGAAAATCCAACATTGGCACATTATCAATTCCTATTCGATTCAGAGAAGTCAAATTATCTTCTTTGGTATTGGAATTCGATGAAAATTAGTATAACTACAATGGTGTTATCCGTAATATCTGTAGCATTTACAGCATATGCGTTTTCACGTTATCGTTTCATCGGAAGAAAGAATGGATTACTAACATTTCTAATTCTACAAATGATTCCGAACTTTGCTGCATTGATTGCCATTTTTGTTCTAGCGAATCGTACAGGATTACTGGATACACATCTTGGATTGATTCTTGTATATGTAGGTGGACAAATTCCAATGAACACCTGGTTAATGAAAGGTTACTTGGATACGATTCCTAAAGAACTTGATGAGTCTGCAAAAATGGATGGGGCAGGTCACTTCCGTATTTTCTTGCAAATCGTTATGCCACTTGCAAAACCGATTATTTCCGTAGTCGCATTGTTCTCTTTCATAGCCCCACTTGGTGATTTTATCCTGGCGCGAATTTTACTACGTTCACCAGAAAAATTCACATTAGCTGTCGGCTTATATGAATTGGTTGCGAAACAGTTTGGAAATGAATTCACAAAATTCGCTGCAGGTGCAGTTTTAGTTGCTGTCCCAATAGCACTTCTTTTCTTAATGTTCCAGAAATATTTCGTATCTGGTTTAACTGCTGGTGGTACAAAAGGATAATTATATAAGCTTTCAGAGGGAGGAACGGGATATGAGAAACACAGTGGCATCACTTGTTTTAATTCCGTTTCTTCTTTTTTATGCATTTCCGGTAGGTGCTGCTGAAAAAGAAGAACGTAATTGGCAGGAAGAGTCCATATATTTCATCATGGTTGATCGGTTTAATAATGGAGATCTAACAAACGATATAAAAGTAAATCCAAATGATTTAAAAGAATATAACGGTGGAGATTTCAAAGGGATTACAGATAAACTGGATTATTTGAAAGATATGGGGTTCACTACTATTTGGTTAACACCTATTTTCGATAATGAAAACAAGGGATACCATGGTTACTGGATTAAAGATTTTTATAATACAGAAGAACATTTTGGTACCATAGATGAATTTAAGACGTTAGTAAAAGAAGCTCATAATCGAGATATAAAGGTTATTCTAGACTTTGTTGTAAATCATGTTGGGCCAAATCATCCGTGGGCTTTTGATGAGCAAAAGAAGGATTGGTTCCATGAGAAACAACCTATCGTCAATTGGAATAATCAAGCGGAAGTAGAAAATAATTGGCTTTATGATTTNCCAGATTTTAATCAAGATAACCCAGAAACTCGAAAATATCTGTTAGATGCGGCTAANTGGTGGATAGAAGAAACTGATGTAGATGGGTATCGCTTGGACACGGTTAAACATGTACCAAAAGATTTCTGGGTTGATTTTTCCGAAGAGGTGAAATCTGTAAAAGAGGATTTCTATTTGTTAGGTGAAGTTTGGCATAACGATCTTCGTGTAGTAGCCTCGTATGAGGAAACTGGAATTGATGGTTTTGTAGATTTCCCACAAAATGAACATCTACGGACTACGTTTTCTAAACCTAATCAAAGTTTAGGGTGGCTTTTTACTTCTATAGAACGTAACAATGCATTTTATAAGCGTCCAGAATTATTAGGGAATTTCATGGATAACCATGATATGACTCGATTTACCAGAGAAATCTTACAAAATAAACAAAATCCAGAAACAAGGTGGAAACTTGCCTTAACCTATTTATATACAGCGCCAGGAATTCCAATCATATATTATGGGTCGGAGATAGCCCTGGATGGTGGAGAAGATCCAGACAACCGAAAAATGATGAAGTTCAATGAAGATACGGGGATAATAGACTACCTAACCAAGCTTGGACAGCTTCGCAAAAAGTATGTCTCTTT
>JGI24024J18818_10001079_pt1 | contig 11042 bp, 10 predicted proteins | sample Cruoilmetagenom2_FD_18818 | JGI IMG/M metagenome (IMG submission 18818) | reverse complement strand
CGCCGACGTGCTCGAGACGATCCGGCCGGCGACCGCCGCTGCCCTGATCGCGATGATGGATGCCGACCAGGCAGCCGATGTGATCGGAGCACTCGAACCGGNCGAGAGAACGGCCGTTCTTGCTGCCCTCGACCCGGNGTCTGCTGCCGAGATTCACGGCCTTCTGGTCCATGCGGCCGACACGGCCGGCGGCATGATGACCACCGACTACGCCGCTCTCCCCCTCGGGGTCAGTTCGGGCGAAGCCATAGAGGCCCTCAGACGGCTCCACGATGAACTCGGTTCGAACCTCTCATACGTCTACGTCACCGATGAAGGCGGACATCTCCGTGGTGTCATCTCGTTTCGCGAACTCGTCTTCGCTCGCCCGGGCCGATCACTCGACGACGTCATGCTCTCCGATCCGGTCGCGGTGACACCGACGACCGACCGCGAGGTCGTTGCCGAACTGATCCAGCGGTACCACCTCTTCGCTATTCCGGTCGTGGACGACGATGGGCTACTCGTCGGAATGGTGAAGATCTCAGAGGCGCTCGAAGCCATTCAGGCCGAGGCAGGTGAGGATATCGCCGTGATGGTGGGTGCAGGCGTGGAGGAAACCATCTTCACACCGGTGAGCCTCTCAGTCCGTCGGAGGCTGCCGTGGATCACGTTCAACCTGTTCGCCGGTCTCGTCATTGCGTTCGTGATCGCACAGTTCGAATCCACTCTCGCCGGTGCTGCGGTTCTGGTGGCGTACATGCCACTGGTCGCGCTCCTTGGAGGAAACTCGGGAGCTCAGAGCTTGGCCGTCATCATTCGATCGATCGCCATGGGTGACCTCCCCAGAGGGCGTGCCAGAAGGGCTATCAGAAGGGAGATGGCGGTGACGTTGATCGACGGTCTCGCCATCGCCGTACTCGCTGGGCTAATGGGTGCCGTCACCGTCAGCTTCTTCGGTGACCTGTCGTCGATCGCGGCGCTCGACATGGGGATCATCCTCTTCGTGTCCGTGATCGTGGCGTTCATTGTCGGTGGTCTCGTCGGATCGAGTATCCCGATCATCCTGCGACGTATGGGACAGGACCCCGCCCTGGCATCAAACATCTTCCTCACGATGACGACTGATCTCGTGAGCTTCGGAGGATTCCTCATCACCGCAACGATCCTGCTCTGAGCGATCAGGACCCGAGGACCGCGTCATCGGTCCCGTCGAACTGCCCTACGTACACGATCCGGAAGCCGTCTTCGAGCCGAACGAAGTAGTGCTCGTCCAACGTCTTCCGTTGCTCCTCATCGGGTTCTTCAGCAAGAACGGCCGACACTGCATCCGGTGAGTCCACGACGTGTGCCTCGAAGATCGGAGGGAAACGATCGACCACATCGGCGATCACGTCGTACAGATCCAGATCCGACAGGCTCGTATATGAGGTGGGATCGAGAACGAGGACCACCGTGTCCCCGGTCTCGACGGAGATGATCCGCTCAGCGATCCGATACTCGGGGAAGGATGGCATCGACGGAGCGGACGTAACCGTGGTCGACAACGTCGTCGTTGTGGGCGAGGTCGTTGTTGTTGTCGAAGTAGTCGTCGAAGTGGTCGTCGTGGTTGTGGCGGCAGGCTCGTTCGACGAGGTACATGAGGCGACGACCAGGACCGTGGCGATAAGCAGGTAGGAACGCAACCTCATGGTCGCCGATTCTATCCGATTGAATCGTCGCTGCTGTTCGCGATCCAGTCCTCGTACTCGACGCCTTCCATCCAGATCGTTCCGTTCACGGCCCGGAAGCGCCGACGCACGTCTTCGAAGCCCTCCGGAGACGGGGCTGCATCGAACCCCTGCTCTGCAAGTTCGAGTGGGGGTCTCCATGCAGGGATACCGATGGCAAGGTCGACCCTTGCCTCCCACGACCGCTCACCGCGGTATCGCTCCGCTTCCTCGGAACTCCAGAATCGCTGGAGCTTCGCCGCGATCCGGACGGCCCGGCGAAGAGATCGAGCCGCCCGCCGATCGATCGAGGCGGGTTCGACGGCGAGATTGGCCATCCACTCGGCGTAAGCCTCATCAGCCCACCGCTCTGGATCCATCACTACGTTTTCGTAGAGGTCGTCGACCGCTGCCGCAAGCGTGCTGCTCATCGATGGAGCTCCTCATCAACGAGTGATGAGAAGCCACGCTGGAGGCGCTCCGTTCCTGGGCCAACGGAGAAGTCAAGGTCGTCGACTTGCACGATCGAGAGCACTTCGCGGACGGTGGACATCGCGAAGACCTCATCGGCGCTCATCACGTCGTCAAGCTCATAGACCCCTTCCGTCACGCTCATTCCGATACGCCCCGCAACTTCGATCACGGCGGCACGGGTTATTGACTCGAGGATTCCGATCTTGAGACCCGGAGTGTGGAACACGCCCTGGCTGATCCACCCGATCGAGAAGGTCGGACCCTCGAGAACGTGGCCGCTTCCTCCGATCAGAAGCGCATCGCCGAACCCATCGCCTTGGGCCGCTACCGATGCGGCGAGATTGAACCCATACGAGAGCGCTTTGGCCCCTGTCAACTCGGACCAGTCGCCGTCGGTGTGCCACGGTGCCATCCTCGATTGAACAGTCATGGGCACCGAACCGGGATTGACGACATCAGCAAGGACGACAACACGAGAGTCGGTGCCGGGAGCCCTCGCGTCGGTGCCTCCCGATATGAATACCCGTACAACGCTCTCACCCGCGGTCTCGGCAGCCGATCGGCACCACGAAGAGATCGATTCGCGGTCGGGGGTCGGTAGCCGGAGCTTCGCAGCGCTCAACTCGAGTCGGTCGAGATGAGGTTCGAGTCGGAAGATCGAACCGTCGTAGGAGCGCATCGCCTCGAAACATCCATATCCCCGCTGAAACCCGATGTCGAAGATCGAGATAACAGCGTCTTCGGCCTCAACTGGGCGCCCGTCGATAAGAACCGGACCGATAACTGTCATGGTTTGAGCGTAATGCGTAATCCGTAATCCGTAATCCGTAATCCGTAATCCGTAATCCGTAATCCGTAATCCGTATTCGGTATTCGGTATTCGGTGAAGCGTCGTTCCTCTTGCTGTCCCCTGTCCCCTGTCCCCCCGTTGCCTTGCTCACAGCTCACAGCTCACAGCTCAAAGCTCACAGCTGGCAGCTGGCAGCTGGCGGCTCTCCCCCGCTACTCAGCTACTACGTCAATCGTGTGCCACCCCTCCGCCCCATCCGGTCTGGGCGACACAATGCCTTCCGTCTGGGTGAAGCCTGTTCCGTCTGTGGCTCGCACCGAGATGACGTGCTTCCCGGCCGGTAGGTCGCTGTCGAACTTCCACTGAACCCAGGCGTTCTCGGAAAGGGGTTCCGATACCTCAGCGAGCGCCCAGGGACCACCGTCGACCTGGATCTCGACGTGTTCGATCCCCTTGGTCGGCGCCCATGCGACGCCACCCAGTGTGTAGGGACCCGCTTCCACTTTCGCCCGGTCACGTGGTCTATCGATCCGTGACTGCGTCTTGATCGGAGCCTCCTTGGACCAACCGCGCGGAATCCAGTATCCGTCGAACGAATCCCATGTCGTCAGTTCGATCTCTGTCAGCCACTTCGTCGCTGACACGTAGCCGTACAAGCCGGGTACGACGAGACGGGCGGGGAACCCGTGGCTTGCAGGGAGGACCTCACGGTTCATCCCTATCGCCACAAGGGCGTCCCGACCGTCGAGAACAGCGTCGATCGGGAACCCGACCGTGAAATCATCGATCGAACGACCGACGATCTGTTCTGCCCCCTCCTGGACTCCTGCCATGTCGAGCAGATCTCTGAGAAAGACCCCCGTCCACAACGCGTTTCCAACGAGGTCGTCTCCGACTTTGTTCGACACACAGGCAAGCGTGACGTACCGCTCGACCAATGGCATCGAGGCGATCTGGTCGTAGGTGAGCACAACTTCGTTGTCGACCATGCCTTTGATCGTCAGCGTCCACTCCTCCGGATCGATCGTGGGGACCACCAGGGCCGTATCTATCCGATAGAAGGTGGCACCCCCCACGACGATTGGCGGCACACCGGCAAGGTCGAAATCGTTGGCATCTGTCGGATCTAGTTGGATCTCGACGGCCTCCGGCAGGATGAGTGCGTCGCGCTGAGCGTCGGCCCGTCCACGGATCCTTCCCCTACCGACGTTGATCGCCACTGCCGTCACGATCACTGCTCCTGCGAGACCCACGATGAGCCTTCGCCGCGACATGTCGGGTACGTCGCTGTCCGTGATATCTCTGTCCGTGCCGCTCGCCCACATCTTGATGCCGAACCAGGCTGCGATCCCGAGGCCAACGGAGACCACCGTTGAGAGAGCGGCGAGTGCACCCGAGACACCCGGCTGGTTGAATTGAGCTGCCACACCGATAACTCCGGCGACGGAGAACCCGATGATGATCGGCCGCGGGGTGTCTGCCGACGCCCTACCGAGGAACCAACCGATGATGGCAGCGACAATGAAGATCCCTATCGCCAGAACAGCCTTGTCGGCCGTACCAAATGCAGAGATGGCGAACGTCTTCAGCCAAGCCGGAGAGATGTCAATGACGTAGGTGCCGATCGCCGATATCGCAGACGGAATCGCTTCCGATAGTCCGGCGAAGAACTCCGTGGCGCCCATCGCTATGAGCACTCCGGCAACACCTGCCCATCCAGAAAAGCGTCGCGCTCTGAGGTCCTGCTCATTCGTCATCCGACAACTGAAGCAGAGAATCGAGACTCCTGCGCCCGAATGGTGCGGAGTTCACAGATTGGTAAGAACCGGTATTCGGTAGTCGACGAAGATTGCGCTGGCACTGCTCAAAGCTCATAGCTGGCAGCTGGCGACTGGCGACTTCCTGATCTACTCCACCCGATACACCCCAATCAGACTTCCCGAGCCATCGACCACTGGGGTGATCGTCCCGCCGGTGTCGTCGATGAGATCGTGGGCGTGGGCGATCGTCTCCTCCGGGGAGAGGAACGCCGTCTCCTGTGCCAGCGTGCCCAACTCTGCGTTGGGGTCGGCAGCGTTGAGCGTTGCTTCAGGCACAACTCCGAGGAGTGCACTCTCCGAGGCCACGACGACATCCCCGACACCGACGACCAGCGCATCTGCGACGCGCATGTGGGGTCCGAAAGCGGTCGGCGACTCCATCGCTTGGTACACGCGATCCGGTGCCGCCTTCACCACGATTGTCCCGCCGGACGCTTTGTGTTTGATCCGCGCCCCCGGACCGAAGAACTGGCGCTGGAACCATGAACCACCGGGTGCCCCGACAATGAGCAGCGTGCCCGTTGGCAGTTCCTGCACCATCGCTTCTGGGCTGGCAGCGGCGACGGCTTCGGTTCGCAGATCAGGGAACTGGTCGTCAAGTTCCTGCACGATCCGAATCGCTGCAGGAGTCGGCTCGGACCCGCCGTGTGCATACACAGCACGGGCGGGCACACCGAGGTTCCTCCCAATCCTCTCGGCAACGGCGGCCGCGAGCGACGAGTGCGGACCGCTCCCGACCGTGGCGACAACGCCGGTGACCCCATCGGCCGAGAATCCGCTGGGGACCGCCACACTGCACAGGTCGAACGAACTCAGGCGACGACTCACCATCAGTGTTGCGCCGGATGCAATACACGTGGCCGCAGGATCCGAGTCCACGCGAATCGCTGCATCCCCCGAGATCACTTCAGCGAGCTCCCGGCACCCAGACCCCCGAGTCCAAACAACTCCGGGACCGTCGATGACTGGCCGGCCTATCGACAAGTGGTGCTCCTCAGTAGTCGGTTGTCGGTTGTCGGTTGTCGGTTGTCGGTTGTCGGTAAGGAGTGTGTCGGTCTCATGGCTCAAAGCTCAGAGCTCAGAGCTCAAAGCCCATCGCTGGCAGCTGGCGTCTCTCTCCTATTGGTTCAAGTACTTGTTCGTGATCGGGAGCCTTCTATCCCTCCCAAAGCCCTTGCTCGTGATCTTCACACCCGGCGGCGCCTGGCGCCGCTTGTACTCGTTGCGATCGACCATCCGGGCGATCCGACACACGAGATCTCGATCGAATCCCACCGCCGATATCTCATCGACGGTTCGATCCTGCTCGATGTACTGCTCGAGCACCGCATCCAGCATGTCATACGGCGGCAGAGAGTCCGTATCTAACTGGTCCGGGCGAAGCTCCGCAGACGGAGCCTTCTCGATGATCGCCCGTGGGATCACTTCATGGTCCCGATTGCGCCACCTGGCAAGTCGGTAGACGATCGTCTTGTAGACGTCCTTCAAGACGGCATATCCGCCGGCCATGTCGCCGTAGAGCGTCGCGTACCCGACCGCCATCTCCGACTTGTTCCCGGTCGCAACGACCATCCCCCCGAACTTGTTCGACACACCCATCAGGATCGTTCCTCGAATTCTGGCCTGCAGATTCTCCTCAGCCACATCTGGCTCGGTGCCGCGGAAGAGCGGCTCGAGTGTCGCAAGGAACGATTCGAACGTGGACTCGATAGGGATCACGTCGAATCGGCAGTCGAGATTGGCTGCGAGTGCCCGCGAATCCGAGACCGAACCCTCAGACGAGTAGCGGGTCGGCATCGTGATCGTGTGGACTGCGTCGGAACCGAGGGCGTCAACGGCGATCGTCGCTGCGAGCGCCGAGTCGATACCTCCCGACGACCCGATGACGACTCCTGCGAAACCGTTCTTCTGCACGTATCCCCGTAGCCCGGTGACCAGTGCTTCGTAGATCTCGGCTTCGCCGGTCAACCGTCGCGGAGACACTGGAACGGGGAGACGTGTTCGATCACGGTCGTCCTGAAGAACCGACACCGGCGGCACAGTCGGGGGACGCTCTGCGGGCAGAGGGAGATCGACGGTGAACAGCTCCTCGTCGAACTGTGCCGCTCGATAGAGGAGCGTCCCGTCGGCGTCGAAGACCATCGAGTCGCCGTCGAAGACCAACTCGTCTTGACCACCGACACAGTTGACGTAAACAAGGGCAGCGTTGCTGCGGATTGCCTCATCGCGAAGCAACGCTGCTCGGTCTTCTCCCTTTCCGATGTGGAAGGGCGAACCGTTCAGGTTGAGCAACACCCCGGCCCCCGCTGCCGCTTGGCGTGCGGCCGGACCGCTGGGCGACCAGATGTCCTCGCAGATCGACACGCCGGCAACGACATCTCCGATTTTCCACAGTCGCACCGGTTCCCGACTCTCTGCGAAGTACCGTGCCTCGTCGAAGACGCCGTAGTTGGGCAGTAGCTCCTTGTGGTACACCCCGACGACGTGACCGTCGGCAAGCACCGCGGCAGCATTAGCAACCCGCCGTTCGACCGAGTCATCGTCGAGAACGCCTTCATCGAGTGGGTCGACGAAGCCGACAATTGTGGCACAGCGACCCGACGCTGAAGCGAGACGGTCGAGCACACGAAGGTTCTCTGCAACAAATCCTTCGCGCAGCACCAGGTCCTCCGGCGGATATCCAACGATCGCCAACTCGGGCAGGACCAATACGTCGGCGTCGACGCCTTCGGCCCAACGCATCGCCTCGAGGATGCGGGATTCGTTGCCGGAAAGGTCCCCGACGGTGAAGTCTCTCTGGGCTCCTGCGATCCTGATCGTGGTCATAGGTCGGAGATGGTCTCGTCGATCAGGAAGTCAACGACCGTGACCAGAGCTTCGTGCTCATCCGCACCCGCCACGACCGCTGCTTCGTAGATCGATCGCTGACGATCGGCGCTCGTACCGCGCCTCAGGATGTTGTGCACGTTCGCCACCTCTTCGACACAGTCGAGTCGCTCGGCATCCTCGGCGATCAGTTCCAGAATCTCACCCATGAGTTGAGGGAACGGGACGAGCCGGCCGGTTCCGAAGTCGATCAGCGACTCAGAGATCCCGTAGCGTTGAGCCCTCCAGATGTTCTCCTTGAGCAACATCCTCGAATAGACCCGCCATCGCTGATTGTTCTGTCGCAGGCGGTACAGCATCGAGAGCAGAGAGATGTAGAGCGCAGCAAGGGTGATCCCGTCATCGAGGCGAGTCGCGATATCGGTTGAACGCATCTCGAGCGTCGGATACCGGGCCGACGGACGGATATCCCACCACAACTTCGTCTCGTCCTCGATCACGCCCGACTGAACGAGAATCTGGGCGTGACGCTGGTAGTGACTCCAGTCGAGGAACTCGTCCGGCATCCCGGTTCGGGGCAAGGTACGGAACACTGCGGTCCGATACGAATTCAGTCCGGTGTCATCGCCGTGCCAGAACGGAGACGAACCCGACAGTGCCAACAAGTGCGGCAGGAAATAGAGCACCTGGTTCATCAAGTCGATGCGCACATCCTCGTCTTCGATTCCGACGTGCACGTGCATCCCGCAGATCAACAGCCGTCGAACGACTCCCTGCAGCGCCTCGGCCAGCGTGTTGTACTGGACCTTGTCCGTATGAAGTTGCTCGTCCCACGCAGCGAACGGATGCGTTGAGGACGAGATGATCGCCATGCCGTACTCCTCGACAACCGACGAGACGTCCAGACGGAGTTGAGCGAGGTGCGCCCCCGCTTCCTTGACCGACGAGCTGACCGGTGTCCCCACTTCGATCTGCGAGCGGATGAACTCCGGACTCACCGTTCCTTCAGTGATCTCCTCGCACGCTGCAAGGAGCCCGTCTGGCATGTCCGGTACAAGACCGCGGGTCTCGCGATCAACGAGGAAGTACTCCTCTTCGATCCCGATCGTGAAACTCGGCTCTGTCGTCATGGATCCTCCTGGTCCCCGTAGCGTAGAGAGCGCGGGCGCCACAAACCCGTACAATCCGGATCTGATGCCCGACCTCACCCAACGTGTTGCTGTCCAGGCGCGAGCCATCGCACCAGATGCCGTCCGCATGCGACGCGATATCCACCGACATCCCGAACTCGCGTGGACGGAACGCCGAACCACGTATCGGATCGCTGAGGCGCTCAGAGCCCATGGCCTTGAACCCGAAGTCCGCCCCGACGGAATCGGCTTGTTGGTCGAGGTCGGATCCGGCACTCCCATCGTCGGATTCCGAGCCGACATCGACGCCCTCCCCATCCAGGAAGAGACCGGTGCGCCGTATCGATCCCAGGTAGATGGTCTCATGCATGCGTGTGGCCACGACGCTCATGCGGCGATCGCCGTGGGAATCGCCGGAACCCTCGCCGCCCTCGGTGACCTGCCGGGAACAGCGCGGTTCCTCTTTCAGCCGGCCGAAGAGGATATCCCGTCTGGTGCGGCCCGACTCGTCGAAGAAGGCGCTCATCGTGACCTCGAAGCCATCTTCGCGTACCACGTCGATCCCACCATCCCTGCCGGGACCGTCGGTCTCAAAGTCGGTCCGATCACGAGTGCTGCAGACAAGATCCACATTCGACTCACTGGTCCCGGGGGTCACACGTCGCGGCCCGACCGAACGGTCGATCTGGTCAACGTCGCAGCGCGTGTGGTGACCGATCTCCCAACCCGGGTCGCTGCGGATCTTGGGCCGGATCGACACCTGACTCTCGTGTTCGGTCGAATCGCCGGGGGAGGCGCGGCCAACGCCATTCCCTCGGTCATTGAGATGTCGGGCACCGCGCGAGTTCGCACGGTCGAGGTGTGGAGAGATCTTCCCGACCTCATCGATCGATACCTCAGGGAGATCGCCGCCGCATACGGAGCGGGCGTGGAACTCGATTATCGGCGGGGTTCACCGCCGGTCGACAACGACGGCGCCGTGATCGACGTCATCAGACGGACTGCCACCGACGTTCTTGGAATCGATGGCATACGTTCGACACCCCAATCCATGGGTTCGGAGGACTTCTCCTGGTTCCTCGAGGACGTGCCGGGCGCCTTGGTGAGGCTCGGTGTCGGACAGAACGACCACCCCGTCGACGTCCACTCGCCAACGTTCAACCTCGACGAGGCGGCGATCGAACACGGAATCGCCGTAGGAACGCTCAGTCTGCTTCGACTGATGGAACGACCGCGCTGAGTCCCTCCGCAGCGAGCGCCGAGCGAAGCACACCCTCTTCGCCGGCTTTCACCGACAACGTCAGGATGCCACCACCCCCATACGGGGCGTGACGAAGCTGGAGGTCGCGAAGGTCTGCTCCGCACTCCGCAAGTGCATGGCCGACCGAAGCCATTTCGCCCGGACGATCCTCGAGAGCGACCCGAACGACGGCCAATTCGGGCCCGAGGGAGCTCCGCAGGCGACGAGCCTGCTTCAGCGTCGCGTCCAGGTCGTCATCGGAAACTGTGAGCGCCGCCAGGCGGGACCGAAGAGCCTCCACTGCGTCCACCACCTCACGGCGATTGACCGTCAGGATGTCCATCCAGATGGCCGGATCGGATGCGGCGACCCTGGTCAGGTCTCTGAAGCTCCCCGCGGCCAGATCCATGGCGCCGGGGACTTCGTCCGCTCCATCGAGGAGCACAGCAGCAACGATCTGCGGGAGATGGCTGATCCGAGCCACCGCCGCATCATGCTCAACCGCACCCATACGTATCGGCCTGGCTCCAAGAGCGACCACGATCGATTCAACGGCAAGGACGTCCGACTCGTCCGCTCCGTCCTGTATTACCACCCATGTGGCGCCGCGAAAGAGCCCCGGTCGGGCAGCGTCGGGACCCGTAACCTCCCGGCCTGCCATCGGATGCGTGCCGACGAACCGTTGGGTCCGAACGGCCTCGAGGATCGGAGCCTTGACCGATGCGACGTCGATCACCAGCGCTGTCGTGTCCAACTCACGCAGCGTGGATCGAACGGCCGATGGCGGGGCGGCGAGAACCAGAAGATCGTCGTGCCCCAGGGACACAGAGTCCAGGCTGTCGACCGGTGCGATGGCCCCGGTTCGAGCGGCTCCGTCCAGAGCTTCGGGATTCGGATCCCATCCGAGTGTCTCCCACCCGAGGTCCTGGAGACCTAAGGCGATCGACGTTCCGATGAGTCCCGTCCCGGAGATGAGAGCGCGCGGCACGGTGATCAGACTTCGACGTGCATGGCCGCAGCGAGCGCACGAACCTCATTCATGAGTTCGGAGAATTCGCCGGGCAAGATCGCCTG
>JGI24024J18818_10001078_pt1 | contig 11046 bp, 7 predicted proteins | sample Cruoilmetagenom2_FD_18818 | JGI IMG/M metagenome (IMG submission 18818) | reverse complement strand
CATTCAATTTCAATGATGACACGGTGGTGTATCAGGCCGTATTCACTGACAAAAGGGCGCAGTTCGGCAGTTTTAATGCCATAGCGACCGTCAATAGGGGAAAGTGCGGTTAAGGCGGAAAGCTTCATATGGATTACTCAATATTACTCGATATTAGAAAGGTTTTGATGAATATTAACTGATTCGGCTGAGTTTCGGTATTACTGCGATGAACTGATCACGCCGCCACCCAGGCACAGATCCCCTTCATAAAAAACCACAGACTGACCCGTGGCTATAGCCCTTTGTGGTTGCTCAAAAGTGACTCTGATAGATCCATCATCTATTTCAGAAAGGCGACAGTTCTGTTCAGGCTGCCGATGTCTAATGCGAGCCGTACAGCTGAGTGGCAGGACAGGAGGCTGGTTGGCGATCCAGTGCAATTCATCAGCAATCAGACTGGACTGGAACAGTGCAGGGTGGTTTTTGCCTTCAACAACAATGAGGATGTTGTTTTCCAGGTCCTTGCTAACGACGAACCACGGTTCTCCCGGGCCACCGATGCCAAGTCCCTGGCGCTGGCCGATAGTGTAGTACATCAGTCCCTGATGCTGTCCAATAATTGATCCATCAAGCTGCTGGATATCACCAGGCTGGGCAGGGATATACTGCGCCAGAAAATCACGAAAACGCCGTTCACCGATAAAACATATGCCAGTACTGTCCTTACGGTTGTAGTTGGGCAGTTTGTTGTTGCGTGCCAGCTCCCTTACTGCAGATTTCTGCAAGCCGGCGAGCGGGAAAAGACTATGTGCCAGTGCATGCTGACCGATGGCATAAAGGAAATAGGTCTGGTCTTTGTCCTTGTCGGCTGCCTTGCCAAGATATGCGCTGCCATGACACTGATGCACGTCAGCATAATGACCGGTGGCGATCTTGTCAGCACCATGATCCAGCGCATAATCCAGAAAGGCCCTGAATTTTATCTCACGATTACACAATACGTCAGGGTTAGGCGTCCTGCCGGCACGGTATTCCTGCAGAAAGTGCTCGAACACCCTGTCCCAGTATTCCGTTGCGAAATTAACGGTGAGTAATGGGATATCCAGAATGCTGGCGACTTCTTTTGCTATTGCCAGGTCTTCAGCCGCCGCACAATAGTCCTCAGCATCATCTTCTTCCCAGTTCTTCATGAAAACAGCGGTGATGTCGTAGCCCCGTTGTTTCAGCAACAACGCGGCAACGGCAGAGTCTACGCCGCCAGAGAGACCAAGAAATACTGAAGTTGCCATCTACGTAATGAATGCTTCGATACAGGAGCTATAGTGTTTCGCCAGGGGGTTATTCTACTGTATATTTTCCTTGTCGTGTTGCACCACAAGCATGATGAATTCTGACGCGATCCGCGCCTTGCTGAAATAATAGCCCTGGAAGATATCACAGGCATGCTGGCTAAGGAAAAAATGCTGTTCCTGCGTTTCTACACCTTCAGCGACAACTTCAAGGCCAAGGTGATGAGACATGGAAATAATTGTTTCGACGATGGTCGCATCATTGCGGTCTTCAGTAATATCACGGATGAAAGAACGGTCAATTTTAAGGCGATTAATAGGCAGCTCTTTCAAATAGGCGAGAGAAGAGTAACCTGTACCAAAGTCATCAACTGAAAAACGGAAGCCGTGTCTCTTCATTTTCAGCATTTTCTCAATTGTATTTTCCAGGTTGCTGATAATCAGGCGTTCTGTAATCTCAAATTCAATACGATCCGGCGGAATGTCAAATTTTCGGACAATTTCAAGTACTTTTTCTTCAAAGCCGTTTTGATTGAATTCCTTCGGACTGAGGTTGATCGAGATACACCGTAGTTGATCAGCCAGTACCTGGTCCTCGTTCATCCAGTCACGTAATTGTGCGCAGGCGGTATTCAGCACCCATTGGGAAATATTAAAAATAAGCCCGGTATCTTCGGCAATGGGAATAAAATCTCCCGGAGGTATCAGGCCGTGCTTTTCATGCTGCCAGCGAAGCAGTACTTCAGCCCCGATTATATTTCCTTCCCAGTCAATCATAGATTGATAGACAAGGAATAATTCGTTTTGTCTGATCGCATGGCGCAGGTCTTTTTCAATAGTCAGTCTTCTGTCAGCACTAATTTGCATTTCCTGCTCAAAAAAGCACAAAGAGTTCCGGCCATTCTGCTTGGCTCTATACATTGCCGTGTCGGCACGTTTTAGAATATCTGCGGAGTTCAGATTTTTTTCCGGGAACAATGATATGCCGATGCTGACAGAAATATGGTATTCATGACCATGGATGTAAAAGGGTTCGGTAATAGCGACACGAATTTTTTCTGCAAGCTGCTCAGCACGTTCTACCGATAATTCAACAACGGGTGCAATGTTTGGCAAAAGAACGACAAACTCATCGCCACCGATTCTGGCAATGGTTTCACCTTTGTCTGTGTTTTCTCTCAAGCGGCGGCTCACTTCTACAAGCAATGCATCACCCACAGGGTGGCCGAGTGAATCATTGAGGTTCTTGAAGTGATCAAGATCAAGGAACAGCAGGGCACCCTGTCTGTTTTCAAGATGTGCGATTTCCAGTTCATCTTCCAGTCTTTCCAGAAACAAACGTCTGTTAGGGAGGGTGGTCAGCGGGTCATAAAAGGCCAGCTTGCGAATTTGTTCCTCCGCTTCTTTACGCTTGGTGATGTCGTGGTAGTGTCCAATGTAGTTGACTATTTTTCCCTGGTTGTCTTTTATCGCAGTGATGGTTACCCAGTCCTGGTGGATATGCCCGGATTTTGATCGGTTATATATCTCGCCCTGCCAGTTACCTTTTTTGGATAAATCACGCCACATGCTTTTAAAGAATTCCCTGTTATGGTGGCGTGTCTTGAAGGTATTGGTTGATTTCCCGATCAGTTCTTCTTCCTGGTATCCGGAAACTTCACTGAACGCCTGGTTGATTTTGAGAACTTTACTATGTTCATCAGTAATCAGGATTGGATCATGGGTTTCAAATGTCGTCGCCATCAGCTGTAATTCATGTTCTATCTGCTTGCGGTCGGTGATATCGATCACCGCGCCAATGAATAGATCCTGGCCTCGATCTGATTCCTTGATGGCGGTAGCCCTGCATAAAATCCAGCTGTTGCTGCCGTCTGGTTTGCAGATGCGGCACTCCACTTCAAAGGTCTCATGTTTAAGCACTATTCTTGCCCAGTCGGCAATGATTTTCTCTTTGTCCGCTTCGTGTATCGCTTCAGTCCAGGTCCTGTTGCGCCAGTACGATTCCGGCCGCCCGGTGATTTTTACCCACTCATTATTGACATAATTACAGATGCCTTTTGCATTGGTGAAAAAAGTTCCAACCGGTGACAGGTTAGTGAGTGTTTTAAAACGTGATTCACTTTCAAGTAACGCATGTTCTGCCTGTACGCGAGCCGTGATGTCATGCACGATGGTATAAAGTATTTGTTTGTTATCAATGTGCAGCGGACCAGACCAGATTTCGACATCTCTGATTTCTCCCGATGCCAGGCGGTGTTGAAAAAAACATGAATTTTTCCCCTCATCGACAAGCTCAGTAATAGTTTTTTTGATTTCCGGGTAACTTCTGGTATTGATGAGGCTTACACCATGGTTCTTAAGTGTTTCCAGTGGGTGCCCGTAATATTCCACCGCCGCCTTATTGGCATCAACGATGCTGCCGTCTTCCGGGTCGATCAGGATCATTGGTGCATTTATATCTGTAAATAACTGCTGGTATTTTTGCTCATCCCTCATTTCTATCTTGTGACGTTTGATGATGAGCAGCAGGATTATCATCCCGAGGATGCCGGCGATAAGAAGAGTCAGCATCGAGCTCCAAAGGACGGTATTAAACTTCCTGCTATATATCGATTCATCGGGCACCATGACCAGTTGCCAGCCAGTGCTTCGCACAGGAAAACGACTATTCAGCCTTTTTAGTTCTGCCGGGCTTAATTCTCGACTGTGGCTGATATACTGCCGTGTCCCTTCTGAGCTGATGTCAATGACATCAGGCGTCGCTGACGAGACAAGAAAAATCTGATAATCGGGGAGCTTGTGACTGGCCAGGATAGGAGAAAGTATTTCAGCGGCGATACTGATAAAAAATATCATTTCCCGCCCGTTTTCATCCTTGAACGATGTCATGATATCAAAATGGTCACCTTCTACGCCTGGATGAAAATTAAGTATATTTTCCTTGCTCACCGTGTAGTTGCGTATATCCTGCTTGCACAAATCACCGATTTCTAACTCATCGTTCTGTGCAATAGGCCAGCCGGTTTTACTGGCAATAGAGTAATTCAGCGTGGTGGGAAATTCATTCTCCAGTATGGCCTCAAATTCCAGCATATTGTCACTGTTTGTCGGCTCAGCCGCTATTTTTGATAATAGCTTGGTGTGATCCCAGGTAAAACCCCGTAGCTGGCGCTCAAGGTCACTGACAAAACGCGATATCTCTGATGCAGTGCCTTTTGCAGTGCTCTGCGAAATTTCTGCCTGGTAGTTTTTAAAGTCATTGAGCTTTAGCCATGCGCTAAAAAAGGTCAGGCTAATGACTGCAATAAAGGCAAGAAGCAATGACAGCCAGTATGGCCTGATGGCATGAAAAACCTGTTTGAATTTTGACTCAGGTGTACTCATGATCGTTGAATAAACGTCCTTATTCCTGCTGTATCAGCATTTTGGACCGGCACTGGTTGCCTGTAAAAAATAAAATACGCTTTATTCGAGGGTGATTGCACCTTTAGTTTTTTCTCTGCGACTGCTTTCTTTGGCATCGTAATCGTTCATGCAGCTGTCTTTTTCAACCATTGAGCAGGCAAGATATTCCGATATTTCCATGATGACTGCACGAACAGCCTTCATCGCGGGTGTTTTTTTCTTGGTGTTAAACTTGCCTCCCACTCCACTTTTGTAAAAGCCCAGGCGCAGCCCTCCCTTGCTTGAGTTGGCTTCAACCGTACGACTATCTACAACTTCACCGGTGCTAGTATCGACTACCCTTAGATCAACAGCAATGTAGGCCTTGCCTTTGCTGCCGCCCAGGGATATGCCTTTGAAGCTCAGGCCGCCGCCGGTGTCTGCAACGTCCTCCTGATACGAGGTCACGGTCCCTGTTATCAGGTATTGGGCACCGGTAAGNTCNCCTGTCTTGGCTCCAGTTCCTTTTTTGATTCTGCCACTCGCAGCCAGATCCTGTTCGGCAATAACCGCTCCGAGTTTCTGACGTTCGACGACCTTGAATTGCTTGGTGCCCATCAACTCATTGGCAAGCATGTCAGCCATATCCCTGCCTACCTGGTTGCCCCACCAGCTGACGGTAACGGTTCTCTTAAAGTCGGCTATGCCAACGACAGGTTTTGATGCAGCATGAGTGATACCTGATGCGATTAGCCCCATTGTGATTATCAGTGCCAGGGCACTATGTTTATATAGCTTCATCATTTTCCTCCAGAGTTTTTTATTTTTTGCTACACCTTGTTAATCCTTACGGAAGAGTATATTGCACCTATGGTGGCATAGCAAAATACATAGTTCAGCGATGGACATTTGTCGTGGAAATCGTGAGAATTACAGCTTAAAGCAGGATTTTCACGCCTGCGTTCCCTCAACAGTACCTGGAGTACGCATGTCATACGAAAAGATAGAACTTCCCGCAGGCGGCGAGAAGATTACGCTGAATTCAGATTACAGCCTGAATGTGCCTGACAAGCCCATAATTGCTTACATTGAGGGCGACGGTATTGGTGTTGATATTACACCTGTCATGCGCAAGGTTATCGATNCTGCAATTGCAAAGGCATACGGCAGTGATCGGGCAATTGCCTGGATGGAGATTTTCGCCGGTGAGAAGGCGGTTGCTACCTATGGCGGGGACAACTGGATGCCTGCTGAAACGCTGGCGGCAGCCAGAGAGTTTGTGGTGTCAATTAAAGGGCCGTTGACGACACCTGTCGGTGGGGGTATACGCTCACTCAATGTCGCATTACGCCAGGACCTGGATCTTTATGTCTGTTTGCGTCCGGTGCGCTATTTTCAGGGTGTGCCCAGCCCCTTGAAGCGCCCTCAGGATACAGAAATGGTTATTTTCCGTGAGAACTCCGAGGATATCTATGCCGGTGTGGAGTGGGAAGCGGGTAGTGACGAAGTGAAGAAAGTAATTGATTTCCTGCGCACAGAGATGTCGGTCAGCAAGATTCGTTTCCCCGAGACATCCGGTATTGGTATTAAACCGATATCGCAGCAAGGGACTGAGCGCCTGGTTCGTAGGGCATTACAGTACATTATTGATCAGGATCGGGACTCTCTTACTTTAGTGCACAAGGGTAATATCATGAAATTTACCGAAGGTGCATTTAAGAACTGGGGTTATGAACTGGCGAAGAAGGAATTCGGTGCAACGGAGATTGATGGCGGCCCCTGGTGCCGTATGACGAACCCGAAGACAGGCAAGGAGATCATCATCAAGGATGTTATCGCGGATGCTTTTTTGCAGCAAATTCTGCTGCGTCCGAAAGAATATGATGTGATTGCGACGATGAACCTGAATGGTGATTACATTTCCGATGCGCTGGCGGCACAGGTTGGCGGTATCGGGTTGGCCCCGGGTGCTAACCTGTCTGATGAGATTGCAATTTTTGAGGCAACTCACGGCACAGCGCCCAAATACGCAGGTAAAGATCAGGTTAATCCTAGCTCGCTGATTTTGTCAGCGGAAATGATGCTACGTCACATGGGCTGGAATGAAGCGGCAGATCTAATTATTAAGGGTATCGAAGGTGCGATTCAGGATGGCACAGTCACCTACGACCTTGAACGCTTGATGGAGAATGCAACGAAAGTCAGCTGTTCCGGCTTCGGTGATGCAATTATCGAAAATATGTAGGATTTTCACTTGGAAAATGGACGAATAGGGCTATATTGAATAGAGGTACCCTTAAGACATGACAGACGTAGACCATAAATCAGGAGACGGGCTGGCATTACAGGAAGCAAAGCCGGCACTTAAAAGGCCGGACATGTACCGGGTGTTGCTGATCAATGATGATTACACTCCCATGGATTTTGTGATTATGTTGCTGCAAAGCGTGTTTCGCAAGGACCATGATGCGGCAACGCAAATCATGATGCATGTGCACACCAAAGGCGTTGGTGTGTGTGGTGTCTACACCCGGGAGATTGCTGAGACCAAAGTACGCCAGGTGATGGACCTGTCCCAACAGGGGGAACACCCGCTGCAATGTGAAATGGAACCCGATAATCTGGACAACTAACAGGCAGGACAAAAGAGTAACCGGACATGCTATCTGCAGAACTTGAACAAACGTTGAATGATGCCGTTAAAACGGCACGTGCCCGTCATTTCGAGTACATCACGGTAGAGCATTTACTGCTGGCCCTGCTGGAGGACCAGACTGCGTCTTCAGTGCTGCAGGCAGTCGGCTGCGACCGCAGCAAGCTGCGNGCCTTACTGGAAGAGTTTATCGATACGACTTTACCTGTATTGCCATCAGAAAGTGAGAACGAAACCCAGCCGACACTGGGTTTTCAGCGCGTAATTCAACGTGCAATCCTGCATGTACAGGGCTCAGGCAGAAAAGAGGTTAATGGCGCCAATGTACTGGTGGCACTTTTTTCAGAAGCAGAGTCTTTCGCCGTCTATTTCCTTAATCAGCAGGATATTACCCGGCTTGATGTGACCAGCTATATCTCTCACGGCATTAGCCGTGACGATGAGATGGAATTTGAGCCCCTGCCCGGCGATGATGTCGAAGGCACTGAGACTGAAACCAGAAAGACAGCACTAGAGTTGTACACCGTCAATCTCAATGACGAAGCCAGGGCAGGGCGGATTGATCCGATGATCGGGCGTGATTTTGAAATCGAACGCACCCTGCAGATACTCTGCCGCCGCAGAAAAAATAACCCACTCTATGTCGGTGATGCCGGGGTTGGTAAAACAGCCATGGCCGAAGGCCTGGCGAGTCGCATTGTTGATGGAAAGGTTCCAGCCGTGATTGCGGACAATACTATTTACTCGCTCGATCTGGGTGCGTTGCTGGCCGGGACAAAATACCGCGGTGATTTTGAAAAAAGGTTTAAAGCCGTTCTCGGCGAACTCAAAAATGAGGATGGCAAGGCTATACTGTTTATCGATGAGATTCATACCATCATAGGTGCGGGCGCTGCATCGGGTGGCGCCATGGATGCTTCGAATCTGCTCAAGCCCGTACTGGGCACAGGTGCGATTCGTTTTATCGGTTCCACGACCTACCAGGAATACCGTGGAATATTCGAAAAAGACCGCGCACTGTCACGTCGTTTCCAGAAGATCGATGTGCCTGAGCCGTCCATCGATGAAACCATCGCTATTCTTAACGGCCTGAAATCCGTCTTTGAACAGCACCACCAGGTCCGCTATACCAAAAAAGCAATCACCGGTGCAGTAGAACTGTCAAACCGTTATATCAATGATCGCCATCTGCCGGATAAAGCGATTGATGTGCTGGATGAAGCCGGTGCACGTGTGCATTTGCAGCCGGCGAACAAACGTAAAGAAAAAGTCGGTATTCATGAAATAGAATCAGTCGTTGCCAGGATGGCCCGTATCCCGCCGAAACAGGTAACCAGCTCAGACAAACGGACTCTGACAAATCTGGAAACCGATCTGAAGCGGGTGATATTCGGCCAGGATGAAGCCATTTCAGCGCTGTCTTCGGCGATCAAGATGTCACGCTCAGGTCTCGGGCCGGAAGATCGCCCGGTTGCCAATTTCCTGTTTGCCGGGCCGACCGGTGTCGGCAAAACAGAAGTCACACGGCAATTGGCGCATACTATGGGTATCGAACTGATACGCTACGACATGTCTGAATATATGGAGCGCCACACGGTGTCGAGATTGATCGGCGCGCCCCCCGGTTATGTGGGCTTTGACCAGGGCGGCTTGCTGACCGAAGCTATTAATAAAACACCACACGCAGTGCTGCTGCTGGATGAGATAGAAAAGGCGCATCCTGATGTTTTCAATATCCTGTTGCAGGTGATGGACCACGGTATGTTGACCGACAACAACGGCAGGAAAACAGACTTCCGCAATGTCATCCTGGTCATGACCACCAACGCTGGAGCAGAGCAGATGGCCCGCAGTTCAATCGGCTTTACTGAGCAGGATCACAGTAGCGATGGTGGTGAAGCGGTTAAGAAGTTGTTCACACCGGAGTTTCGTAACCGCCTGGATGCCATCATTAACTTCAGCGACCTGGACAAATCGACTATTGTCCATGTCGTTGATAAGTTCATCCTTGAACTGGAAACGCAGCTGGCTGACAAGAATGTCGTCATCACAGTTGATGAAGGCGCTCGTACATGGCTGGCAGAACATGGCTATGACCGGGCGATGGGCGCCAGACCGATGGCTCGCGTGATTCAGGAGAACATCAAAAAACCACTGGCTGATGAGATACTGTTTGGCAAACTGGCGAAAGGCGGGGAAGTGACTGTTAGTGAAAAAGACGGCCAGCTGGTGCTTGATTTTGGGCGTGATGACGAAGGATGAAGTTTAAAGAATAAATGAATGAATAAATGAATTCCTGTGGGAGGAGAGCCTCCCACAATAGACCCACACAACTAAATAATACAGTATTTTTCACCTTTCACCTTTTTCCTTTTACCACTGCTGTCCCATAAAAATAACAGGCAATTCCATTAAGGTATTGAATAAATTTAGATAGCCCTGTTCTCAATGAATGTTAAACATGAAATATAGAGACATACTAATAGAAGCATTGGGTACATCAATCCTGCCGTTATAGACAGGTTTTTGTAGGTGCGAATTCATTCGCACAGGATTTGTTCGAATTTGTCGAACCTACAGAATCTTTATGGGAAGTAATGACCTTTCACCTTTCTACTTTGAGCTGTATATATTGCCGGTGCAATATCAATGCTCCCCACACAAACGACAGTAGCATGAGCAATACACCAAAGTTGTTCGCCAGTTTAGCGACTGTGTGGTCGTTATTGAGCATACCCAGATCTGACAATATGTTGAACCAGTCATGCATGCCTGGCCGGTCGGTACCGGTACCCCCTCCCACTAAGGGGATTTGTCCTGTTCGTGCGTCGTTGATATAGGGCGCCAGATCCATGAAATTTTGACCTGTCCACCACAGCCCGAATGCCGCAGCAAAGGTGTTTCTCTCTTTCAACAGGAAGACCAGCATGACAGTCAACGGCATGATAATTTGCAGTAGCGAGCCGCCCAGCACAGTCATGAATCTACCAAATGGTCGAAACAGAACATGCCCTGCTTCATGAAACAGGAGGTTCACATTATGCAGAAACGAACCATAAATATCCGGGCCAGCGATATCAATTCTCTGCGTATTTACGTAATAGTAGTAATCCATCATGATGAACTGCCAGCCCCACACAAGCAGGAAAATATAAAACAGGCATCGTGCATAGAATGATGCTGCCTTCGTTTCGGGGTTTACATACAGGAGCATGTCCTTAAGCCTGTCGCGCGATAGAAAGCCCTTTGAATGAGCATCAGGCACAGACTCATCGCCCACAATTTGGAAGCGGTTTTTGAACCATTTATGGTAGATCAGACCACAGCTCGGACACCGGCCAGCCGCTGCTTTGCTGGCCGGGTCACGGACATGACCACATTTTGGGCAAGTCAGATACATAGTTTAAGGAACCTCTGATTAATTCTGAGCAAAGTAGATTGCGATCTAAAATATTCAGATTTGAGGCGAAAAGTACACGTAATAGCTAGCTATTGCGAAGATTTTCAACGAAAAAGCTGGATATTTTAGGCGTAAGATACGAGTTCATGAATTGATCAGAGGTTCCTTAATGATTGCATAACAGATTTTACCCGGCAACAGGGCATTGCTGGAGGAAGATTATCTGAGGGGGTGTAGTGTTTTTGCCAGTATGAAAGAAGGTGAGGGATTGAAATAAGGTATATTACTTTTGTTGGAGGCGCGCCCTCGTGGCGAATACGCTAAAAGTTTATCGCTTA
>JGI24024J18818_10001077_pt1 | contig 11062 bp, 7 predicted proteins | sample Cruoilmetagenom2_FD_18818 | JGI IMG/M metagenome (IMG submission 18818) | reverse complement strand
TTGGTGTCAGTCTCAGCAAGCTGTCTCAGAAACAGGCAGACTACATTCGCGTACCGGTCGAAGGACCCTACAAGCCTGAAACCTATCGTTATTGATTTATAGATCCAAGTTTAAAGGTCCAAGTTCCAAGCTTTAAAACCAAAAACCCTCATCACTGAGGACAGAGGCAGACAGACTTTGACTATTTTTCTTGGAACTTGGAACTTGGAACTTGGAACTTAAAATCAAAGCATGTCCCAGGATTTAAATAAAACATTCAGTCTCGAATACTTTCCTGCGCGTACAGAGAAAGGCGAGCAGTCACTGGCAGCAGCACGCAAAGAATTAAGCAAGCTAAAACCTGCCTTTGCCTCCGTCACCTTCGGTGCCGGTGGCAGCACCCAGGACGGTACCTACCAGACTGTAAAGGCCATCATTCAGGAAGATGGTATTGATGCCGCACCGCATATCTCCTGCATATCCACAAACCGCGACAGCCTTAAATTAATGCTGTCTGATTACCGTGAACTCGGTGTCAGCCGCCTGGTCGCCCTGCGTGGTGACATACCTTCCGGCTACGGCATGGCCGAGCACAATGAATTACGTTATGCAAATGAACTGGTGGAATTCATCCGCCAGCAAACCGGCGATCACTTCACCATAGAAGTTGCCGCCTACCCTGAGTTCCACCCACAGGCAAGCAGTGCCCAGGCTGATTTGAAAAATTTTAAACGCAAGGTTGATGCCGGTGCCGATTCCGCCATCACCCAGTACTTTTTTAACCCGGATGCTTACTTCCGTTTTATAGATGATTGCCAGCGTATGGGTGTAAATATCCCGATTACTCCGGGTATTATGCCTATTACCAACTACAAACAGCTGTCCAGGTTCTCGGATGCCTGCGGTGCAGAAATCCCACGCTGGATTCGTAAACGGCTTGAGTCTTATGGTGACGACCTCGAATCCATCAGAGAATTCGGGCTAGATGTCGTTACGCACTTATGTCAACAATTACTTGATGGCGGGGCACCGGGTTTGCATTTCTATTCTATGAACCGAGCTGAACCGGTTCGTACCATCTGGAATAACCTCAATCTGTCAGGATGACATTTTCTAATTTCCGTAGAATCCCTGGTAAAAAAACAGCCACACACCCCCGCCGTAATAAGCCAAAGTGTCATTCACCTGGCCATTAGGCCTGACGCCAGTAATTGTCATTTATCTACCCACAGTCTCCTTGCCTTCACCTCCGAAACGGGTAGCAAAATAGCCAATAAGCAATCCCACCAGCGCACCTTCGAGAACAAACCAGAACGGCGAACTGAGTGCCCCATCTGTCCCGAACACAGCATGCATCATCGCCTGCATGTCATCGTAGGCAAAGAAGGTCAGCACGAAGTTCATCCAGGCGCCAATGATGGTTGAGCGAAACCACCATGGAAACGGCAGCTTTAGTATAGGGTGGTAGGTGAATACACCAAATACACCAATGATGGCACCCAGCGTGGTGTACCAGAACAGGATGCCCCAGCGTAGCAGCCAGCCAGCATCGGGTAAAAAATAGGGTAGCAGGATAAAACCGGTCAGTCCGAAGACGAATCCAATGCCCTTGCCAATAGCAATGCGAGTCATTAAAGAGGGATTACCGAACATATGTCATCTCCTTTGTTGGTTGCCATTTTCAGATGAATGACCGGGTAGTCACTAATCATCTGATCCGTATAAGAAATAACAGCGCTTACCCTGGCGCTTGGCTTCATACATCGCCTCGTCAGCCCGGACCAGTAGCGTTCGGGTATCACTACCGTGATCCGGGTAAAGGGCTATGCCGATACTAGCACCGATCCTTACATCTTTCAGCGCAGGCGTATGCATGTTTGAAATCGATTCGACCACCTTGTCCGCCAGGCTCCTGACCTGATCCAGCCCATCAAGATCCTCGACCAGCAGCACGAACTCGTCACCACCGATTCGAGCCAGGGTATCGTTGCGCCTCACGTTTTGTGTCAGCTTGCGTGCTACATCTTGCAACACCTGGTCTCCTACCTCATGACCCAGCGCATCGTTTACCTGCTTGAACCCATCCAGATCAATAAATAGCACGGCAAGCTGGCTTTTTATTCGTTTCGCCAGGCCGATCGCCTGCTCCAGCCTCTCGTTGAACAGGATCCGGTTGGGCAGATCGGTCAGCGGGTCATGCTGAGCCTGTCTGCGCAGCATTTCCTCGGCACGATACTGTGCCGTAATGTTGCGCACGTAAACAGAAAATCCGATAACGGCGCCCTCTTTTGACTGGTGGGGGGCATACTGCACCTGGACGTCCTGTTTTGTCAGGTATTTGTAGTCGAGGTGGTCTTCGTAAGTTACCAGTTCGCCCTTAAGGACACGCTCCACATGCGGCTGAATCCTGGCGAAACCTTGCTCACCGACAAACTCGACAACGTGCTTGCCGAGGAATGCATCGCGGCTTAGACCCTTCTCGGTTTCATATTTCCGGTTGCACACCTTATATGTAAGATCTGCATTCACGTAGGAGACATAATCCGGTATCGAATCCAGGATGAAAGCCATAAGGTCACGCTCTTCCTGCAAATCCGCCAGCTGCTCACGCAATCGGTCTATTTCCTTCTCCAGGGTATTATCTCTTGCAGTTCGCAGGGTCGCGTTTGATTTTTCCATTATTGTGTATCTTTAAGCCGGGTTAATCGGCATCTTCAACCGTTTCTGCCGGTAACCCGTCGACCAGGACAACATTTGTCAAGGCTGCGGCAAAGCGCATTTCTTTCCAGGGGCGGTAAACATCGGAAGCATACCAGGCATGGAATGATGCGCGATCAGGCCATTCGTGAAGCACGACGATCTGGCCGGGCCAGGTCCCTTCGATGAGGTCGAACTCTTCACCAGCAGCCAGGAAGCGTCCTCCGAACTCTGCCAGTGTACCACTGTGGCCATCGACATACTTTTGAAATAATTGCGGATCTCTTACGGTCACAGCTATGATCGAATAGGACGGCATCCTGTCCTCCATTTTTTCATGTAAGTTTTACGGGCCAGATTCGTAACCACCCGTGGAAGAATTGGTTTCCAATATCATAAGGCATTTTGAGATACTATTTTCTTCTTTATCACTCACCACATTCATTTTTTGTAAAAATATGCCATTTTACTATTTCCATCATTGATGATTTTCAAAAATGATGCTGAAATAAAGTTCAAGCACCTGATTTTGGCCGAAAAAAAGAGGGGCAGTTTTCACTGCCCCCCTTTTTTTTGAAACAGACGACGTTTATTTGATAAACAGCATTTCCTGATACTTCGGTAAAGGCCAGAGCTCGTCTGCCACTTCAGCTTCAAGTGCATCAGCATGTGAGCGAACATCAGCCATCAGACCAAGAAGATCATTTGCACAGTACTGCATGTGTTCCTCTGCAGATGCAAAACCCTCTTTTTCCATGGCGTCACTGAGCTCTCCAACAGCGGCCATCATGGCGCTGGCTTCAGCGGCAACGGTACTGGCAACGGTATTATCCAGCTCGATATTCATTTCTGCCAGACTGGTGCCAGTCACCGTCAGGTCAGCCAGGTAAGTAATCGCTGCAGGATAAATAACTGTTTTAGCCATGTCGACGACCAGTTTAGCTTCAACATCGATAGACATAACATATTGCTCTGCATAGACTTCGTAACGGCTTTCCAGTTCTACTGGTGACAGCACACCTGTGCTTTCAAAAAGCTTCTTTACAGAGTCTTCACGCAGTGCTGGCAAGGCATCGGCTGTGGTTGGGATGTTTTTCAAACCACGCTCTTCAACAGCCATTTTATGCCAGTCTGTAGAGTAGCCATCACCACCAAATACTGCATTTCCATGTTCATTCATCAGTTCTTTGAGTACGGCAAATACCGCATCCGCCTGATCGCTGCCACTAGATAAATTAGTTTCCAGTTTACCGGCTATCCAGTTTAGAGAATCAGCCAGCATCGTATTCATTGCTACCAATGGACCTGAAACTGACTGTGCTGAACCGACAGCACGGAATTCAAAACGGTTTCCGGTAAACGCGAAGGGAGAAGTTCTGTTACGATCGCCCGGATCACGTTCAAAATTAAGAATCTGACTCAGTCCAAGGTCCATCTCACCGCCATGATCACTTGTAGCTAGCTTGCCGTCCTTAATATCCATGAAGACTTTTTCCAGCTGGTCACCCAGGTAAACAGATAAAATGGCCGGTGGTGCTTCATTGGCACCCAGGCGGTGGTCATTACCCGCTGAGGCAATGACTGCACGCAGTAATGGTCCGTAGAGATGAACACCTCGAATAACAGCACCACAGAACAGCAGGAAGTTCAGGTTGTCGTGCGGTGTGCTGCCCGGATCAAGCAGGTTGCCCTGTGTAGCGTTGCCTACTGACCAGTTTACGTGCTTGCCGGAACCGTTAATGCCTGCAAAGGGCTTTTCATGCAGCAGACACATAAAACCGTGTTTCTTGGCTATGGCTTTCATCATCGTCATCATTAACTGCTGATGATCAGCCGCGACGTTTGCGGCTTCGAAGTAAGGTGCGACCTCAAACTGTCCCGGCGCAACTTCATTGTGATGGGTTTTAGCCGGGATGCCCAGACGGTATAGCTTGTCTTCAAAGTCCTGCATGAAGACCAGGACACGCGCAGAAATAGCACCGAAGTAATGATCATCAAACTCCTGGCCTTTTGCTGAAGCGGCACCGAATAAAGTACGTCCTGCCAGTAACAGGTCAGGGCGGCTATTGGCAAAGTTGCTATCTACCAGGAAATATTCCTGTTCCGCACCACAACTGGAGTTTAATGGTGCAATGTCTGTTTCACCCATTAAGGACAGCACTTTTTGTCCAGCCTCGTTCATGGCGTCGTTAGAGCGTAAAAGCGGAATCTTTTTATCCAGTGCTTCACCCGTCCAGGACATAAATACACTTGGAATCATCAGCGTCGCACCATTTTCTGTTTCCATGATGTAAGCAGGACTGGTGGGGTCCCAGGCAGTATAACCACGTGCTGCATTGGTCATGCGGATACTGCCGTTAGGGAATGAAGAGCCGTCAGGCTCACCCTTAATCAGCAGGCTGCCGGAAAACTCGGTAATTGCATTGCCATCTGCGTTGCTGATAATAAAACCATCATGTTTCTCAGCAGTAATGTTAGTCAGAGGATAAAAAATATGGGAGAAGAATTTAACGCCTTTTGCGATAGCCCAGTCTTTCATTGCTGCGGCAACAACATCTGCAACTGCCGGACTCAGAGGCTCTCCAGTATGTACCGTTTTCTTTACGGCTTTAAAAGCATTTTTGGACAGAGACTCTTCCATTTTTGCCAGATTGAAAACATCACAGGCCCAGATTTTGTCCAGTGGTTTTGTCTTTTTTACCGACATCGGCTCTCGGTTGGTGATTTGATAAATCGCTTGAACGCGAGATTCATTTCCACTCATTTCTATTTCCTCAACTATGGGTTACTAAATTAATTGGATTTACCAGGATATCTGATTCAGGGCATCTTCCGGCCAACCACCTGAAAACGATATGTAAAATCAGGAGAACAGCACATTATATACGCATTAAAGCAAAATTCATGCCAGACAACACAGAAAGGCTTCAGGTCGTAGAAAAATCCCTAACTGCATGAAGAATCGACAAAAAATCAGGGTTTTCATTAAAAAGTATAATCTCGACAGTATATCAGCATGAACCGTTGATGTGCACGATGCACACGCCTGGTGCACTAGATATGAGCAGATAAAACCTATACGGAAGTATCTGCCATTCTTCAGTAAGATTCATTGAGACAAACTTTGCCCTGATAGCAGACATTCCGTAGCAGCATAAAACTATGATTTTGCGCTATAATTAGCGGTTACAATCTTCAATTCGACCCTGAGCCATGAATATCCCCTATACCAACACTGAAACTGCCACGAAGCTGCTGAACGCATTGCGGAAGCGCATACTATTTCTTGATGGTGCCATGGGAACCATGATTCAGCGCCACAAGCTGAAAGAAGCAGATTATCGTGGTGAACAGTTTGCTGACTGGGATATCAATCTCCAGGGAATGAATGACCTGCTGGTACTGACAAACCCTGAGATCATCCAGGGCATCCATGAACAGTACCTGGAGGCTGGCGCTGACATCCTTGAGACCAATAGTTTCAACGCCACGCCCAGTGACCTGGCACGCTACAATTTGTCTGACTATGCACGTGAAATTAATCTCGCCGCAGCTCGTGTCGCTCGCCAGGCGGCAGATAAGTACAGCACTGATGACAAACCTCGCTTCGTAGCCGGCGTACTTGGCCCTAATCAGAAAACCTCTTCTGTCTCGGTAGATGTTAACGACCCGGGAGCACGTGCCATCAGCTTCGATGACCTGGTTGAAGATTACAGCATTGCCGCACGCGCACTGATCGAAGGTGGGGTCGATATCATTTTGATAGAGACCATATTTGATACCCTCAATGCCAAGGCTGCAGTGTATGCCATAGAAAAAGTATTCGAAGAAGATTCCATACGCCTGCCATTAATGATTTCCGGCACCATCACCGATGCTTCCGGCCGTACCTTATCCGGCCAGACTTCCGAAGCCTTCTACAATAGCCTGCGCCATGCCAGGCCTCTCACTATAGGACTCAATTGTGCATTAGGCCCCGATCAGCTGCGCCAGTACGTGGAAGAGATGTCACGTATCAGCGAGTTCCGTATCTCGGCCCACCCCAATGCAGGTCTACCGAATGAGCTGGGTGAATATGATCTGGATGCCGAACACATGGCCGGCTATCTCAGCGAATGGGCTGAGAGCGGTTTTCTCAATATCATCGGCGGCTGCTGCGGCACCACACCTACCCATATCAAGGCCATAGTTGAATCTATCGAGAACAAAACACCACGCGCCCTGCCTGAAAAAGAAACAGCCTGCCGCCTGGCCGGACTGGAACCCTGCAACATCCTGCCAGACTCACTGTTCGTCAACGTCGGAGAACGTACCAATGTGACCGGCTCAGCTCGCTTCAAGCGTTTGATCAAGGAAGGTGAATACGAGCAGGCGCTGGATGTCGCTCGCCAGCAGGTCGAAAACGGCGCCCAGGTTATCGATATCAACATGGATGAGGGCATGCTGGAGTCGAAAGAAGCGATGGTGCAGTTTCTGAACCTGATTGGTTCTGAACCAGACATCTGTAAAGTGCCAATCATGATTGATTCATCTAAATGGGACATTATTGAAGCCGGCCTGAAGTGCGTTCAGGGCAAGGGCATCGTTAACTCCATATCAATGAAAGAAGGCGAAGAAAGCTTCCTGGAGCAGGCAAAACTCTGTCGTCATTATGGGGCTGCTGTCATTGTTATGGCATTCGATGAGACCGGACAGGCAGATACTCACGCGCGCAAGGTAGAAATCTGCACCCGTGCCTATAAATTACTGACTGAAGAAGTCGGTTTCCCGGCTGAAGACATTATCTTTGATCCCAATATTTTTGCCGTTGCCACCGGCATCGAGGAACACAATAATTACGGCGTAGATTTCATTGAGGCCACTCGTGACATCAAGCATACATTGCCTGACGCATTGATATCCGGCGGCGTATCGAATGTCTCTTTCTCTTTCCGCGGCAACAACCCGGTTCGTGAAGCAATACATGCGGTATTCCTCTACCACGCCATTTCTGCTGGCATGGATATGGGTATCGTCAATGCTGGCCAGTTGGCAATCTATGATGAGCTGCCGGAAGAACTGCGTGAAAGGGTTGAGGACGTAGTCCTCAATCGACGTGAAGATGCGACTGACCGCCTGCTTGAAATCGCAGATAAATACCGCGGCGATGGCAGCGAAGAGGAAGAAAATAAGGTCCTGGAATGGCGTCAGCTACCAGTGACTGAACGGCTCTCACATGCACTGGTAAAAGGTATTACCGAGTTTATCGAAGAAGATACCGAAGAAGCACGCCTGCTGGCAGACACACCCATCGAGGTCATCGAAGGCCCATTGATGGATGGCATGAATGTCGTCGGCGATCTTTTCGGTGCCGGCAAGATGTTCCTGCCGCAGGTAGTAAAGTCAGCCCGCGTGATGAAGAAGGCGGTGGCCTGGCTGATGCCTTATATCGAGGCAGAGAAAACCGGGGGCCTTAGCTCCCAGGGCAAGATTCTACTCGCCACAGTTAAAGGCGACGTCCACGATATCGGCAAGAATATCGTCGCTGTCGTTCTTCAGTGTAATAACTATGAGACCATCGATCTCGGTGTCATGGTGCCTGCAGAGACCATTCTCAAAACAGCTATCGAAGAGAACGTCGATATCATTGGGCTGTCAGGTCTGATTACCCCGTCGCTCGATGAAATGGTGCACGTTGCAAAAGAGATGCAGCGCCTGGATTACAAACTGCCATTGATGATCGGTGGCGCCACTACGTCGAAGATACATGCTGCTGTAAAAATTGCGCCAAAATATAATGGAGCCGCCGTCCATGTACTGGATGCCTCACGTGCCGTAGGTGTAGCAAACAACCTGTTATCTGAAGAAAATCGTGACGAATTCATTAAACAGATTGATGAAGAACACGAGGCCTTGCGCGTACGCCGTGCCAGCAATCAGGAAGCACGCAAGCTGGCAAGCATGGAACAGGTCCATGGCAATCGCTTCCGTAGTGATGAATCAGGCTATAAACCTGTCAAACCCTCTTTCCTGGGAATCCAGCAATTCGATGACTATTCGCTGGAAGGGATATCGCAGTACATAGACTGGTCACCTTTTTTCCAGACCTGGGAACTAAGTGGGCGCTACCCGGCCATTCTTGACCACCCTGAAAAAGGGGTTCATGCCCGTGAGCTATTTGATGATGCCCAGGCCATGCTGAAAAAAATTATTGATGAAAAGTGGTTGCAGGCTCAGGCTGTCGTTGGCTTCTTCCCTGCCAATAGCATCGATTATGATGACATCAATATTTACACCGATGAGCAGCGCAATGAAGTACAGCTGCGACTTCACGGCATACGCCAGCAGATGGTCAAAAAGGGGGCACCTAATCTCTGCCTATCTGATTATCTACAGCCGGAAGACAGCGGCACTGCCGATTATATCGGTGCCTTTATTGTCACCACCGGGATCGGTATTGAAGAAAAAATTGCCGAATTTGAGGCCACGCATGACGACTATAACGCCATCATGTTAAAGGCCCTGGCTGATCGCCTGGCTGAAGCTTTTGCCGAATTAATGCACCAGCGCACACGACGTGAGCTCTGGGCTTATGCCGCTGATGAAGATCTGACAAATGAAGAATTAATTAAAGAAGAGTACCAGGGCATCAGACCGGCACCTGGCTATCCAGCATGCCCGGATCACACAGAGAAGGCATTGCTATGGAAATTGCTGGAAGCAGACAGTCGGTCCGTTGTAAAACTGACAGAAAGTTTTGCCATGTATCCAACTGCTGCTGTCAGTGGTTTCTACTTTTCTCACCCCGATGCGCGCTATTTTGGTACCGGCCGTATAGGCCAGGATCAAGTAGAAGATTATGCCCGACGCAAGGACATGCCGAAAGCGGAAGTGGAGCGCTGGCTGGCGCCGGTGCTGGCTTATGAGCCGGATGATAATTAAACGAAGATCCAAGTTCCAAGTTTAAAGTTCCAAGCGAAACCTCTTTGTAATGTCTATATACTTGGAACTTGGAACTTGGAACTTACAACTGGAGTTTTAAATGCCAAACATCAATGAAAATGAACTAAACGAATTACGCGAAAACCTGCTGAATTACAAAATACAGCTGCAGCAGGAAATCCATGATGAATTAATCAAGGAAGGCAGCAGCAGTGCCATCTCTCTGGCCGGCAAGGTCCACGACAAACAGGAAGAATCCCTGAGCGAGATGCTGACTCAAATAAACCTTGCCATGTTGTCTCAACACCAGCATGAACTGAAAAATCTTGAGCGCGCCCTGCAGCGTATGAACGATGGCGAATACGGCACCTGTATCGATTGCGATGCACCGATCGCCATTGCCCGCCTGCAGGCTTACCCAACGGCTGTTCGTTGTATCAATTGCCAGGCAAAACACGAGCAGGCGTGATTAAGCTGCAGCATTAAAAAACATGCGGCCTGGCTGGAAATTCTGGATAGACCGCGGCGGTACTTTTACCGATGTCGTCGCCTGTGATCCAGAGCGCACACTGCACACCCATAAACTGCTGTCGGAAAATCCCGAGCAGTACCCTGATGCAGCAATTGCCGGCATCCGCCACATCCTGTCACTAGACAACTCAGACCCCGTCCCTGCTGGACAAATTGATAGTGTCCGCATGGGAACGACAGTGGCCACCAATGCGCTGCTTGAACGCAAGGGCTCTCCCACAGTTCTTGTCATCACCGAAGGCTTTGCCGATGCCCTGCGTATTGGATCGCAAAACCGGCCGGACATATTTGCGCTGGATATAAATCTTCCTGAAACCCTGTATGACTATGTTATAGAAATTCCGGAACGCACCAGCGCATCCGGTGAAATAGAAAAGCCACTTGATAATGCTGTTGGCCTCAAACGCCTGCAAAAGGCCTATGAAGCAGGTTATCGATCTTGTGCCATTGTATTTATGCATGGCTATCACTACCCTCAAAATGAACAGGCTATTGCAAAACTTGCAAAGCAATGCGGCTTCGAACAAATCTCCCTGTCATCGCTATGCAGTCCTCTGCCACGGCTGATCTCTCGCGGTGACACGACTGTGGCCGATGCCTATCTATCACCGAAACTCAGCCGCTATGTTAACCAGGTACAAAGCGAGTTGAGTGATATTCCATTATTGTTCATGCAATCCACTGGCGGCCTGTGTCATGCCAGTGCTTTTGATGGCAAAGATGCGGTTCTTTCCGGCCCTGCGGGCGGTGTGGTCGGCGGAATAGAAACTGCCCGCTGCGCCGGTTTCGATCGTTTGATTGGTTTCGATATGGGCGGCACGTCCACCGACGTCTGGCATTATTCAGGTGATTATGAATATCAGTCTGAACACATCGTTGCCGGCATCCGCCTGCGTACCCCGATGATGCGTATCCATACTGTTGCGGCGGGTGG
>JGI24024J18818_10001076_pt1 | contig 11066 bp, 8 predicted proteins | sample Cruoilmetagenom2_FD_18818 | JGI IMG/M metagenome (IMG submission 18818) | reverse complement strand
CCATAATTTACGGCTTCATCTGCAGTATAATTATAGAAAGGTGGTTGTAAAATTGCAGCAGGAAATACAATTTCATTGTTAAGTGGATTAAAGTATGCATTTACAGTTTGTGGAGGCATTCCCCATTCTGTTTTATCTACAGGCTCATTAATTTCTGATAAATTCTTTTCAAGATTCCATTTTCCTACTGCCATCATGTTTTCAGCATAACTATTACCTTCTTCCACCATAAGAGTAGAATAATCTTCCCATTCGTCAGGATATGCAATTTTAACTGTAAACTTATCTAATTTCTCAATTGCAGCTTTTTTAGTGTCTTCGCTCATCCAATCTAAGACTTTAATTCTGTTTTGGAAAGCTGTAATTACATTAGCAATCATTTTTTCGGCTTTTGCTTTTGCTTCTGGAGGAAATTTTGCTTCAACATATAGTTTACCAATCGCTTCTCCAACAGTCCCATTTACAGTTCCTAAAGCACGTTCTTCTGCTGGACGTTGTATTTTGGAACCTCTTAGTGTTTTGTTATAAAATTCCCAATTGGCTTTTTCAATTTCGGTAGTTAAAAATCCTGCAGCTTGATTTAATGTGCTCCATGTTATTATAGTTTTTATATCCTCTATTGGAGTTGTAGTTAAAAACTCGTTAAGCGCTGCCATATATTTTGGTTGCATTACTAAAACGGTATCTAATGTTTTAGTTACCCCTAAATCAGTAATGAATTTCTCCCAGTTTATAGCTGGAGTCATTTCACTAAGTTGGCTAATTGAACTCGGATTATTAAAGTTTCTAATATCTCTCATCTGCACTTTGTCTAATCTAGGCTCTGCTAGTTTAGTTTCTAAAGCTAAAACTGTCTCAGCAGCAGCATTTGCTTTAGCTTCGTCGTAATCTATAAATTGAAACATTCGTGCAACATGATCTACATATTGTCCTCTAATTTCTTTACTCTTACTGTCTTGATCTAAATAATAATCACGTTGTAATCCTAAACCTGCTGCAAAAACCCAAGTAGTATTCATGCTGCTGTCATTTAAATCAGGATTTGCACCAAGACCCATAAAAGGAGTTGAAACACCCATAACTGTTGCTTCTACAGTTTGCATATCACTAAGGTTGTTAATGTCATTTATAGCATTAAGCAAAGGTTTTAGAGGCGCAATGCCAGCTTGGTTTCTAGCAACTGTATCTAGTTCAGATTCAAAAACTAAAAGTGCTTTTTTCTGGTCAGTACCTTCAGCATAAGTACCTAATTCTTTGGATGTGTTAATGATGTCTAAAACGTCTTTTCTTGTAGATTTACGTAATACACCAAATCCTCCCCAACGTGATTCTTCATCAGGAATAGTTGTGGCTTTTACCCAATTACCATTTACATAGTTGTAAAAATCGTCTTTTGGGTTTACAGAAGTATCCATGTTTTCTAAAACGATTCCAGGAATTTTTTCTGCCATGTCATTTTTGGCTTCTTCTTTACAAGCAACTAATGTTAAAAAAGAAAAAGTGCTTAAAAGCAAGAATTTTTTTGAATTGATTTTCATTTTATTGAAGTATTTAATTTGTGCAAATTACTTATTAATTAGAAGCTTAAATGTGAGTTTTGTTACATCTTAACAAAAATTTAAGATTTAGTCATGAAAATTCTTCTTTTAAGTTTTAGTTATCTTAAAATTTAACTAGGTTTTTGAATGTTTTGAGAATCTTTTTCAAGTTTTTTATTCATCTGTAGAATAACGTTTGAATTTGAAACAAGAACATCTTTAATGGCATTAAGTATTACTTCTTTATTAACATTACTTAAACTAGAGATACCTTCGAGTTTAAAGATGGCAGTTTCTAAAACAGAGAGCCTTACCAAAATGGATGAAGTGCTTAAATTTTTAGGAATTTCATTTTTCAAATCAGTAATTAAACCTTCGAGAATAGCTTTATCATCTTTAAAAAAAGACATCTCTCCTTTTTTAAGTAAAGTTATTTCTTCTTGGAGTTCATGAAATTTCAACCAATTTTCAATTGCGTTTTCAGATAAATTGCTTAAAGCAAACTCGGTATATTTTATGTTATCTATATCTTTAGCTGAAACTTTAAAGTCTTCAGAATTTACTTCTTGTAAATTTTTTTTACTTGTTTCTGTATTACGATTGCAACTAAAATATAAAAATAGAATTAGACTACTTAAAATATAAAGGAACGTGGTTTTTAATTTGGACATAAATTATAAACTAATTGAAATACAAATATATTGCTTATCGTAAATTTTAAGGTAAAAATTCACATTAAATTTATAAAATTAAACAACTTATATTTAAGTTAAAAACATACTAAAAAGCATAAAATCTTCTTACTTTTGAACTCAATAAAATTTTCTACTATTATATGGTTTCAAAAATATTAGTTATTGGAGCTTGTGGGCAAATTGGCTCGGAACTCACTTATAAATTAAGATCACTAAATGGAGTCGATAATGTAATTGCAAGTGACATTAATGAGAGTAATATTAACTTAGTTAACTCGGGACCTTTTGAAATCCTTGATGCTAAAAATTACAAGCAAATAAAAAGCTGTGTTGAAAAGCATAATATTGATGCTATATATTTAATGGCAGCTTTATTAAGTGCGAGAGGAGAAAAGTATCCCAAAAAAGCTTGGAATTTAAATATGACCTCGCTATTTAATGTGCTCGACTTAGCTAAAGAAAAACTCATTGATAAAGTTTTTTGGCCTTCAAGTATTGCAGTTTTTGGGCCTACAACTCCAAAAACAAACACGCCACAACATACAATAATGGAGCCTGCAACAGTTTATGGTATTACCAAACAGGTTGGTGAACGTTGGTGTGAGTATTATAATAAGAATTATGGTGTTGATGTGAGAAGTGTGAGATATCCTGGAATTATTAGTTGGAAAACGCTACCTGGAGGTGGAACTACCGATTATGCAATCGACATATTTCATAAAGCAATTACCAAAGGTAAATATGAAAGTTATATAGCGGAAGATACAGAGTTGCCAATGATGTTTATGGAAGATGCGGTTAATGCAACTATTAGTATTATGAATGCTAGTAATGATGCTATTAAAATTAGATCTTCTTATAATTTAGCAGCTATAAGCTTTACACCAAAACAGATTTTTGGAGCTATAAAAAAACATATTCCAGAACTCTTAATTACCTATAATCCAGATTTTAGGCAACAAATAGCTTCATCTTGGCCAAAATCGATAGACGATTCTAAAGCAAGAGAAGATTGGAATTGGAAACATAACTTTGATTTAGAAGCCTTAACTAATGAGATGTTAACTCAGTTGAGTAATACATATTCAGTATCTTAAATTTCAAATTAGTTTTATCGTATAACACAAAAAATCCCGTAAACAATGAAGTTTCGGGATTTTTAAGTGGTACCTCCAAGAATCGAACTAGGGACACACGGATTTTCAGTCCGTTGCTCTACCAACTGAGCTAAGGTACCTCGCTAAATGCGGATGCAAATATATATTCAATTTTATTATTCGCCAAAAGAAAATTTATAAAATATGGTTTAATCTGTTTTTATTTATTCAATAATTGGACATGATATGATTAGTAAATAATATTATAGTTAAAATAAGAATAAATATTGTTGCTCATTTTGTAAATTTACGACCTTTATTTGCGAGATGAACTTAATAATAGACGTAGGCAATACAAGTGTTAAACTGGCGATTTTTAAGCAGAGAAAACTTATTTTTAAAGATATAGTTGTTCTAGATAATATAAGACATGCTATTGATAATATTAATAAAGTGTATAAAAATGTTGAGAAGGCAATAATATCTTCAGTAGGGAAATTAAAGAAAAGTGACGTAAATCATATTAAAAAGAGTTTTAAGGTAATTGTATTAGATGCTTCAACTAAAGTTCCGTTTCATAACCTTTATAAATCATCTGAAACATTAGGAGTAGATAGAATAGCATTAGTAAGTGCCTCAGTTCAACAATATTTTAGACAAAATGTTCTTATTATAGATGCAGGCACTTGCATTACTTACGATTTTATTAGTAATGAAAACAAATACTATGGAGGTGCAATTTCTCCAGGAATTAGAATTAGATACCAATCTTTAAATAATTTAACAGCAAACCTTCCGTTATTAAAAACAAAATTACCACAAAATTTTATTGGCAACTCTACAGCAGAATCTATCCATTCAGGAATAATTAATGGTATTTTACTTGAAATAGAAGGTGCTATTAACAAATATGATAAAAAATATAAAGATTTAACAGTTATTTTAACAGGAGGCGATGCAGATTTCTTGTCTAAGCAATTAAAAAGTAGCATATTTGCGAATTCAATTTTTCTTTTGGAAGGGTTAAATTATATTTTAGAATTTAATACAAACTAATGATAAAAAAACTTTGTTTAGTTTTTATAGCGTTTTTAACGTTTAATGTACATGCTCAAGAAGGTACAACATCTCCATATTCATTTTATGGAATTGGCAGTTTAAAACTTAAAGGGACAGCAGAAAATAGAAGTATGGGTGGGTTAAGTATTTATACTGATAGCATTCATGTAAATTTAAGGAATCCTTCATCTTATGCAGGAAATGATATAAAAATATCTCCATTTAATGGAGAAGGAAGACCAATAAAATTTACGGTTGGAGGTAGTCATTCTAGTATCGATTTAAAAAGTAGTTCTACATCAGCTAATACAAGTACAACAACATTCGATTATTTAGCAATGTCTGTTCCTATGGGAAAATTTGGAGTTGGATTTGGACTGTTGCCTTTCACCTCTGTAGGTTATAAACTTGAATCTTCAAATAGCGAAGATGTACTTACTAATAGATTTAGAGGAGAAGGTGGTGTTAATATAGCTTTTATAGGATTAGGATACCAAATTACCAAAGATTTAAGTATTGGAGTTGATGCCAAATATAATTTCGGAAATATTAAAAATAGTGCTATAGAGTTTGTGTATGATAATGAAGGCAACCCTCTACAATTTCAAAGTCGAGAAAGTAATAGATCCGATTTAAGTGGTTTAAATTTTAATCTTGGATTATCATATAAGCCAATGATTACCGATAAATTACAACTTACATCTGCGTTTACATTTTCTCCAAAGGCAGATTTAACTTCTAATAATGAAAGGATTTTTTCAACAATAGTTATCAATGCAACTACTGGACAAGAATTTGTAGTAGATGAAATTGAAGCAGATTTAAAAGCAGAAGATTTACATTCTACTACCTTAACTTTACCAGCTAAAACAGCGTTTGGATTAGGAATTGGACAACCAAAAAAATGGTTTTTAGGAGCGGAATATACTTTTTTAAAAACAAGTGAATTTTCTAATAGAATAGTTAATATCGGTAATACAACTTTTGTAGATGCAGCAACAATTTCGGTTGGAGGGTTTTATATTCCAAGATATGATTCTTTTAATAAATATTTTAAAAGAGTTGTTTATAGAGCGGGAATCCGTTTTGAAGATACAGGTTTAGAGATAAATAATGAGTCTATTAATGAGTTTGGCATATCTTTTGGAGTAGGATTACCAGTAGGAGGTTTTTTCTCTAATGCTAATTTAGGATTTGAAATAGGAAAAAGAGGAACAACCAATCAAAATTTAGTAGAAGAAAATTTTATAAATTTCCAAATAAGTCTATCCTTAAACGATAGATGGTTTGTGAAAAGAAAATATAACTAACTTAATATAATACTTGAATTATGAAGACGAAAATTACACTTTTATTAATGCTTTTTATAGGTCTTAATACTGTTATAGCACAAGATAGTCATGAAGAAGATTTAGCAACCTTATCAATTTTTGTAGAATATGCAAAAGCAAAAAACTATAATGCTGCTTTTGGTCCATGGATGGAACTAAGAGAAAGAAATCCTAAATTTAATAGAGCTATTTATACATATGGAGAGAAGATACTTAATGATAAAATTAAAAAAACTTCAGGTGTCGAAAAAGTAGCTTTTATAAATGATTTAGTGAAACTTTGGGACGAAAGACAAATGTATTTTGCAAGTAAAACTCCAAAAGGGAAATACATGGCGAAATCTTGCCAATTACAATATGATTTTAGAGAGGAGTTAAATAAAACAGATGAGTATTTATTCGAATGTTTTGATGCAGCTTATAGAGCCGATACTAAAACCTTTACAAACCCTAAAAGTTTATATACTTATTTTTCTTTAATGGTAGATTTGTATGATGCGGGAAAAAAACCAGCACAAGCATTATTTAATAAATATGATGATATAAGTGAAAAAATAGAATCTGAAATTAAAAATTATACTCAAAAGCTAAATAAATTTGTGCCAAAAGAGGGAGAAGAAGAAATACAATTGAGCTCTAAAGATGCTGGCAAAGTAAAATCTTATAATAGTTATGTTTCTGCTTATAATAAAATAGCAGGTAGTGTTGATAGTAAGTTAGGAGAAAGAGCAAATTGCGAAAACTTGATTCCACTTTACAATAAAGATTTTGAAGAATTTAAAAATGATGGTGTATGGTTACAGCGAGCAATGAATGGAATGTACACTAAAGAGTGTACCGATGATCCTTTATTTGTTAAAATTGTTGAACAAAAAAATGCAATCGAGCCAAATGCATCAACAGCTTATTATTTAGGAATATTAAAAGATAAGGATGGAAAAAGCAAAGAAGCTCTAGACTATTATAATCAAGCAGTAGATTTAGAAACAGATAGCTACGAAAAAGCTAAAATCCTTAATAGTATTGCAGGTAAATTTAGAAAAAAAGGAAGCTATGGTAAGGCTAGAAGTTATTATAGAAAAGCTTTAGCCCAAAATCCATCTCTTGGAAGCGCACATATTGCTATTGCACAAATGTATGCTAAAAGTGCCAAGAACTGTGGAACAGATAATTTTAGTAAAAGAGCTGTATATTGGTTAGCAGCACAAGAAGCAAGAAAAGCAGGAAGAGTAGATGCAAGTTTAAAGAAAGCCGCATCTAGTACCGCAGCTAATTACAAAGCTAAAGCACCAAGCAAAAGCGAGGTGTTCTCTTCTGGAAGAGCTGGAGAAACAATTAAAATTGGATGCTGGATTGGGATGAGCGTTAAGGTTCCAAATTTATAATGAACTCGATTTTAAAATATAAAACATTAAGCATGGTCACAGTTTTAACTGTGACTTTGTTTTTTTCATGTAAAAACAATTTTAAAGAAATACAAAAAATAGGTGTTTTAGATAGTGGGCCACTCACTATTGCCGAGAATATTAATACTAAATATACCGATTCGGGTAAGCTAAAGTTTAATCTTATTAGTCCAAAAATGTTAAATTACTCCAATCGAGATTTTGCATTTTTCGAATTCCCAGAAGGGATTAATCTTACTTTATTTGATGACGATAACAATAAGAGTAATGTGGTTTCGGACTATGCTATTATATATGACGACACAGACCTAATAGATCTTCAAGGTAATGTTGTTTTATCAACTCATAATAAAGATACGCTTTATGCAGAGCAATTATTCTTCGATCAAAAGAATGAATGGTTGTTTACCAATTTGCCTGTTCGATTTAGAACAAAAGATCAAATAATAAATGGTAATGGATTTGATTCTGATAAAAATTTCGAGCAAGCACAAGTTTTAGAAACTACAGGAATTATTTATATAGACGAATAATTATTATCTTTACTCTAAATAATAAAACACATGAAACTACTTCAGTTTTTACAATACGCATATTTAATTTTTGCTGTATTATTTTTATATGATGCTATAGCAAATAAGTCATATTTATCTTTACTTTTTGCTGCATTAGCAATATTTATGTTTTTCTTTAGAAAAAAGTTTCGCAAACGCTTTGAAGATAGAGGTAAGCTTTAATAATGAATACTGAAATTCTCATTATTGTTGTATCATTATTATTTTCTGCATTTTTTTCAGGAATGGAAATTGCCTATATATCTTCTAATAAAATCCATATTGAAATAGAAAAAAAGCAAAACGGATTTTTAGCAAAAATACTAACTAAACTCACAGCAAAACCTTCAAAACTTATTGCTACAATGCTTATTGGAAATAATATAGCATTAGTTATATATGGGTTTTTTATGGGAGAATTATTAATGCATTGGTTTTCGAGAGTAACAATAGATAATACTTTTTTTAACTATATTATTACCGATTTAAATTTACTTACACAAACAGTTATTTCTACCTTAATTATTTTAGTAACGGCCGAATTTTTACCAAAAGTTTTTTTTCAAATTTACTCGAATGTCTTACTCAAGGTTTTTGCTTTTCCTGCCTATGTATTTTATACCCTATTTTCTGCAATTTCTGATTTTGTATTATGGATTTCGGATGTGGTGCTAAAACAATTTTTTAAAACCGATGGAGACCAAGTGCAATTAGCATTCTCTAAAGTTGAATTAGGAAACTATATCAACGAGCAAATGGAAACTGTTGAAGAACATGAAGAAGTTGATAGCGAAATACAAATTTTTCAAAATGCGTTAGAGTTTTCCGAAGTAAAAGCGAGAGAGGTAATGATACCACGAACAGAAGTATTTGCAGTAGAAATTCATGATTCTATAAAGTCTTTAAGTGAATTATTTATAGAAACTGGATACTCTAAAACTTTAGTTTATAAAAACACAATCGACGATATTTTAGGTTATGTTCATTCTTTTGAATTATTCAAAAAACCAAATACCATAAAATCGATTATGCGACCTATCGAGTTTGTGCCAGAAACAATGCTCATTAAGGATGTTTTAAATATTCTAACTAAAAAACGAAAAAGTGTTGCCGTAGTTTTAGACGAATATGGAGGAACTTCGGGAGTGATGACAGTAGAAGACATTGTTGAAGAATTGTTTGGTGAGATTGAAGACGAACATGATAATATTAAATTATTAGAAGAGAAAATAAGCGATACCGAGTTTAACCTTTCAGCAAGATTAGAAGTAGATTATCTAAACGAAACTTATAAACTTAATCTTCCAGAAAGTGAAAACTATGAAACTTTAGGAGGTTTAATTGTAAACAGTACAGAAGGAATTCCAGAACAAAATGAAATAGTAAAAATTGAAAATTTCGTATTTAATATAATTGAGGTTTCAAATACTAAAATAGACGTAGTATCGCTTCAAATTCTAGAAGACGAATAAAAATCCTACAATAAGCGAATTAATCTCATGTTCTCCTTTTATTATTAAGTAGAAAATGGTATTTTCGCGCACGATAATTTTCATCATAATACATAGAAAATGGCAATTTTAAATAAAATAAGACAGCAAACTTTAGTTTTAATATTGGTAATAGCAATGGCGTTATTTGCTTTTATATTATCAGGACTTTTTGATGGGAGTACTAGCTTTTCTAGTAAATCACAAAATGTAATTGCAACTATAAATGGCGAAGACATAAAGCGAGATGACTTTATGGATAAGGTTGAAAATGCACAAAGGCAACAAGCAGGTCAAGGTACAAGTACACAAGCGATGAACCGTGTTTGGGATCAAGAAGTTAGAAAAGCTGTAATGGAAACCCAATTTAATGAATTAGGTTTAGTTGTAGAAAGAGACCAAATGAGAGATTTATTAAAGTTAAGTTTGGGATCGTTTGAAGAATTTAAAGATGCAAATGGTATCTTTGACGAAGATAAATTAAACGAATTTATTGCAAATTTAAAGGCAACAGCACCAGAATCTACATTGTTAGCAGGTTCTCCAATAAACTATGAAGCATGGACTAATTATGAAAGTACAATTTCATCTGGAGGCATACAACTAACTTATATGAACATGGTAAAAGCTGGTGTAATTGGAACACTTGCAGAAGGAGAATTAGATTATAAGTTAGAAAATGATAAAGCCGATATTAAATTTGTACAAATTCCGTTTTCTTCAATTCCTGATAGTACTATTACAGTATCAAAATCGGATATTAAAGACTACATAAATGAAAATAAAGGTAAATACGAAGTTGAAGCGAGTAGAGATATCCATTTTGTGCAGTTTAAAGAAGAAGCTTCTTTAGAAGACGAAGCGAATATTAAAAGCAGTTTATTAGCTTTATTAGACGACAAAATTGAATATAATTCTAGTTCAAAGTTAAACGACACGATTATTGGTTTTAATAATACTTTAGATAACGAAGCTTTTGTAAATGCTAATTCTGCAATTAAGTATAATAATAATTTTGTGCTTAAGTCTTCATTGCCAACTGCAATTGTAGATAGTATTTATAATTTGAATGCAGGAAGTATTTATGGGCCATATAAGCAAGGTAATTATTATATGTTATCTAAAATAGTTGAAGAAAAACAAATTCCAGATAGTGTAAAAGTAAGGCATATATTAATTCCATTTGCTGGAGCAACAAGAGCAGATGCTAGTATTACTAAAACGGATACACAAGCAAAAACAACAGCAGACAGTATATATAATGTAATAAAATCTAACCGTTCTAAATTTGTTAGCCTTTTAGATTTATCATCAGATAAAGTAAGTAATGAAAAAGATGGTGAGATAGAATTTGCTTATACTGCAGGAATGGCACAAGAGTTTAAAGATTTTTCGTTCGAAAATAAAAAAGGAGATTTAGATGTTGTAAAAACGTCTTTTGGATATCATATTATTGAAATTTTAGAACAAAAAAATATACAAAAAGCTCAAAAAATTGCAACATTGGCTCAAGAAATTGAACCATCAGAACATACTATAGACCAAACATTTAACAAAACATCTAAATTTGAAATTGCTGTTTCAAGTCAAGATTTTGAAACCGTAGCAAAAGAAAGCAATTACACCGTTAAACCTGTAAGTAATATGGGTGAGTTAGACGAAAGCATTCCGGGATTAGGGAATCAAAGAGCTATTGTGCGTTGGGCTTATGAAAATGAAACAAACGTTGGAGATATTAGACGTTTTAATATTCAAGGTAGTGGTGGTTATGCTGTAGTAATTTTGGCAGCAAAAAACAAAAAAGGACTGATGAGTGTTGAAAACGCATCGGTAACTGCTATACCAGAAATCAGAAAAGAAAAGAAAGCAGCACTAATAAGAGCCCGTATTACTGGA
>JGI24024J18818_10001074_pt1 | contig 11075 bp, 12 predicted proteins | sample Cruoilmetagenom2_FD_18818 | JGI IMG/M metagenome (IMG submission 18818) | reverse complement strand
AACTACAGTTCCTAAAGAAAAAGTATTGATATCGCATAATAGAAAAACAATTCAAAATATCATGACAGATTTAGTTGCGATTGTTCGATCAAACGAACGTTTAGAAAAAGCATTAGATCATTTGGATTATTTATATCAGGATACAGAAAAAGCTTATTTCAAATCTAAATTATCACCTCAAATCTGTGAACTTAGAAATTTAAATGCAATTGCCTATTTGATTGTAAAAAAATCTATGGAAAGGAAAGATAATAAGGGAGCCTTTTATAGTTTGGATAATTTGTAAGGTGGCTGTTTTATTTTTGAAAGCATAACTTAACCCTTTTTGCTATCATCCAACAACCATCAATTTACCGAAAACTCCAATTTTTATAATCCGATGAGCTTTCTAAACTATTTTCTAAATCATCAGGTAATGCAGGAAAAAAATCTATTCCTGTTAAAGCTTCAATTTCATCAATAGAAACTACAAATTCAAAAAGGGCTTTGTTGCTTTCTTCATGTGGCATTATAAAAGCAATGGCTTTGATTTCTGGTTCTGAATAATCTAGTAAAATTTTGTAAAAATATTTAGGTACTGCAATCGCTTCATATCCAATGGTTGCAAGATCATTGGTTAATATACCACCGGTTATAACGTAAAGTTCATCATATTTTTGCGCCCAATACCTTGTTTTTTCTTCTAATCGAAGCCAAACTCCAGCGTTGAAATCATAGATTTGTGGAGAAACATTTGAAGTTAAAAAGGTCTCGTTATATGCTTGTACGTTAAATTTTCTATCCGCTGCGGGTAAAAGGTGACCCTTTGTATAGCCTGAATTTTTAAAATTTCTCCAATCGGCTGAGCCAGTTCTTACCTTATCATCTTGAATAAAATAGGGCCTGTCTATAACTACAAAACTAATATGATCTTTTTTAAGTTTATATGCCACCCATTCAGATTGCTCATATTTTTCATGATAAGAGAGGGTATAATACTTGTGTTGAACAATGCTATTGGTTGTTGATGTTGGCAGGTAATTAAAACCGTCAATTTCAGGTTCTGCATTATTTTTATCTTCACATGATATCAATAAAAGAAAAGCACTCATAGAGAAAACAAATCTTTTTATATGATATTTTTTTGAACCTAAAATCATTTTTTACTTGTTTGAATAATTTCAAAATTATCAGTTTTTTCTAAGGTATCAAGTTTAGAAATTAATTCATTCGGAGGTAAAGTTAATTTTCTTATGGTCAAATCTATCCAAGCACCAAAAATTTCAATTTCTGCAGCAAGTACTCCATTTTGTTTGTATATTTTATGAAGGAACTTATACCGTTCACCTTTTTCTGAAAGTCCTTTTACAAATAGCTCAACGCTAATGTCTTCACTTAAATTTATCTCACGGTAAAAAGTGGTGTTTTCACTAAATAAAACCGGACCAATATTATTCTTTTTTAATTCAATTAAAGAAAAACCATTTTCTCTAAAAAATCGAACTCTCGTTTCAGCTGCGTAATCATTATATGAAGAATGACGCATATGATTATTTGGGTCAAAATCAGCCCAACGAGTTGAAAAAGTAATTTGGTAACTCATTTTTTATTTAAGATTGACTGTTTCCATTGTTGTTCTAATAATAGTTTAATGTCCCTAAGGTTGAATAGGCATTTCATTTTTTTCTTTGATAAAAAAACGAAACAAAAAATTACTCACTTTTTTTAATTTTTAAATATTTGAGTTCGTGAACCTAAAGGTTTCAAGGCTTACAATAATTTAACAACCTAAATTTTATCAAAACTAAGTGCAGCCGAGTGATTTTCGAGCAAGCTCTCAACTTCTCGGTTTTACTAAGTTTTTACTTTATTTAGAACATCAAATTCTTGTAGGCCAACATCCAACAAGTGTTAACAAGTTAAATTTCATGCTTTCTCCATTAAACTTGTTGTGCTGTTGATATATCTTTATTAAGCCAACACTTTGGCAATTCTTTTAACCGCTTCTTTAATATTATCTTGTGATGCTGCATAAGAAATTCGAATACAATTTGGTGCTCCAAATGCATCTCCGGCAACGGTAGCAACATTTGCTTTTTCTAATAAAAGCATAGATAAATCAGAAGAGTTATTTATTACCTCACCTTGAAGAGTTTTACCAAAATAAGAAGAGACATCTGGGAAAACATAGAATGCACCTTGTGGTACGTTAGTTTTTACTCCTTCAATTTTACCGAGCAAATCTAAAATAAGATTTCGACGAATTTCAAATTCATCAACCATATATTGAATTTTAGATACCGGTGCATCTAAAGCAGTAATTGTTGCCCGTTGTGCAATACAATTTGTACCCGATGTAATTTGTCCTTGCATTTTAGTACAAGCTTTAGCAATCCATTCTGGCGCTCCAATATACCCAACTCTCCAACCTGTCATTGCAAATGCTTTTGCTACCCCGTTTACAGTAATTGTTCTATCGTACATACTTTCAATAGCTGCAAAACTAAAATTAGGTGTACCATAATTGATGTGTTCATATATTTCATCCGAAAGAATATAAATATCAGGGTATTTTTCAAGCACTTTAGCCAAAGCTCTAAACTCTTCTTCCGTGTAAATACTTCCACTCGGATTGTTTGGTGAATTAAAGAATATCAGTTTTGTTTTTGGAGTTATAGCCGCTTCTAACTGTTCTGGAGTAATTTTAAAATCAGATTCAATAGAAGATGGAATTTCAACATATTTTGCTTCTGCCAAAATTGTTAGTGCCGAATAACTTACCCAATATGGTGCAGGTAATATAACTTCATCACCCGGATTTAGCAAAACCATTACTGCATTGGCAATAGATTGTTTTGCTCCAGTTGAAACCACAATTTGATTTGGAGAATATTCAATATTATTATCACGTTTGAACTTACGACAAATAGCTTCACGAAGTTCTCCATATCCATTAACAGGTGTATAAGAATTGTAATTTTCATCAATAGCATTTATTGCTGCATCTTTGATAAAATCTGGCGTGTTAAAATCGGGTTCACCCAGACTTAAGCTAATAATGTCAATTCCTTGTTCTTTTAACTCTCTTGCTTTCGCAGCCATAGCCAAAGTTTGGGAAACAGGTAAGCTTTTGATTCGATTTGATAATTGATCTGGCATTGTAAATTTATTTGTTTATTAAGCTACTTTTGGGTGTGTGCCTAAATAGTTAAGTTGTTTGATATGCTCAATAAATGCTTTAACAAAAGTTTTATATTCATTGTATGGAAGGTTAAACTCTTTTGCTGTCTCACGAACAATTTCAGAAATTTTTTTATAATGAATATGCGATATATGTGGAAAAATATGATGTTCGACTTGATGGTTCAAACCACCAGTATAAAATTCTACCAATTTATTGTCAGGTGCAAAATTTGAGGTTGTGAACAATTGATGAATTGCCCAAGTATGATCCATATTACCGTTTTCATCTGGTAAAGGCATTTCTGTATTTGGCATAACGTGTGCCAATTGAAAAGTTACACTCAAAATTATTCCTGCGGTATAATGCATAATAAAAAAGCCTAATAAAACTTGCCACCAGGTAAACCCTAAAACTAAAGGTAAAACAACCCAAACAGAATAATAAACAATTTTACCAATTATTAATTTTGTCCATTGTGTAGCAGGATTTGGAAATTTACCATAAGATAATTTTCTTTTTAAGTATTGATAAGACTGTTTAAAGTCAGTTGTAATAGCCCAATTCATAGTTAAAAGCCCGTATAAAAATAAGGAATAATATTTTTGAAATTTATGAATCTTTAACCATTTGGCATGTTTAGAAAACCTGATGATTCTTCCTGCATCAATATCTTCATCTAATCCTTGAATGTTGGTATAAGTGTGGTGTAGAACATTGTGTTGAACTTTCCAATTGTAGTCATTTCCTGCAAGAATATAAATACTGCTCCCCATTAATTTATTCACCCATTTTTTGCTTGAAAAAGATTCATGGTTGGCGTCGTGCATAACATTCATTCCTACACCTGCCATTCCTATGCCTATAATTACCATACCTAATATTTGTGCCCAACCAGGTAAATCAACCGTAAGTATCACAACTAATGGTGCTATTAAAAGAGCAAACATAAATATGGCCTTAGAATATAATTTCCAATTACCGGTTTTTTTAATTTGATTTTCAGAAAAATAACTATTAACACGTTTGTTTAAAGTTCTGAAAAATTTGGTTTTATCTCGTGTTAAAAATTTAACGTTTTGCATAAATTTTTATTTAGATTATAATTATCTTTTTAATCAAATGCAAATTTAGTCGTTTTTTAATGGAAAAGTGAAATAAATTGTTAAAAATGAATGTATTTTTGTGTAAAAGGAATCGTTAATATAATGGATAAGGTATTAGAATATTTCGAGAATCTGTCAATCACTCAGGTGGAACAATTTTCAAAACTAAAAAATATTTATACGTATTGGAATGCGCAAATCAATGTGATTTCACGAAAAGATATTGACGAACTCTATTTGCGGCATGTTTTACATTCATTGGGAATTGCGAAAGTTCAAGAGTTTAAACCGGGCTCAAGAATTTTAGATGTTGGAACCGGTGGAGGCTTCCCAGGAATTCCTTTAGCTATATTATTTCCCGAAAGTGATTTTTATTTGGTAGATTCTATAGGTAAAAAAATAAAAGTGGTTCAGGCTGTGGCCGATGACCTTGGTTTGAAAAATGTAAAAGCAGAACATATTCGAGCGGATAAGGTTCAAGGAGATTTTGATTTTATAGTGAGTAGAGCGGTTACTAATATGGATGATTTTGTAAAATGGACGAAAAAGAAAATTGCCAAAAAACAGAATCANGAATTAAAAAACGGAATTCTATATTTAAANGGNGGTGATTTAACAGAAGAATTAAAAAACTTCCCCAAAGCCACAATTTATAATCTTGTCGATTATTTTAATGATGATTTTTTTGAAACAAAAAAAGTGGTGCATATTCCTTTGAAATTTAAACCTTAGAAACCTTATTCTCCCAACCTGCTAATCCGGCAGATACTATAAATTTCATAACTTCACTTGAGCTATTATTAATTGGTTTAATATTGTTTTTAGGAACAATAAATAACTCACCCGAAAAATTGTAGGAATGTGGAAAATAAACAGCTACTTTATCTTTTTCTTTTAGAAATTCTAAATTTTCTTCGGTTATAAATCCTAGTTTTTCTAAATCAGAATTTAAATTAACTTTTACTAAAACGGGTTGATTAAATTTCTTTTCTTTCCCCACAAAAGCTGAGAACAAATCATTAAAAGCATTATAGATAAAATTTAAAAACGGAATTCGGTTTATAATTCTATTAAAGATATTTTTTAATGGCCTAGCGATTATAGTGCGACCTAGAAACCCGACAAAAATTAGGAAAATAATTAAACTTAAAACACCTAGCCCCGGTATTTTAAAATCAAAAAAATAGGCTAGTATTTTTTGCGATACACTATCGGTAAAAGTAAAAGTAGCGTAAATTATATAAGCAGTTATCCCTAATGGCGCAAGGTATAATAAACCTTGAAGTAAATAATTGATTAATTTTTTCATAATTTCATTATTATTTGTTTTGTAAAATTAAGGTTTTATAGTACAAAAAGTAAAAGGATGATATATTTCATTTTATTTAAATAATAGATGTATAAATTTGTATCTAATATTTAAAAAACACTATTATGGAAAATAAAAAGCAATGCTTGGTATGCGAGAAAGATGCACAAGAAATACCGGTAACCAAATTTTACTATCAAGAATCACATTTTTATATTTGTCCGCAACATATTCCAATTTTAATTCATGATCCACAAAAATTAATTGGTCTATTACCAGGAGCAGATAAATTGCAAGGTGGTTAAAAGTATAAAAAGAAAAATCTTCAAAGCAATTAGCGTTGAAGATTTTTCTTTTTTGATTAAAGATTGTTATTTATTTTTCTAAAAACGGATAACGATAATCCATTGGTGAATTAAATGTTTCTTTAATGGTTCTATTGTTTACCCAACGTAATAAATTCCATACAGAACCTGCTTTATCATTAGTTCCTGATCCTCTTGCTCCACCAAAAGGTTGTTGTCCAACAACAGCTCCGGTAGGTTTATCATTAATATAAAAATTACCTGCAGAGTTTTCTAAGGCATCCGTTGCATAATCAATAACATATCTGTCACCACTATAAATAGCACCAGTTAACGCATAAGGAGATGTGTTGTCTAGCAACTCTAAAACTTCTTTCCAATCTTTATCTTTATAAACAAAAATAGTTAGTATCGGTCCAAATAGTTCTGTACACATGGTTTCATACTTTGGATTATCGGTCAATATTACAGTTGGTTCAATAAAATAACCTTTTTTATCATCATAATTTCCACCAATAATAACTTCGGCATCTTTATCTTTTTTTGCTTGATCAATAAATTTTGATAATTTATCAAAAGCTCTATTATCAATTACAGCATTTATAAAATTAGAAGTATCATCAGGACTTCCCATTTTCATAGATTTTAAATCGGCTTCTAAAAATTTTCTAACATCTTTCCATTTACTTTGTGGAATATAAGCACGAGAAGCAGCCGAACATTTTTGTCCTTGATATTCAAAAGCACCTCTTGACAAGGCAGTTGCAACTTGTTTTGCATTTGCGGTCTGATGCATCCAAACAAAATCTTTACCACCAGTTTCACCTACAATTCTAGGATAACTTTTATACTTTCCTGAATTAACATTACGTCCTATTTGTTCCCAGAAACTATTAAAAACAGGAGTGGATCCTGTAAAGTGCACACCTGCAAAATTTGGATTATCTAAAACTACCTCCGTAATCATAGCCGAATTTCCAGTTACCATATTCACTACTCCGTCGGGTAACCCAGCGGCTTTAAAAATTTCCATAATAACCTGGGCAGAATACACTTGAGAACGTGCGGGTTTCCAAATTATCACATTACCCATTAAGGCTGGGGCAGCCGATAAATTACCTGCTATTGATGTAAAGTTAAAAGGAGTAATAGCATAAATAAAACCTTCTAATGCACGGTATTCCATTCTATTCCAAATTCCTTCAGATGAAATCGGTTGATCTTGGTAGATTTGGGTCATGAACTCAACATTAAATCTAAAAAAATCACACAATTCTGCTACAGCATCAATTTCAGATTGCATTACATTTTTTGATTGAGCAATCATAGTTGCGGCATTCATTTTATCACGAAAAGGACCAGCAAGCAGATCAGCCGCTTTCAAAAAAATAGCAGCTCTGGATTCCCATGGCATATTAGCCCATTTTTCTCTAGCTTCTAATGCAGTTTTAACAGCTTTTTCAATATGCTTTTTTTCGGCAGTATGATAAACACCAACGGTATGTTTATGATCATGTGGTGGATGCATAGAAATTGTTTCACCTGTTCTAATTTCTTCACCTCCAATATAGAGAGGAACATCAACCTGTTCTTTGTACATTTTTTTGTACATAGCCAACAAACTTTTGCGCTCTTTACTGTTTTTAGCGTAAGCAATAACGGGTTCATTTATCGCTTTTGGTACTTTATAAAATCCTGTTGCCATTTGTTTTTTATTTAAATTGTTTCAATTATTTTTGAATCAGCTAAGATAAGAATTTTTGAAGTATTACTTTTTAAAATTGAAAGGTTCTTAATTTAGTTATGACCAACTAGACAACAAGTATTGATACCATAAAAAATTAACATGTGCACCGTAACTTATCTGCCATTAGAAAATAATAATTTTATTTTAACATCAAGTAGAGATGTTCCTTTTTCAAGGAAAAAAGCACAGTTACCAAAGAAGTTTATTGAGGATGGAATTGAATTACTGTACCCCAAAGATGGTCAAGCAGGAGGTACCTGGATTGGTACTAGTAAAAAGAATAGATTGATTTGTTTATTGAATGGTGGATTTAAAAATCATCAACAAAAAGATTTTTATTCAAAAAGCCGTGGAATTATAGTGAAAGACCTGTTAAAAACCAACGACATTTTAAAAGCTTGTGACGAAATAGAACTAAATAATGTAGAACCTTTTACTTTGGTAATTGTAGAGTGGAGTAGTAAGCTAATCTTGATTGAATTTGTTTGGGATGGTACGAATAAACATGTAAAAGAATTACCTCAAGAGGCTAGAATTTGGTCATCGTCAACCTTATATTCCGATGGAATGAAAGAAATGAGAATAAAATGGTTTACAGATTGGAAATTGAAACAATCCTTTGATTCAAAATCCATACTAGATTTTCATCATAAAGCTGGAGTAGGAAATCCAAAAATTGATGTTTTAATGAAACGTCCAAAAGTTGGAACGGTTAGTATTACCCAAGTTTCAAAATCAAAGAATGACATCAAAATGGATTATGAAGAAATAGCAAATTAGTATTTAGGTATTCAATTACAAAACAAAAGCTAGGAAAGCTATTACTACTGAACCTATAGAAGCTAAAAGAATAAAGGCAGAATTTAATAACAGGTATTTAATAAAGGTCTTGATTCTTCCTTGCTCATAAAAATTCCGCATAGATTTGTATAAATAGAAGGCAAAAATTAGAAAAAACAGAGCAATACCAAAATCGGTTTTTAATATTCTATCAAAGAGAATAAAGAACATTAACAATATAAAAAAAACGGTTTGAACATTAAAAATGAAGACCAAATGTTCGGTATAATTGTATTGATGTCTAAAATATATTATAGCTGCAAATAGAGCAAATATTGGAAGTAAAAAAAACAATGCTATTGATATTCTTGAAATAAAATCATTTGCATAATCACTTATAAAAGTGGAGTCTTGGCTAATAATTTTATTAATGTCTTGCGCTTTTTTGTAGTAAAAAACATTCCACTTTGTTTTGTCATAGCCAAGATCATTTAGAGCGACATTTATATTGGCATTTTTATTTTCTTTATCATAGTCCATAAATTTTTTAATTTTGTCAAAGTATTCTCCTTTTACAATGGAATTAAAAATTTCATCTTCAGTTGACACTTTAAATTTCTCTGGAATAACATAATCTACTTCAGTTTTTTTAAAAATACTATCCATATAATTTAATGAATGTTTTTTATACTCGTTGATATCTGCTAGTTGATCTAAATCATCAATGTTAAAATCTTTTTGGTTGTAAAGAGCTTTTGTAATAAAGTCCAAATTACTTTTACTTATATTTTTAAAAATTGAATCTTTTTGATTTTGTGATAGGTCCTTGTTTTTTAATTGATCTATAAAGTTTGAATTTGAAAAAAGAGAATCTATATAATAATTTAACTTATTAATTTTTTGATTGCTTAGTGTGTCAAGGTTAGGTTTTATTAAGCTTAAGTCTACACTGTCTTTAGGTGTTGTATCATCTGAATCAATATTAACACCTAATGTTGAAGTGCTGTCAATAACTGAATTGTTTTCTTCTTGTTGAAGGATGTCAATTTTATATTCATCAATTTTACTGAATAAGCCCATTAATAAAAAGAAAACAATTGTTACATGTAAGTATAATTGAAATGGATTTACATATCGTCTTCTTTTACCCTCAACATAATCTTTAGAAACCTTACCAGGCTTAAATAGTAAAGGAACAAATGTGTTAAAAAAACGAGAATCAAATGAAAAAAAACCAGCAAAAAATTCAGAAATAAATTGAGAAATACTTAAAGGAAGCTCATCGTTTACTTGTCCGCAATTCGAACAAAAATTGTCATTATCTGAAATAGGCTGCTCACAATTTAAGCAAGTAATCCCTTTTTTGTTTTTTGAAAATCGAGAGGTAGATTTCATTGATAAATGATCCTAATATTCTTATAAATATAAAAAAAATTAAAGATTATCAAAATAAAACCTAAATAATAAGAATGAATTTAGTTCATTGTTGACGGAACAATCAATTGAAATGTTGGAATTTGTACTCTAAATTCTTTAGCAGTTGTAAAATTAATCATATTGTAAAAACCATTCATTGAACCAAAGGGTGAAGATATCAAACAATGAGAAGTGTACGTATAGCTTTGGTTTGGGTTCAAAATTGGTTTCTCACCAATAACTCCCTCACCTTCAATCTCTTCTGTTTGATTTAAAGAGTCAAATATGTTCCAGTGCCTACTTATCAATTGAACCGTATCATTACTTTTATTCTCTATAGTAATGCTATAAGTAAAAGTATAAAACAACTGAGATTTTTGATAGTGTTTACCGTCAAATACCGAGCTTATTGAAATTTTAATACCTTTTGTTACCTGTTGTACCATACTATAAGTAATAATAAAATGGGTTAGCAAATATATGAATTATTTTAAAAAGAGAAATGATTTACCTTCTTTGGTGTCTTTCGCGAATTGGGCAATGGTTCTATCAGTGAGTTCTTTCTTTAAGGTATCTCTACATGGTCCGGCAATATGATGAATAGCACATGGGTTTTCATCACTGCATTTTGGCAATCCAACAAAGCAGCTATTAAAAAAAGCCAGCCCATCAATACAATCAATAATATTTAATAAATTATTTGAATGCTCCTTTTTTGTTAAATAAAACCCTCCTTTTGGGCCCTTAGTTGAAAGAATAATTTTAACCTTGCTAAGTTTTTGAAATATTTTGGCCAAAAAAGGTGCAGGAACATCAATTAATTCAGCCACTTTTTTTGAACTTAATTTATTGTTTTTACTAGAGTTTACGGCAAGATATATAACTGCCCTAATTGCATATTTACTTTGATTGCTTAGCATGTTACAAANATAAAAGATGTGAATGTCTTTTTTATGATTTTTATCATGTTTTATGTATCCTTAGTAACATATTTTTGTAACCTTAAATATATTAACAAATTATTTAAATCATTAACTTAAATTAAACTATATGAAAACTAAAATTTTTGCAATATCATTATTGTTTTCGTTTGTTTTTTATTCATGTAATACTGAAAAGAAACAAGATGAAGTAAAAAGGGATGTTGAACAAGTGCAAAAAAAAGCTACTGAAGGTCATGGTCAAGCAGGTGTTGCTGCAGCAGAAGGAGAACAACCAAATGCACTTCAAGTAGCCAAATCAATTGAAGATT
>JGI24024J18818_10001073_pt1 | contig 11082 bp, 8 predicted proteins | sample Cruoilmetagenom2_FD_18818 | JGI IMG/M metagenome (IMG submission 18818) | reverse complement strand
ACCATGGCCGTGTGATCCCATGATGATCATATCGATGTTAAGCTTGTCACCCTCGCTGAGAATAGTTTCGATGCTTGGCCCCTGAACCAGAATCGGTGTCACATCTACACCACGCTCTTCCAGTTCCAGGGCCATTTTCTGTATGCCACGATGCTCTTCACGGAGCTGCTCAGCNCGCCAGTCGCGAACATGCTGGGGGCCGATATCCAGACCAATGAAATCGGGATCCGGTGCTGCAACATGTATCAACCACAGTTTGCCACCCATGCATTTGGAAACGTTTTCCGCCTGTTCCAGGACAGCCATGGTTACGGGTGAGAAATCGACCGGGACGAGAATATTTTTCATAAGGTTACTCCTGTAATTATTTTAGCATGGCAGCAGTACTGTCCCGAATATACATGCCCGAAGAATCTAGAGTAATCCACCGATGCGCAGGTAGATACTGTTTGAACCGCTTTCTGCAACACCGTAACCGGCATACACGGGACCCAGGAAAGTCTCCAGCCCGACATACACTGCAGCGGCAAACTGCAGATCGCTGAAACTGACTTCATCCTTGTCTTCAAACACATCACCATACTGCAGCGTGCCGCCAAGATATGCCGGCATCGAGAATACAGGATTGATCGCTCTCAGATAGCCGGTTCGCAGCAGGACTGCATTCTGCGCTGCGATCTGATTGTCCGTGTAACCGGGCAGATTAAACAGACCACCCAGACGATAGAAATTCTGTATCGGTGCCTCGCCGTTAAAGGTAGTTTCAACACGCCCCCCGAAATGCAGCGTGTGCTTGCCCCAGGTAGCCGCCGAAATGGCATCGATCGTGGCCTGATCAAAGTCGTTGTCTGCCCCGAGTGATTCGCGCGAACCAAGCAGATCGAAGCGGCCTTTCCATCCACTGCGAGGGAAAAAGATGTCATCGATTGAATCGTAGCGGGTCTCGAAATAAAGCTCACCACCATCAACATTTTCATCTGGCAAGGCGGGATCTCCAACGGCGATCTCCGTGTCACCGTAGTAACGCCGGTAACCGACACGCGCATCCCCTACACTGCCAAACTCACGGCCCAGCGCCAGTGAACCGCCAATGCGACTAACACGGGCCTCAGCAATGATATTACCGTCTTCGCTGATGTTGTAACGGTTGTTGACAAGAAACGCCTTCGGGATAACAAACCATGGCGAATCAACGGCCAGGGGCTGATACAGCTCCGTTTCGATGCCGGGCTCTACGCCCAATGAAAGCATACTGCGCCACTCGCCGCTGAGACGGTTGATCGGCATGCGCGTGAGACCGAAATGTATTGAAAGATTATTATCGTTGGACAGGTCACTCGACAGGCTCAAGCCAAACTGCAGGTAGTTGGGGCCCCAGGGCTTCCTGCGTGCAATCAGTACCAGCCCTGTCTGGCCATTGCTCACTTCGAGTTGATATTGCACGCTGTCAAAAGTATCCAGCCCGTAGATGCGGCCTATGTCTGCTTCCAGCATGTTCAGATCGAGGGGTTCATCAATCTGCTGATGCAGCTTTTCACGCAGGTAGTCATCATCCACTGTCGAATCATTGTCGACACGAATGTAACTGATGACCGGCTTTGTCTGTTGATCTCCTGTCTTTACGACGGTTGTTGACCCATCGTCCACAGCTTGTGACCATGCAGCAAGCTTGTCGGTGTATTCTCGCATTGCCTCTTCACCGATCGGAATAAGCGACGCTGCCTGTTCGAAGCTGGCCGCTGAAAAACCATCAAGATCCGGAGTGATAAGCAGGTCCTGGTCAGCGAGCTTATTCTTCTGCTGTTCCGTGTTGCGATATACCAAGATATTGGTCAGCTGGTTGACGATATCAATCATCGAGCCCAGTTCATCCTGCTTCAGCAATGGGGTGCTGATATCCACAGCAATAACAATATCGGCGCCCATGCTCTTTACGACATCTACCGGCATATTGTTGTTGATACCACCATCGACAAGCAGTCTGCCATTCAGCTCGACAGGGGTAAAAGCGCCTGGCACTGCCATGCTTGCGCGCAGGGCCTGTGCCAGACTACCCTCGCCGAGAACAACGGTTTCACTGCTCACGATATCTGATGCAACCGCCCTGAATGGGATTGGCAGCTGATTAAAATCGCTAACCTCTGCAACAGGCAATAATAGCCTGCCAAGTTCGAGCTCCAGTTTCTGGCCACGTATCAGGCCGGCGGGCACTTTGATTTCACCATCTTTGAACCCGACGCTTTTATCAATCTGGAAGATCGCTTCATCGAACTTGCGCCGCATGGACAATTCCTTGCGCGGCGGCGTGTCACTCAGGACATTCTTCCAGTCGATGCTGAGAAATGCCGCTTCGAGCTGTTCAGCATTCATGCCCGATGCATAAAGGCCACCAACGATCGCGCCCATGCTCGTACCGGCAATCAGGTCAATCGGGATGTGCTGCCTTTCCAGCTCTCTGATAACACCTATGTGAGCAACACCGCGTGCACCACCGCCGCTCAATACCAGGCCGATTTTGGGTCGCTCTGCAGTCTGCCCTGCCAGAGCTGCTACTGGCGTTACCAGCATCATGCAAAATACAAGGCAGGCGATGCCCAGGTAGACCAATGAGAAGGAACGAGTAGGTTGTTTCATGCAACCGCATATTATCATAGTGAACAGCCCACTTATTCTTCCAAATCTGCTATCGTTGCGCGTGAGATGCAGACCTTACATATTACAGAATCACAGCAGTTCAGCCGCGAAGACCTCAATGAGCTGTTCGACAAGGCTGACGATATGGAGATACTCGTCAACAAGCAGGGTGTCACCGATACACTTAAAGACAAGGTCATGGTTGTGCTGTTCTATCAGCCCTCGACGCGTACGCGCCTGTCCTTTGAAACCGCCATGTCCCGGCTCGGTGGCAGCTATATCTCAACCGAGAACGCCATGGAATTCTCCTCGCATGCCAAGGGTGAAAGCCTCGAGGATACAATCCAGACCGTCGCCAACTACGGTGATGTGATTGTCCTGCGCTATCACAAGGAAGGCGGCGCCAGGCGCGCTGCCCGAGTCAGTCCAGTGCCGGTCATCAGCGCCGGTGACGGCCCCGGCCAGCACCCAACCCAGTCATTACTCGACATGTACACCATACGCCGCGAGTATGGTCACTTTGATGGCCTGAACATAGCACTGGTCGGCGACCTCAAGAACGGCCGCACAGTTCATTCACTGGCATACATGCTTGCGAAATACCCTATTGGGAAGATCAGCCTGGTGGCACCATCATCTGTTTCCATGCCGGAAGGTCTGATCACCTATCTGGAGAAACACGATATCAACTATGAGCAAAGTGACAACCTGGCAGAGGTTGCACCCGACACAGACGTCATCTACACCACTCGCCTGCAAAAGGAATATTTCGACGATCCGCGTGAGTTTGAATCCGTGCAGGGGAAATACATTCTGAATCAGGACATCGTCGACACGATGCACAAGGAAGCCATCATCCTGCACCCACTGCCACGCAATGAAGAGATTCCATACATCGTGGATCATGACCCGCGTGCGCGCTACTTCCCGCAGGTTCGGAATGGTCTGTATATCCGCATGGCGCTGCTGAATAAGGTGTTTGGGCGCTAGACACTTAATCTCCGCGGGGGCGCACCTCCCACAACACACCTAATGAATAACAGTGGTGGTAGATTCTTGTGGAAGGCGCGCCCCCGCGGANATAAACTTAAACCTGCCCCATCCCTAAAGCAACAACTCCAACACATTCCACACCTTGTCCAGCAACAAGGGCTGTGCCTGCGCGCTCGGGTGTATCCCGTCAGCCTGCATCATCCCCGGCTGACCGATAACATCATGCATGAAAAAAGGCACCAGACTGACATCATCCATACTACCGAGCTGCTGATAAACAGCCATCAGCCTGTCCCGGTAGACTGGCCCATAATTCATCGGAATCAGGATTTCGAATAGCAGCACATGCCTCGCCGTATGGCCGCACAGTGAAATGATCTCCAGCAAATTGGATTTCAATTCCGAGGCAGGCAGTCCTTGCAGACCATCATTGCCCCCGAGTTCGACAAGACACAGCTCAGGATTATATTGGGTAAGTTTCTTCTGTAACCGGGTTAACGCCGTCCGGCTGGTGTCGCCACTGACACTGGCGTTGATTACCCGGTATGACGCGTTATGCTTTTCCAACCGCCCCTGCAATAATGCCACCCATGATTCGTTCAGCTCTATGTTGTGGGCGGCACTCAGACTGTCGCCAAGCACGAGTAATACAGGCCGGTCGTCTGCTCTTACGGAATGCCAGGGCAGGCCTGTAACAAACAGTAATACAAAGAAAACAGTGATAGATCTATAAATGGATACATACATGAACTCGATTCTGCAGGCGATTGACCTGTGTAAGCAAGTAGATGCGCCAGAAGGCCGTATCGAAATACTCAAATCAGCCAACATCACCATTCAAGCAGGTGCATCAGTCGCCATTACAGGAAGCTCAGGATCAGGAAAGTCGACGCTGCTGTCATTGCTCGCCGGTCTGGACACGCCAACTAGCGGCGATGTCATCCTGCACGGTGAATCACTTCAGTCTCTCGATGAAGACGGCCGCGCCAGACTACGCGCGGGACGGGTCGGCTTTGTATTCCAGGCCTTTCAGCTGGTACACAGTCTAAATGCGCTCGAAAACGTCATGCTGCCGCTGGAACTGGCCGGCAATAGCGATGCCCGCCAGCTTGCACTCGATATCCTTGATGAAGTGGGCCTCGCAGAGCGCATCGCTCACTACCCGGGACAATTATCCGGTGGAGAACAGCAGAGAGTGGCCATCGCCCGCGCCTATGCCACCCGGCCATTGATCCTGTTTGCCGACGAACCAACAGGCAACCTGGATCAACGCACCGGCGTTCATATCATGGACCTGCTATTTGCGATGAACGCCGAGCGCGACACAACACTGGTACTGGTCACGCACGACAACAAACTGGCCGAACGCTGCGATGAAGTCTACCAGCTCGAGGCAGGTTGTTTAGAATGAAACAGCAGCTGTGGATAGCTGCCAGGTTGCTATGGCGCGAGCTTCGCAGTGGTGAACTCAACCTGCTGATCATTGCCTTGCTGATCGCCGTCGCCAGCATGACATCCGTAAGCTTCATCACGCAGCGCGTTGCAGATGCAATGCAACATCAGTCCGGCGATCTGATTGCCGCTGACCTGATGCTGAAGTCTGTGGAACCTGCCAGCCCGACGTGGAAAGATGAAGCTGAACGGCGAGGCATTGATGCTGCCAATATCGTCAGTTTTGCAAGTGTCGTGCTGGCCGATGAGTCAACCAGCCTGTCATCGGTCAAGGCCGTCGATGAAGCCTACCCTCTACGCGGCACACTTATCACTGCAAGGGAGCCCTATGCAAAAGGGACTCCAACGCCTGATGTTCCATTGCAGGGCGAGGCCTGGCTTGACTCCAGACTGCTCCACGCATTAAACATAGAAGTAGGAGACAAGGTCGAACTGGGTAATACAGTTCTGCGAGTGTCTCGAGTGTTGATATCGGAACCTGATTTTGCCCGTAATATATTCAATACGGCACCACGCCTGATGTTCAATATTCTCGACGTGAAACAGACCGGGCTCGTGGTACCTGGTAGCCAGGTAGAGTACCGGCAGTTGTTTGCTGGTGAATCACAGGCAATAGAGACATTCTCTGGCTGGTTGAAGGGCGAACTGCGCCATGGTGATACCCTGCAGGGGGTTCGTGAGGTGCGCCCTGAACTGAACACCGCACTGGAGCGTGCCGACCGCTTCCTGGGTCTGACAGCTCTCATCGCGGTGCTACTGTCTGCTGTTGCCATCGCAATCTCGGCGCTGCGCTTTGCCCGCAGACACCGTATGACCAGTGCGCTAATGAGAACCTTTGGCGCCCAGCAACGCGACATTATCAACCTGTATATTGCACAGTTGGCCATCCTCGGTGTTGCAGCATGTATGTTCGGCATCGCACTTGGTTATGCTGGCCATGCTGTTGTAATTGAGCTGTTCAAAGAGATGATCACCACTGACTTGCCAGCAGTAGCATTATCGGCGGCGGCACCCGGCTTTATGACAGGCATGCTGCTGATTTTCAGCTTCGCATTGCCGCCTCTATACCAGCTCAGAGACATCCCACCTGGCCAGGTGCTGCGTCCAGGCAACCCCGGCGCATCCAGACTTCCTCTCAGATACTATACTGCAGCGGCATTGTTGTTCCCGGCCCTGGTTGTCTGGCAGGCACAGGATCTGAAGCTTGCCTCGCTGTTTCTCGCCGGCCTGGCGCTGACCCTGCTTGCCCTTACCGTGTTTGCAATGGGGCTGCTGCTCCTTATTGAACAGTATAAATCCCATGCCGGCATCACTGTTCGCATCGGCCTGACTTATCTGACCAGACGGCGCTATAACACCCTGACGGAATCGGTCGGCTTCGGACTGGGACTCATGGCCATCATCGTGCTGGTACTGGTACGCACCGACATGCTGGATGACTGGATGCAGACCTTGCCTCCCGGAACACCAAATCAGTTTGTCATCAATATCCAGCAAGACCAGATTGCCGGAATTGAAGCCTTCTTTGCTGAGAAAGGCATGCAACAACCGCACTTCTATCCCATGATTCGAGCACGTCTGTTATCCGTCAACGACCATGAAATTAAGGGAGAAGATTTTGAAGATCCACAAACACGACAGCTTGCTATGCGCGTTTTCAACCTGTCATGGAGCAATGAACTGCAGCCAGGCAATGAGATTACTGCTGGCAAATGGTGGGACAGAAACACTAGTGACATAAACCAGATGTCATTCGATAAAGGCCTTGCCAGAAGAATGGGCATCAAGCCTGGCGACCGACTGGTATTTATCAGTGCCGGTGAGAAGATAAATGCCCGGGTCACCAGTCTGCGCCAAATCAACTGGGGCACATTCCAGCCCAACTTCTATGCAATCATGCCGCCAGCTGCTCTTGCCAGTTATCCATCTACCCAAATCTCAAGTTTCTATGTTGCCGACAAAGACAAAGCCTTCATTAATCGTTTGATACGTAAATATCGAAACCTTACCGTTATCGATGTAGGGCAGATGATCAACCAGGTCCGCAGCATCATGGACCGCGTCACGCTGGTCATCGAGTTCGTCTTTCTATTCACCATCATCGCCGGCGTACTGGTCATGTTCGCCACCATGCAGTCCACTCACGATGAACGCATGCGTGACAATGCCATCATGAAAACCCTTGGTGCCGATCGACGACAACTGCGTAAAATTCTGATGGTGGAATTCCTGTTCATCGGACTGATGTCGAGCATCATCGCAACAGTGGCTGCCAATCTGCTGGGCTATGGTATCTCGCGCTGGTTGATGAAAATGCCCTATCAGCTTCACATGGGTTCAGCAATGATAAGTATTGTGATTGGAACAGCAGCCATCACCGGCGTGGGCCTGCTTGCGTTCAGGCAGTATCACCGGATGACGGCGAATGCGGTATTGAATCAGATATGAAAAAGGGCTTACTGATAAACAGTAAGCCCTTGTTTTATATGGTGGGCCGTGGGCGGCTCGAACGCCCGACCACCTGATTAAAAGTCAGATGCTCTACCAACTGAGCTAACGGCCCGTTTTTCTCAAAAGTCGCTCATACTTTTTCGAGCTTGCGCATCTTACCGGGTAATAATTTCATGTCAACCAGAGACGACGCCAGAGCGCCCATGAATGAGGCCTCTTCTTCGTAGACCAGCTTGTAATACTGGACTTTCATGGTCAGCGCGCTGCCGAAGATGATTGCAATCAGGGCGAGGAATGACCCCACCGCAAGCGTCGACATGCCGGTAATGCCCTGCCCTATCGTGCAGCCTAGCGCCAGTACACCGCCGAAGCCCATCAGGATGGCCCCTATAATGTGGGTGAAGAAGTCCTTAGCAGAGGCGAACCACTCGATACGGAAACTCTTGCTGAGCAGTGACCAGAGTAATGAACCCAGTACGACGCCAAATACTGCCACGACGCCAAATGTCAGCAGTGTGCGATCGAATTTACTGGCGGCATAGCCCAGCGACTGGCCCATCGGGTTGATGAAGGTGAAAGATTGCGGGCTGTTTACACTCATATCCGGCTTACCGCTACCTTTCCAGTCCTCGCGGACAGATTCCGCCATATCCCATTGAGAGGTTGTCGGGTCAAGGAACTCACGCATGGTGACGTTCACTTCGCCATCGAAATCAGATTCGTAATTCAGAAAGATACTCGATGTGACATACCATGCTGCCAGTACTGCCAGCCCGACAACAAGTCCACCGAGCACACTGTCAAAACTACCTCGGAAATCGGATGATTTAAACGCGTAAATCAACAGGGCTGCTGCCAGTACTAATCCAAGCCATAGCCGTGCACTTCCTGCGCCTTCACTGCCCGCTACCAGTGTGCCGAGATCCTGGCTGCCTGCTTCAAGGCTGATGGAAAGCGGCCTTATCCAGTCCAGGAATAACAGCGACATGAGCGTCTGATCACTGCCCGGCAAAGGATTAATCATAAAGTAGGCAATCACGGCAATAATGAGAAATACAAATATCGATTTTATATTGCCACCACCGATTCGTATCAAGGCCTTGTTACCACAGCCGGAAGCAAGTGTCATGCCGATGCCGAAGATAAAACCACCGAGCAGGTTTTCTGCCCAGATCAGTTGACCGCTACGGTAAGGGGGGAAGGCGCTGTCAGCATTCACCATGCCAAAATATTCAAGCAGCGTGACCCCCAGCGTGGCAATTGCTATGGCAAACATCCAGGCACGGAATCGACCCGTGTCGCCCATGTTGACCCAGTCTGAAACTGCGCCCATGGTACAGAAATTGGTCTTGTTGACTGCCATACCCATAATCAGTGCGATAGTGAATATCGCGATTAACATAGCGGTATGCGCTTCCGTAAAATTTTCGAAAATCATCTAACTCTCTCCTCTGGTGACGAACTGTTGCTACCGGCCGCCCTCTAGTCGGGACTTTTCAGTAACTGCCTGATAACAATAGCTGAACAATTTGAGCCAGTAAACCGGTTCGCGGCTGACGGCCGCTCCGACAAAATCGGGAACTATGTGCGGTATAGAGTTGGATCTGTGATACCGGCTTCCTCAAACCCTTTGGCGCGCAGATAACAGGAATCACACACGCCACAGGCCAGGCCCTCGGGGCTCGGGTTGTAGCAGGAAATGGTCAGCGCGTAATCCACACCCAGTTCAACACAGTTCAACACCGCGCTGGATAATTTCGGCCTTGCTGAGGTCTATCAACGGGGCATGAATGTGGAATCCATCACCCTCCACACCGGCCCGGGTGGCCACATTTGCCAGTCGTTCAAATGCGTCGATAAAAACGGGCCGGCAATCCGGGTAGCCGGAATAGTCGACGGCGTTGGCGCCAATGAAGATGTCTGTTGCTCCGGTCGTTTCTGCCAGCCCCAGCGCCATGGAAAGAAAGATTGTGTTACGTGCCGGGACATAAGTGACCGGGATCTCATCGCTGGCTGCTTCCGTCGCCTCAGGGACATCGAGGTTCAGGTCCGTTAGCGCCGAACCACCCAGTTCGCCGATCGGCAGTGTCAGTACGCTATGGTCTATGGCCCCTCCCTGCTCTGCCACTTGTCGGGCAGCGTCAAGTTCGATGCGATGCCGCTGCCCATAGTCGAAGCTCAGGGCGATGCATTGATGGCCTGCTTCCCGCGCAATAGCCAGAACAGTTGCGGAATCGAGACCTCCGGAGACCAGCACGACCGCTGTTTTTGTTTCAACGCCCACGTTCGTCTCCCCACAGGTATTTGTGTAGCTGGATCTGCATGCGCACGGGCAGATTGTCTTCGATAATCCAGTCGGCCAGGTCACATGGCTCGAGCTTTCCGTGCACCGGCGAGAACAATACCTCGCTCAGCTTATCCAGCTTTCTTTCTGCCAGCAGGCTGCGGCTCCATTCGTAATCTGCACGATCTGTAATGACAAACTTGATCTGGTCCTTCCGGCGTAAATGAGCAAGGTTTTCAAAAAGGTTGCGATCCAGTTCTCCCGATCCCGGTGTCTTCAGGTCCATGACGATGCTGGCCCGCTGATCGACAATGGATACATCCATCGCGCCGCAAGTCTCGACTGACACAGAGTAGCCGCAATCACAGAGCATCTTGATCAATAGGCGGCAATCCGGCTGAGCCAGAGGCTCGCCGCCAGTGACGGTGACATATCCTGGATTATAATCGGCAACCCTGTCCACGATGTCTGGCAACTTCATGTGCTCACCGCCAGTGAAGGCGTACTCGGTATCACAGTAGCCGCAGCGCAGCGGGCAGCCGGTCAGACGCACGAAGACAGTCGGATAGCCTGCTGTTCTGGATTCTCCCTGCAGGGAATAGAAGATCTCAGTGACGCGGAGAGTGCGTTCAGTGGCGGAGACGGGGGATTTTTCGACGGACGAGGTCAATGAAATGAAATATTTCTACGGAAGGATTTTGTGGGAACGATGGTTCATCGCGATTAGCGCCAGATTTCAGAGGCAATCGCGATGAGCCATCGCTCCCAGGGTATTACAATAGATATTGTAACAATCAGTGCCCCTGCTTTTCCATCTGGTCGAGGCGCTGCTTGGCGGATATGGCAACACGACTGCCTGGATAACGAACAACGACTGCATTCAGCGCACGCCTGGCGGCCTTCCACTGCTGGTTGTCGTAGTGGATATAACCTACCTTAAGCATCGCATCCGGCAGTTTGCGGCTGCTGGGATAGCGCTGAATCAGGGTGTTGTATTCGTGTAATGCGGCATCATAGGCCTGATTTACATAACGTGCCTCAGCGATCCAGTACTGTGCACTGTCAGCCAGCACACTGCGTGGATAGCGATTGAGGAATTCCTTGAATGCCGCGACCGCTTCCTCATACCGGCTTTGCTTCAACAGATTGAAGGCATCATCGTATGCCTGCTGTTCCTCGCTGCTGGCGGCCTGGGTGTTCTGCACAACGGCTTCAGTTGTTGCCACTGCAGCGACGGTTCCGGCTCCGGCTCCGGCTGCATCAGCCCC
>JGI24024J18818_10001071_pt1 | contig 11088 bp, 10 predicted proteins | sample Cruoilmetagenom2_FD_18818 | JGI IMG/M metagenome (IMG submission 18818) | reverse complement strand
AGTTCCAAGTTCCAAGTTCCAAGTTCCAAGAAATTAAACCGCAAAGGCGACAAGACACAAAGAAAATCTATATTTGATCTTTACTTGTTCTTTTTCTCTGCGTCTTTGCGGTAGAGATCTTCAGGTTATTGATTTCCTGACTTGGAACTTGGAACTTGAGACTTGAAACTTTCTACTCCTTCACCTCACTAATCGCATGCGCAGGTCTGGTAATGGTTGTGGCAGTAACAGAATACTGCCTGCCATCTCTTTTGATTAGCAGGGCTACTTTTTCGCCGGGTTGCTTTGCTGTAATGACGGCCAGTGCGTCCCGGCCGTTTTTGATATTTTTATCGTCAATGCCGGTAATAATATCCCCCGGTTCCAGCCCGGCTTTATGGGCGGGTCCGTTGCGGATGATTGCTGTAATAATGATACCTTCAGTGGTTTCCAGTTGCAGTGATTCTGCCAGTTTCGGGGTTAATGCATGACCTTCGAAGCCCAGCCAGCCACGCACTGCATGACCGTATTTTATTAGTTGTCCCATGATATTTTTGGCCATCTTGCTGGGGATTGCGAAGCCTACCCCCTGCGACCCGCCACTTTGTGAGAATATAGCAGTATTGATTCCTATCAGTCTGCCGTATGCATCGACCAGTGCACCACCAGAGTTGCCGGGGTTAATTGCGGCATCGGTCTGGATGAAGTTTTCGAACGTGTTGATGCCAAGCTGGGTGCGTCCTGTGGCACTGACTATGCCCATAGTCACTGTTTGGCCGACACCAAACGGATTGCCTATGGCCAGTACCACATCACCAATTTCCAGTTGTTCAGAATCACCGATAGTAATCACCGGCAGATCGTCGAGATTTATCTTCAGCAAGGCAATGTCTGTTTCCGGATCAGTGCCAATTACTTCTGCTGTAGTGTTACGACCATCTTTTAGCGAGACCTGGATAGTGTCGGCACCCTGAATGACATGGTTGTTTGTCAATATATAGCCATCCGGGCTGAGAATCACACCGGAACCCAGGCTGTTTTCGATACGCTTGCGGGCTTTGGAGCCGTCGACTATCAAATTGCCGAACATCTGTTTGAACACAGGGTCTTCGAAGTAGGGGTGGTTGCGAACGGTAACAACTTTTTCTGTGTTGATGTTGACCACTGCGGGAGAGGCGAGCTTGACCGCTGAGGAGTAGGAAACGGGACCGGAAAGCGCAGGGGGATTTGCCTCAGCACTTTGCACCAAAGGCTGATTACTGTCTTCCTGAGTTGTTAATGCGTTGATGTTGGTGAAAAAGTATACAAGAAGAGCGGTCACAAACAGGGCAACTGCAAGGGTTTTGACGAATGTTTGCATGGATGTTCCTATATCAACAAAAAAAGATTAATTTTAGGGATTAAGTCAAGAACCTCAATCTTTTCAAGGGCTATAATACATTGTACATCTTGAAAAATGACTGTGCCGTGATAGAATATCAGCACATACTAATACGTGCATAATATTTTTACTCACAAAGTACCTGTGGTTTTTGCTATAATCCGCGAGCTTTTTAAGCTTGGTGAAGAATAACATGGCCCGGGCGGTCATTTTTTTGTGCCATGTAGTTGATAAAAAATTCAATGATGTCCAGTTTGTCCTGCTAAGCAGGTTCGATTTGAGGGAAATTCATGAGTGATCAGAATGTAGACAAAGGCAGGCGACGCATGTTGACCCTGGCCACATCAGCCGTAGGTGCTGTCGGGGTCGGTTTCGCAGTAACGCCATTTATCCTGAGTATGACGCCAAGCGCCAGAGCAAAGGCGGCAGGTGCTCCGGTTGAAGTTGATTTTAGTAAACTTGATGAGGGGGTGTTACTCACCGTCGAGTGGCAGGGCAAGCCGGTATGGATCGTTAAACGCTCCGATGCCATGATGGAAAAGCTTGGCACGATATCTGATTTACTTTCCGATCCGCAATCTGAAGTCGAAGCACAGCAGCCTGCTTATGCAAAGAACACATCCCGTGCCCAGGAAAAATATCCCAACATTTCTGTCATGGTTGGCCTTTGTACCCATCTCGGATGTGTGCCACTGGAGAAATTTGCTGTCGGCCCTGCGTCGGATATGGGGGGTGACTGGCCGGGTGGTTATTTCTGTCCCTGTCATGGTTCAAAATTTGATATGGCCGGGCGCGTTTACAAGAGTGTTCCCGCGCCTACCAATCTGGTCATACCACCATTCCGCTTTTTAAGTGAAACACAGATTGTAGTTGGTGAGAACCCTGAGGAGGCTAAAGTCTAATGGAAAAGTTAATGTCCTGGATTGATGATCGCTTCCCACTGACACAGGTGTGGGAAGAACACATGGCGCAGTATTACGCGCCAAAGAATTTTAACTTCTGGTATTTCTTCGGGTCACTGGCCATTTTGATGCTGGTGATGCAGATTATTACCGGAATTTTTCTGACTATGCATTACAAGCCGGATGCAGAACTGGCTTTTGCTTCCGTTGAATATATTATGCGTGATGTACCGTGGGGCTGGCTGATGCGCTATCTGCACGCTGTCGGTGCATCAATGTTTTTCATCGTGGTTTATCTGCATATGTTCAGAGCCATGATATACGGTTCCTACCGTGGTCCGCGTGAACTGATCTGGATATTCGGCATGGTGATCTTTATTGCGCTGATGGCAGAATCCTTCATGGGTTACCTGCTGCCATGGGGCAATATGTCTTTCTGGGGCGCGCAGGTAATTATCTCCCTGTTCGGTGCGATTCCCTATGTTGGTGATGGTCTGGTCGAATGGCTACGCGGTGATTATGTGATTTCAGATGCAACGCTGAACCGCTTCTTCGCTTTCCATGTGGCCGCTGTTCCCCTGGTGCTTGTTATCCTGGTGTTTCTGCACATTGTTGCACTGCACAAAGTGGGTTCGAATAACCCGGACGGCATAGAAATCAAGAAAAATAAGGATGAAAACGGTATTCCTTTAGATGGTATTCCTTTCCATCCTTATTACACTGTTAAAGACATCGTCGGTGTTATTGTCTTCCTGATGGTGTTCTCGGCGATTATATTCTTTGCGCCGGAACTTGGTGGCTGGTTCCTCGAGGCGGACAATTTCACCCCGGCAGATCCGGTATCGACACCGTCACATATTGTACCGTTATGGTATTTCACACCGTATTATTCAATCCTGCGTGCTGTAACCTGGGAATGGTTGCCGGGTGGTGCGAAACTGTGGGGTGTTATCGCCATGTTTGCTTCTCTGATTGTTCTGTTCTTCCTGCCCTGGCTGGACAGGTCTCCAGTAAAATCGATCCGTTACCGTGGCGGGATATTTAAAGCAGCACTGGCTATCTTCGTCGCTGCCTTCCTGCTGCTGGGCTGGCTCGGCACACAGCCTGCTGAAGGCATTAATCTTCTGCTTGCACAGATCGGCATGTTCCTTTACTTCGCGTTTTTCCTGCTGATGCCTATATACACAAGCCTGGATAGCACTAAGCCAGTTCCAGAGAGGTTAACATAATGAAAAAGTTATTCCTGTTGCTTACTCTGGTAAGCATGCCAGCATTTGCATCTGGTGGAGCCCATCTGGATGAGGTCGATATCGATATGAGCGATACCGCCTCGCTGCAAAGAGGTGCGGGCATGTTTGTGAATTACTGCCTGTCCTGCCACAGTGCGGCCTTTATGCGCTATAACCGCATGGCAGCGGATCTGCAGATTCCCGAAGAGGTGGTAGAAGACAACATGATGTTTACGGCTGACAGAATTGGTGGGCTGATGAAAACTACCATGCCGGCGGAGGATGCCAAGAAGTGGTTTGGCAAGACACCACCTGATTTGTCTCTGATTGCACGTTCGCGTGGCCCTGAATGGGTCTACACTTACATGCGCAGCTTCTATCTCGATGATAATTCTCCATCAGGCTGGAACAACGTCCTGTTTGAGAAGGTAGCCATGCCGCACGTTTTGTACAACCTGCAGGGTGCTCGTCACGCTATATTCAAGAAAGATGAACACGGCAAGGAAGTGTTTGAGCGTTATGAGATGGTCAAACCGGGTTCATTAAATGAAGAAGAGTTTGATGCAGCAGCGCGAGATTTAACCAACTTCCTGGTTTACGTGGCCGAGCCTGCGCAGATGGTAAGATATAAGCTGGGTGTGTATGTTCTTATTTTTCTGGCAATTTTCTTTGTTTTTGCCTATCTGTTGAAAAAGGAATACTGGAAGGATGTGCACTGATTATATCAACATCTGAATACCACTGCGGGGGCTTAAGCCCCCGTATGTGTTTTCAGGTGGTATACTTTCAACAGTATAATTAATCAGAAATCTCCTGGATTTACTACGTAGGAAAAAGAATATGAACATGTCTTCACCCGCAAGAAAGCCTATCATGACGCTCTACTCAGGTTATGACTGTCCCTACAGCCATGCTTCACGGATAGTATTGTTTGAAAAAGATGTTGATTGCAAAATTGAGTACGTCGATTCAAGCGAAATTTCAGAAGTTCTGGCCGACTTGAATCCTTACAATGAGACTCCAACGCTTATTGATAGAGAGCTGGTGCTATACAGTTCCACATTAATTAATGAATATCTGGACGAACGTCTGCCACACCCACCACTGATGCCGGTAGATCCTGTCAGCCGTGCTCGTGCACGATTGATGGTGAGGCGTATCTACCGTGACTGGACTCGCCTGTTGCCAGTTTGCATTGGTAAAGATGCTAAAAAAGCTAGCGAAGCCCGTAAGGCTATCCGTGATGGTCTGACAGCTCTTTCTCCTGTTTTTGCCGTACAATCATATTTGCTTGGTGAGGAATTTAGCCTTGTAGACTGCTATATGGCCGCCCTGCTGTGGCGCTTGCCCAGTTGTGGTGTAGAGATGCCCCCACAGGCAAAGTCAGTGAGTGAATATGCCCATCGTCTTTTCAGCCGCCGTGCCTTCCAGCAGAGCCTGAGCGAAATTGAGCGGGGCCTGCGTCAGAAAAAGTCAGCCTGATCTGACGGAACCGGCTGGCTACACCCATGATTTCTACCCGTCCGTATTTGATTCGGGCAATCAATGAATGGGCCTGCGAAAACGACCTGACCCCACATATACTGGTTAATGCCCTCGGAGAGGGAGTGGTAGTTCCCACGCAATTTATTAATGATGACCAGATAGTTCTGAACATCAGCCCCTCTGCTGTACAGGGTATAGAGTTGGGTAACGAATGGATACTGTTCAGCGCACGTTTCTCCGGTCAGTCGATGAATATAGAGGTGCCGGTTAGTGCCGTGCTGGCAATTTATGCCCGGGAAAACGGTCAGGGTATTTTCTTTCCTGAAGAGGATGGCACGCCGGAACCTGATGGCGATAATGATGAGATAAATCCTGTGGCCAGTCAGGCCGCAAAGAAACAGGAAAAACCTCGCTTGAAAGTGGTGAAGTAATCCCCATATTAAATCATTCAACACCCACTCCAGCTTAGCGGAATATCCCATGCAGCAATATCGTGGTACGACTATACTTTCGGTCCGACGGGGCAATACTGTCGTTATAGGCGGTGACGGCCAGGTCTCACTCGGCAACACTGTTATGAAAGGGAACGCAAAGAAGGTACGACGCCTGTACAGAGAACAGGTGATCGCAGGCTTTGCTGGCGGTACTGCCGATGCTTTTACCCTGTTTGAACGATTCGAAGGTAAACTCGAGAAACATCAGGGGCATCTTGTACGCGCGGCCGTTGAGCTGGCAAAAGACTGGCGCACAGACCGTATGTTACGCCGTCTTGAGGCATTGCTTGCCGTGGCAGATAAGGATGCTTCGTTAATCATCTCAGGTAATGGCGATGTCATTGAGCCCGAACAGGGCATCATGGCTATAGGTTCCGGCGGAGACTTCGCAAAATCTGCAGCCCTCGCTCTTGCTGAAAATACAGAACTGGATGCAAAGGCTATTGTCGAGAAGAGTCTGGGTATCGCTTCTGACATCTGTATTTATACAAATTCAAATCTAACAATAGAAACTCTGGAATACTGATTATGTCCAGTATGACTCCGCGTGAAATCGTCCACGAACTGGACAAACATATTATCGGTCAGGCCTCGGCCAAGCGCGCCGTTGCCATTGCTCTGCGCAATCGCTGGCGTCGTTCACAAGTCAGCGACACAGACCTGAGGACTGAAATTACACCGAAAAATATTCTAATGATCGGTCCTACCGGAGTTGGCAAGACAGAAATTGCCCGGCGCCTTGCACGACTGGCGAATGCCCCTTTTATAAAAGTAGAGGCCACCAAGTTTACCGAGGTTGGCTATGTCGGGAGAGAAGTGGATTCAATCATTCGCGATCTGGTCGACATGGCAGTCAAGATGTTGCGTGAACAGCAGGTAGAGATGCTGAAACCCAGGGCCGAGGATGCAGCGGAAGAAAAGGTGCTCGATATCCTGATCCCACCAGCACGTGATGTTGGATTTGAAGATGCAGCGAATAAGGACGATAGTGCTGCACGTCAGGTATTTCGCAAGAAATTACGCGAAGGAAAACTCGATGACAAAGAGATAGAAATTGAAGTCAGCGCTTTAGCTCAGGGAGTAGAAATACTTGGCCCTCAGGGTATGGAAGAACTGACCAGCCAGATCCAGGGTATGTTTCAGAACATGGGCAATAAAAACACCAATAAACGCAAAGTAAGAGTCAAGGAGGCGCTGAGGCTGCTGACTGAAGAGGAAGCCGCCAGCATGATCAATGAAGACGACATCAAGATAAATGCTGTTGACCTGGTAGAACAAAATGGCATTGTATTTCTTGACGAAATAGACAAAGTAGTCGGACGCAGTGAAACCAGTGGTGCAGATGTCTCACGCGAAGGGGTACAGCGTGACCTGCTGCCACTTGTCGAGGGTTCTACCGTATCCACAAAATATGGCATGGTAAAGACAGACCATGTCCTCTTCATTGCATCAGGTGCTTTCCACCTGGTTAAGCCTTCGGATCTTATCCCCGAACTGCAGGGAAGGTTACCTATTCGCGTAGAACTTGATGCCTTAAGTGCCGATGATTTTTCAAGAATTCTGACTGAACCGGATGCATCACTGACCGAACAGTATTCAGCCCTGATGAAAACTGAAGAATTTGATCTGTCATTTTCTGAAGACGGCGTTAAGCGTATTGCCGAAGTTGCCTTTGAAGTGAATGAAAGGACCGAAAACATCGGTGCTCGCCGCTTACATACTCTGATGGAGGCACTGCTGGACGTTGTTTCATTTGAAGCGGCGGACAAGGCAGGTGAATCGGCTGTCATTGATGCGGCGTACGTGGATGAGCATGTTGGGGAGCTGGTTGAGAATGAGGATTTAGCTCGCTATATATTGTGATTTTCCGTTCTTTCTGGATGAATGCTTTTCATTTTTGTTCCTTTTCTTGAAATAAGCTGAGTGTTTCGCACTTCATGTGCGAGTTGCTTTTATGAAGGCCGTCCAGGGCCTGTACCCTTCGCCCCAGCTTGAACGGGACTGGAAATCCTTTCGCCGCGAGGGCGCGCCTCCCACTATAACCTGTAAGTAACGGGTGCATTTGTTTTGTTGTGGGAGGCGCGCCCTCGCGGCGAATGAGGGTAAAGAATATCCTGCCCATCAGGGAGGAAACTTTCAATCGTGCGCCAGCACAAGAAAAAAGAAAACCAGACTGACTGAAGAAAAGTAAGGGTATTTCTGTTATAATGATCGGCTACGTTGAGCAAAAGGCGACAAGGTAATTCAATCAGATTTAAAGTGCGCAATAATACAATTCGTTCTATGGAAATAACATGACAGCTAAAGAAATCTTCTCTCAACTCCGATATATGCTAATCCCGACGATTGATCAGATTGGTGAGCTGCGAAATTTTGAAACGCTGAAAATCGATATTCTTGCCGGTATTACGGTTGCCCTGGTGTTGGTACCCCAGTCGATGGCGTATGCGCAATTAGCTGGTTTGCCTCCTTACTATGGTCTTTATGCTTCCTTCCTGCCACCGATGGTGGCGGCGATCTTCGGCTCATCACGCCAGCTTGCAACCGGGCCTGTTGCCGTTGTTTCATTAATGACAGCCGCTTCACTTGAGCCAATAGCAGCCCTGGGCAGTGAGGGTTTTCTAATTTATGCAACACTGTTAGCCATTATGGTCGGTGTATTTCAGTTATCACTTGGCTTGTTTCGCCTGGGGGTCCTGGTGGACTTTTTGTCTCACCCGGTCGTCGTTGGCTTCACAGCGGCAGGTGCCATCATCATCGGTACTTCACAGCTCAGCAAGCTCTTTGGTGTAAGCGTTGAAAAGGCGGAACACCATTACGAAACCGTCTATCATATGATCCAGGCCGCCATGACAGACACTCACTGGCCTACCCTGTTTTTCGCAATTTTGTCGCTGGCCATCATGGTGGGTGTAAAAAAATGGCGTCCAACACTGCCTGTTGTATTGATTGCTGTGGTAGTGACAACTATCATTTCCAAGCTTACCGGGTATGCAGAACTCGGAGGAGCTATCGTAGGTGACATCCCCAAGGGTTTGCCGGGTATATCAATACCAGAGTTCAATTTTGACGTCATTTCTCAATTGGCAACATCTGCAGTGGTGATTTCGCTGGTTGGCTTCATGGAGGCCATATCTATCGCCAAGGCAATGGCAGCACGTACACGTCAACGCCTTGATGCCAACCAGGAGCTGGTGGGCCAGGGTCTGTCAAATATCACATCAGGGCTGTTCAGTGGTTACCCTGTTTCCGGCTCTTTCTCACGCTCTGCGGTCAATATTGACGCCGGGGCACGTACAGGTTTCAGTTCAATCGTTACCGGGATTGTGGTTGGCATCACGCTGCTATTTTTAACACCACTGCTCTACCATTTACCCCAGGCAACTCTGGCCTCTGTCATCATCATGGCAGTACTGGGGCTGATCAAGTTCGAACCCATCAAGCATGCGTGGAAAGCAGAGAAACATGACGGCATCGTTGCTGTCGTGACCTTTGTGTTGACGCTTGTTATGGCACCGCATCTTGATAAGGGCATACTCATTGGCGTTCTGCTGTCGATGGCATTTTTCATTTACCGTACCATGCGCCCACGATTTGCTACGGTCGCCCGTTATCATGATGGTACTTTTCGTGATTTGAAAATCCACCCTGAGCTTGAATCCTGTAAAAATATTGTCGTTATTCGATTCGATATGTCGCTGTATTATGCTAATGCAGGGTTTTTCGAAACCGAGGTATTAAGAATATTTGCAGATCACCCAGATGCAAAATTTATTATTCTGGATGCTGAAGGCATCAATATGCTGGATTCGACCGGTCAAATGGTTCTGACTCAGCTATGTGATCGGCTGGAAAAGGCCGGTGTGATCTTCCTGGTCGCTCGTATGAAGCGACCATTCATGCAGACCATGTATCGCACTGGCACAATTGCTGCCAATGCTGATGAGCGTTTTTTCTCACGTCTTACTTTCGCGCTCGCCTATGCCTGGACAGATCTAGAATGCGACCAGTGTGACAATGGCAAGAATTGTCCCTACCGTGTCTCAGTGGCGAAAAGGTTGCATGAAGAAAAAGAAGGCCTCGAAAGTGATGATGAAGCCGTGGGTAGCACAGCCTGAGGGTTATTTTCGCCCTTCCTGAGAGAGTTCATTTATGCAGGCCGTCCATGGCCTGCACCCTTCGGCCCAGTCTTCCAGTGCTCGATAACCAAAAAGGGGATGGGGAGGTCAAAGGCTCAGGACCAAAAACCAGGGTAGTACTGTTGCACCAGCTACATGACGCAAACCCCCTAAAATATTCTTCCACTTAAATTGACGGCTATCGAGTGCGGACAAAAACAGGAAGAATCCCAGTTCGCTTAGATTTCTCCTAAGCGGACATTTTCGGTGAAAGCTTAAACCGCCGCTGTCGGCCAACTCCTGCCATTTACCGCACCAGATAATCAGGCAATAAAAAACCCGCCGAAGCGGGTAAGCAGAAGTCATTTAGCTTTTATTTTTTTCTAAGCAAGAGTTATGCAGACTTTCTTTTCTTTCGGGCAAATCCCAGACCAGCTAGTCCGATGCCGAATAGTGCGAGGGTGGCGGGTTCTGGGACTGTAGTAATCGTTAGCCGCATATAATCAACTGCTGTGTCATCTGCAACAATCACATCAAGAAATCTATTGACCTGCAGATCTGGAAGTATGTTCAACGTCCCCACCTGTAACGGTAACGCAGAAAGATCCAATATTAGGGTAGTAACGCTACCAACCAGCCAATCATCGACGGGTCCTGTTGCAAGTCCGTTCACTGTCCCGCCTCTTGACCCTAGTGGCTGTCGGTATACGCGATCATCTAAAGATGTCTCAAAAAAACCTAACCAGAAATCATCATCTTCGACACCGCCACCTATGCCTTTGATTTTTAGCTCGAGAATCGCCCCTATGATATTTTCTGGTAATCCTGGAAAGGTTTGAGCAATCCAATGATTCGTTACCGTAGAGTCATAATCGGCTGTCTGTAAAGATAATGTTGGATGGTTGTTTATAATGTCGCTTAGTGCTGCGCTGGGAGTTGCAGGATCTTCCGGCAATGCAAAGTCATCAACTAATCCTGCAGTGTAAGTTATTATAGATGCATTCGTTACAGGAACAAATCCTATTACGAGTATTAGTGCTGTAAGTAGGCGCTTTTTCATTGCTTAACTGACCCTCTAAGGATAACCACCAAAATTTATCGAGCAACTAAAACCAAGTATGCTTCTCCTACTCTAGCAGCATTTTTTATGCCACAAATAATTTATCTTTAATAAACAGATAGTTAATTGATCTGTCGTTTAGTAGGTTATTGAAATATGTAAAGAATTCTGACAGTAAGGCTTGGTGATTCCTGAATGTCTCTTGTGGGTCGAACTGAGACGATTTCCCTAAATCTGAAAATGTCTGCTTTGGACAGTACTAAGGTGTTTATTCGTGATCAGTTTTTGTCTGCTACGTCTTGTGGGTTCAACTCAGACCATAGGCCGTGGTATTTTTCTTTTGATCTTGATGTTGGACTCGTAACCCGTTAACACTCACCCATGAAGGGTGAAGGGCGAAAACTCAGTCACGTTTCAGCACAAAAACAAAAATGAATAAA
>JGI24024J18818_10001067_pt1 | contig 11105 bp, 8 predicted proteins | sample Cruoilmetagenom2_FD_18818 | JGI IMG/M metagenome (IMG submission 18818) | reverse complement strand
ACCCCGATGCGGTCACCGTCGCCATCGTATCCGATNCCCAGATCCAGGCCTTTTTCCTTCACCAAAGCGATCAGNTCCGTCATGTTCTTCAGCACGGTAGGATCCGCTTCATGATTGGGAAAAGTACCATCCATTTCGCAATACAGATCGTGCACTTCACAGCCATGATCGCGCATGGCGGGCACCGCTACGACACCGGCGGTTCCATTGCCCGCATCCACTCCGATCCGCATCGGTTTGTCCAACCGGATATTTTCTTTCAAAAATGCCCGGTAAGGAGAAATCGCATCGGCCGCAGACCGGTCGCCCTTTCCTTCGGAAAAATCCCCGGAGTCGATGATTTGACGAATCGCCTGGATTTCCTCACCGTGGATCGAATCCGTCCCCTTGCATAGCTTGAAGCCGTTGTATTCCGCCGGATTGTGGCTGGCGGTGACCATCACGCCACCGTCCATGTTAAAATGCTGGATGGAAAAGTAAAGCACCGGTGTGGGGCACACACCGATATCGGTTACACGACATCCGACGGATTGCAAGCCCGCCATTATTTTTTCGGAATAGGCGGCGGAAGTGAGACGACAGTCCCGGCCGACAATCACGTTTTGACAATCATACTTCCTCAGGTAAGTCCCGATTCCCTGCCCGATACGCATCACATCGGCTTCATCCATATCCTGCCCGGCGATTCCCCGTATATCGTACTCCCTGAACATTTGCGGATTCATATTACAACTCCTGTTTAAGTTAATACCTGAATTAAGGGATTTTTTTCTCGCTCTGCACTAATCTATTGAAAGCCTTATCGTCTCAATATCTTGGCACACAGCTTCGCAAAAATCGCTCAATCTAGGTTATAGAAACAACGCCAACCCACCGACCACCCAGCAATATGGAGAAAAAAGGTAGAGTTGACCCTTTTTAACGATAAACACCAATAACTTTAACGACAGATACCCCACCACCGCCGCGGATAGCATCCCTGTAAAAATTATCCCGGCGGAAAAATCCCCGCCACGGGAAACATCCCTTGCCGCCAACAATGCCGCGCCGCAGATGGCGGGAATCGATAGCAAAAAGGAGTATCGGACGGCCAAATCTCGTTTTAAACCCAGGAATAACCCCGCCGCAATGGTGGAACCGGAACGGGAGATGCCGGGTAAAATCGCCAACCCCTGCACGAATCCCACGAGCAAGGCTTTCCCGGGAGAAAAACGCTTGACGCCGTGGCCGGTTTTTCCCGTCCATCGGGTGGCCCAGAGCGCCGCTCCGGTGACCAGTAGCATCAGACCCACCATCTTGACAGAGGAAAAAATCCGATCGGCCACCTGATGAAATCCAAGACCGATCAGGGCCGTGGGAATCGAGCCCAACACGATCAGAAGGGCCAACTTCACATCCGGATCAGACCAGGCATCCGTTAACCTCGCCTGGCCCTTGGCCAAACGTCCCGTCATCCTTGCCAATGCGATAATGATCGCGACCAGGTCCTTTTTAAAATAGATCACCACGGCGATCAGGGTACCCACATGCACGGCAATATCAAATACCAGCTCGGGTTCCTTCAATCCAAAAAGATGCTGAAAAATGACCAAGTGACCGGAAGAGCTGACGGGTAGAAATTCGGTTAAGCCTTGTATGATGCCGAGAATAATGGCCTGAAGTAATCCCAAAAAGATCCTCCATTAGACAAGCTAATAAGCTGATAAGCTGATAAGCGACGTTCAAGTGAAATTATTTCATGGTTTTAATTAGTGAATTTAGCATCTTTACAATTTCTTCAGCATTTTGGATATATAATTCGATCTTTTTATAGGTAATCCATCCAAGTTTTTGAAAAATGAATAAAAGAGTAACAGTTTCAAAGAGCGATCCCCTGGCAATGTATAGGAACTGAATGAACTCCTTTGTCGTTTGGCGCCCTTTTCCCTCAGCGATATTCATTGCCACACTTTTAAATTCTGAAAACTAAAAGTTGATTCTCCCAATTTTTCCAATTTACTTTCCCCCATTAATCATAGCAAATAATATAATTTGCTCATTGGCTTATCAGCTCAATAGCTAACCTACCCTTTCACAACGGCAATCGGTCTCAACCTGGCAACTTTGCGAGATATACCGGCCCCGTGGACCACCGCCACCACCTGGGAAACATCTTTATATGCTTCGGGCATCTCCTCGGCCAGTGTGGATCGCCCGGTCCAGCGAACCAGGATCCCTCTGTCTTCCAGTTCGCGATGGATGGCCCGCCCCTTGCTCGCCTTTTTGGCCGCTTTACGGCTCAACATACGCCCGGCCCCATGACAGGTGGATCCGAAGGTCTCCTCCATGGCCCGCTGGTTTCCCACCATCACGTACGAGGCGGTGCCCATGTCCCCTGGTATCAACGTCGGTTGACCGATCCGTTGATAGGTGTCACACACCGCCGGATGGCCGGGGGCAAAAGATCGCGTGGCGCCTTTACGATGAACGCAGGTCACCCGCTTATCTCCATCAATCAGGTGCGTTTCTTTTTTAGCGATATTATGGCACACATCGTATACCAGACGCATGGAAAGATCTCGAGGCCCCAGGCCTAGGACCTTCTCGAACACTCGACGGGAATGATGCAGCAGAAGCTGACGGTTGGCCCAGGCATAATTGGCGGCACAAGCCATGGCCCTTAGATATCGTTGCCCTTCATTCGACTGGATGGGGGCACAGGCCAACTGTCGATCGGGCAGTTCAAAATCGGCCGCCTTCATCGCTTTAGTCATCCGACCTAAAAAATCGTCACACACCTGGTAACCGAACCCCCGGGATCCGGAATGAATCATCAGCGTAATCTGGTTCGGATAAAGTCCCATGACCCGGGCCGCCTCATCGTCGTAAATACGATCCACGACGCCTACTTCGAGAAAATGGTTTCCGGACCCAAGGGTGCCCAGCTGTTTTCGTCCCCGTGTCAGGGCGCGTTCGCTGACAATCGCGGGATCGGCATCGGGTAAACAGCCGCCGTCTTCGGTATGGGTCAGGTCCGATTCGTCACCATAGCCTTGCAAAACGGCCCAGCGGCTTCCATTCACCAGGACCTTCTTTTCTTCAGCCACGGATAGCTTGATCGAACCGGTGGACCCGACACCGCACGGAATATCCCGGTACAAGGCATTTACCAGTTCCACCAATCGGGGCCGGACGGATGGTTCATCCAGGGCCGTGGCGGCTAGTCTCACCCCACAATTGATGTCGTACCCGACGCCTCCGGGAGATACGACGCCTTCCTGCCAGTCAAAAGCGGCCACACCGCCAATGGGAAATCCATACCCCCAGTGTATATCCGGCATGGCCAGGGATGCTTTTAAAATACCGGGCAACGTTGCGACATTGGCTACCTGTTTTAAAGGTTCCTGCTGGGCCCCGCCCTTTAACATGGCTTCGCTGGAATAGATGATACCGGGCACCTTCATCATCCCGGTCTTCGGCACTTCCCAACGGTAGCTATCTATTTTTTTTAGGACGATGTGGACACTACTCATACAGACAACTCTACTTCATTAACCTTGCTTATTTTAAACTCATCCGGATAAACCGAAAAAGTGCCTTCGGCGCAGCCATTTATTAGAAAATTTACTGGCCAATCTCACCAGAAACGGGACCACTGGCTGACTGGCTAACGGGCAAATTGGCTGACTTTCTTCATACATCAAAAATGACTTCTGCTACCCAGCCATCCGAGACCGGTTTCACTTCAGCCTGATGATATGTGACCGCCTTTAACTCTTGCCGAATCACATGCCGGTTCGAGTCAAAAGGTTCCACCATCACCCGGCCGATAATTTCCGTATCGGATAGCGATTCAATGTAAACCGAGTGAACCAGCCGCTCCTTGCCCGTCCACAAAAAAAGAAGTTCTCTCAGCCAATTGATCAGTAAATCGATAATATCGTTTCCTGTCACTTTCACCTGCTCGGTATTTTTTGCTTCAACCATTTTTTTGTCGGTAATCAGATCAAACATCGCCTGTCCGGCATTGACAAAGAGCACCTTCTGATTTTCACCCCACACCCGGATACCCATATCGGCCGTGTGATCGATCAGTTCATAACCATTGGGAATTATCATTTTCTGTCATTTTTCTTTGCGTCTTTGCGCCTTTGCGGGAGATATTTTTCCCCGCCAAGGCGCAAAGATGCAAAGATTATTATTCTTTAACCTGAATTAAGCAATTTTTTACGAAGCTATGTGCCAACATATTGAGATGATAGGGCTTTCAACAAACGCAGGCATACCCATTGGATATGCCGAGTATTTTTAAAAGCCTTAGCGCTCAATAGATTGGTGCAGAGCGAGGTAAAAATCGCTCAATTCAGGTTTAAGTTCACGCCACCAATTCACCGGTCTTTTCGGTATGGTACCCACCGAGATCAGCTACGCGCCGTTTAAATTCATCGCTGCGAATAATCGCCAGCAGGGTTTGAATATTTTCCCATTGGTAATATTTTTCCGGAATGATCAGGTCGTATTGTTCGGTGACCACTGGTATAAAATCGAGGTCAAGGGCCCTGGCCGCTGCGAAAATACCCAAACCGGTATCCGCGGCCCCACTCAGCACCGCTACGGCCACGGCCATGTGGGTAAATTCCTCATTTATATATCCCTGGATGGTTTCTGGATCGATACCCATTTGATTGAGCCGGTAATCGAGAAGAATTCGCGTGCCGGACCCGCCCTGGCGATTGATAAAAACCACATCCGCACGGGTTANATCTTCAAGCCCTCGAATNTTNTTGGGGTTGTTCTTNGGGATGATGAACCCTTGATCACGATGAACCAGGGTAATCTGNCGAAAACCGAAACCGGGCAAGTATCTCTTGATGTACGAGGTGTTGTATGACCCGGTCTCCATATCGAGAAGATGAGCGCCGGCCAAATGGCAGCCACCTTTTTTAAGGGCCATTAACCCACCCATACTCCCCACATGGCTGGAGGAAAGGGAGATATGACCGGATCGAGCCCGGATCATATCAGCCAGTACATCCAGCGTGTTGTCATGGCTGCCCACCACCACGATAGTGTTTTTCACCATCTCCATGGGACGTAACAGCTCGGCCGATACCGCCTCTTCGCTCTGGATACCTTCCACGTGGTGGGGAATTCGAATAATCCCATCGGCTTCGGTAATGGAGGTGATGTTCCCGGAACCACGGGACAACGGCGTGGCCACCAGTCGATCACCCACGGCCCCGATTTTGACCCGGACAAATTCTTCGGTACCCAGTTTAGACGGTATCTTCCGGGTAGGAACCACCGTGGTTGTATTTCTAGATATCTCCGGCAGCCCCTGCCAACGACGGATGAGCGGACCGACAAATTGCTCAAATGCAATAATGGCCGACACCTGGTAGCCCGGAATGCCGAACACCGGTTTATCTTTGATCCTGGCCATCAAAATCGGTTTTCCCGGCATGATGGTCACGCCATGGACCAATATGTCGCCGATAGAAGCGAAAACTTCCTTGGCCAGATCCTTGGCACCGGCCGATGATCCGCCGATGGTCAATACCATGTCATGGTCCCCGTCGATCCCGCTTTCCACTGCCTTGCGAATCAGAGCGGTATCATCGGAAATGATGGTATGTTTGTCGTATTCGCCCCCGTATAATTCAACGAGTTTACCCAGGACGTACGAATTGCTCTCCAATACCTGCCCCGGAGCCAGGTCTTTATAATCGTCTGATTGCCAGTCCACCACTTCCCCGCCGGTGGGGATGATCAGCACCCTGGGTGGTCTTTTGACGGACACTGAAAACACACCTCCGCTGATCAACGCACCGATGCAATACGGGGTTACCAGGTGGTTTCCGGGAAAAAGAAGCTCCGTGGCGACGATGTCCTCGCCCACTTTGCGAACGTTCTGCCAGGGAAACGCCGGCGCCTCGATCTCAATATGATCCTTGTCTAAGACATTGATATATTCGATCATAATCACCGCGTCGGTATCCGGCGGCATGACTTGACCCGTGTTGACATACACGGCCTCGCTACCGGCGATCAGGGTTTTCGGCGCCGTTTCGCTGACACCGAACGTGTGGGCCGCTCTAACGGCGATCCCGTCCATGGCCGCCGTATGAAAATTCGGTGACGATAGCTGGGCAACCACCGCTTCGGCCAATACCCGACCCACCGCTTCCGTCACCGGAACCGTCTCCCGGGGCCAGGATGCCCGGTTGCCGAAAGCCGCGAACATGATCTGTCGCGCCTCCGGCAAAGGTTTCATTTTCAGGTAAATATTGCGCTTATGAGACATAGATTCGTTTTTTCTTTAGAATCACTTATACGTGAGTTCCAGCCGGTTTCAAATTTTATTACCAAAAAAGCTGGGTTCCACTCACCCGAACTTATTGATAAATTAAATAATTACGCATACAATCGCTCAATTCAGGTTAAATGGAAATCACTTCCACCTTGTCGCCTTTTTCCAGCCCTTCCACATTCATTCCGATGGCCACCAGTCCATCGGCCTTAACCATGGTATTGATCAGGCCGGATTTTCCCAGAATCGGATTGGCCCATAAGCCATCGTTCTTTTTTTCAAGACGGGCACGCACATAATCGATACGCCCCTGAACCGAGGATATATTCCTGGTCAGACGGGCGACTAATTTAAACGCCTCCCTGCGATGATACGCTCTCCCGGCCAGCCGATCAACAAACGGCCGTACCACGGCGGCAAACGCCACCATCGCCGACGTGACCTGTCCCGGTAAACCCCAGAACGGTTTATCACCGACCTTGGCGAGGATGGTGGGTTTACCCGGACTGATGGAAATACCGTGAACGAGAATAGTCGTATCGGGCAAGGCTGAAAGCACCTGGACCGTCAAGTCTCGAGTCCCCATGGAGCTGCCTCCTGAAATCAACACAATGTCGGATTCCGCCAGAGCGCTACGGCAAACTTCGAGCATGAGATCAAAATTATCCCTGACAATCCCGTAACAGACTGGTTTTGCGCCGGCGTCAACCACAAGTCCGGCCAACGTATACGCATTGACATCCCGTATCTTTCCCCGAGGTAGCGGCTCATCCACGGCAACGATCTCGTCACCGGTGGATATGATGCTAATCACCGGTTTTTTAAATACCGTCACCTGTTTGCAGCCTAATGCCGCTAAAAACCCTGCCTCCTGAGAGCGAATTTCAGTACCTTTGGCCAGGGCCAATTGATCTTTGGGAATATCTTCACCGTTCTGGATAACATGCTGTCCCGGTGCCACGCTACGGTATGCCTCGATGGTCGTTTCATCCAGGGCCTGGGTATGCTCGATCATCACGACGGCGTCCGCTCCGTCGGGCAGCATGGCACCGGTGGAAATCCGGGCCACCTCGCCCCCACCGATGGAGAAATCGGGGGATTCACCCATGGCCACGTCCCCCTTAATCGTCAAAAACGCCGGGTTCCCCTCACTGGCCCCGAAGCTGGATGATGCTTTTAAAGCATATCCATCCATAGTGGCCCGGGTGAAATCGGGCAGATTTTCAGGGGACACAAAATCTTTCGCCAGCACCCGGCCATTGGCCTGATCAAGCGGGACCACCTCCGTTTCCACCGGCGGAAAATCATTCCGCATGGCGATGACTTCATCCGGAGCGGTTACTTTAAAAAAATCTTTCATATTTGAATTTATCCAGCTTGCCAGTTAGCCAGTTTACCCTGCCTATTTTTGGGGCGATTTTCCAGTGGGCAAATCAAGAGCGGAATTTAAAATCTCCCTTTATCCTGCAACATCTCCCAGTTCAAGCAATTGGGCGGACGTTTACCGGCCAGGCCGGCCAAAAGGTTATCGACGGCCAGCTCGGCCATCCGGGTCCGGGTCTCTATCGTGGCGCTGCCCACGTGGGGCAGCAGGATGACATTTTCAAGATCGGTCAATCCCGGGCTGAGTTCCGGCTCTTTTTCGTAAACGTCTAATCCCGCACCGGCAATACGATGTTGCCTTAACGCCCGAACCAGGGCTTCTTCATCAACCACCGGCCCCCGGGAGGTGTTGATCAAGATCGCCGATGGTTTCATCTGCTCAAGCGCTCCTTCGCTGATTAAATGGCGGGTATCCGCCGTCAGCGGTACATGCAGGGATATATAATCGGCTCGCTTTAATAACGCATCCAAAGGACAGTAGGAAACCTTTAAACGATCTTCATCGGCCAGCGCAAGCCGTTGCCGGTTGTAATACACCATGTGCATATCAAAGCCCGCAGCTCGTCTGGCCACGGCCTTCCCGATTCGGCCCAGCCCAATGAGTCCCAAGGTTTTTCCGGTGATCTCCCGACCTAAAAAGTGCATCGGTGACCAAAATTTAAAATCTCCCCGCCGGGTTTTTGCGTCTCCCGCCACGATTCGCCGGCCCATTCCGAGAATCAATGCCATGGCCAAATCGGCGGTGGCGTCGGTCAGCACACCCGGGGTATTGGAGACTGGGATTCCCCGTTCGGTTGCCACCGAAATATCGATGTTGTCATAACCGACCCCGTAATTGGCAATCATTTTCAAATTCCCGGCATGATCCAGCAGAACCGGGTCCACCGTGTCGGTAATCATGCATAACAAGCCATCCTGCCCACCCACGCCCTCCAATATTTTTTCCCTGGACATCGGCGTCTCGGTGTCGCTGATGGTCACATCGTGGACATTGCGAATCCTTTCGACAACCGAATCGGGTAATTTGCCGGTTATCAGTACATTCACACCAACTCTCCATGTCATACATTTTACTTAAGATTAGGTCTGTCTCAATAGAGAATCCAATATAACACGCGCCCATGGGCAGGTAAAGTGTTAGAAAATGGTTATAACTTGAAACAATGTCAAAAAAAAAGTATGATTCGAGAAAAATGGCAATGGTCTGCGTGTAAATTATCACTGCCGGTAAAATCCCCCTTTCAAAAGGGGGTTGGCGGATTTCTTTTGAATATTGTAAACCAACAGTCATGTTTTATACCTCAATGGCCTTAACTATCCAAAATTAGGTTAAAATACAAAATGGCCACAAAACTTGAGTCGGCAGTAACGCTTCACACACCACATGCTCCGGAATTTTTAACCGACACCCGTTTGGATTCGTTTGACTTGCCGACCGAGGTGTTCAATGGATTGCGCGATGCCGGATTTACGTTCTGCTCTCCAATCCAGTCCAAGGTGCTCCCGGTCACGCTTTCGGGCCATGATGTGGCCGGCCAAGCCCAAACCGGCACCGGTAAAACCGCCGCTTTTTTGGTGACGCTTTTCACCCGCCTATTGTCAATGCCGCGGAAAAAAACCAAAAACCCTCTTGCTCTCATTGTCGCCCCGACCCGTGAGCTGGCCGCTCAAATTCATGATGAAACCAAATCCATCGGACGTTATACCAATTTTAAAACGATCCAGATTGTGGGAGGGATTGACTATCAAAAACAGGCCGATGCGCTGCGCAACGGATGCGACATTGTTATTTGCACGCCGGGACGGGTGATTGATTATTATAAGCAACACATATTTAAACCCCATGATATCAAGGTCCTGGTGATCGATGAGGCGGATCGGCTGCTCGACCTCGGCTTTGCCAAGGATATGCGCTATATTTTAAGCAAACTGCCATCGTATGAAAATCGCCAGTCCATGCTATTTTCGGCCACGCTCTCCTATCGCGTGATGGAGTTGACCTATGAATACATGAATATGCCCGAGTTCATCGCCGTCGCCCCGGAAGCGATCACCGTGCAGGGAATCGATCAGGAACTGTTCCATGTGGGGATACACGAGAAACTGGAACTGCTTCTCGGCTTTTTAAAACGAGAAGAATGGACCCGGCTGTTGATCTTTGTAAATACCAAATCCGGGGTCGAATGGATCAGTCAAAAACTTAAAGGAAACGGCTGGCCGGCCGAGGGAATCACGGGCGATATCCCCCAGCGCAAACGTTTCAGGCTAATGGACCAGTTCAAGAGCGGGCGATTGAAAATCCTAGTGGCTACGGACGTCGCCTCACGGGGTCTGCACGTTGAAAATATCAGTCATGTGGTCAACTACGATCTGCCCCAGGATGCCGAAAATTACGTTCACCGGATCGGCCGGACGGCCCGGGCCGGAAAAACAGGGAGGGCGATATCTTTTGCTTGTGAAAAATACGTCTACCATTTAGACCCGCTGGAAGAAATGCTGGGATATAAAATTCTCGTCAAATGGCCCGAGGAGGACTGGTTTGAAAAAGACCGCTGCGGACCGGTGACCACCTCCCGGCGGGATCTTCGCAAAAAACGTTCAACGCGTCGACAAACGCGAAGCCAAAAACCAAAAACGGCTCCGACTCGATATCGTCGATCATTTTCGGTTTCCCGAGGAGATTTTCCGGGTAGTTTCTTTGGATTCAAGCCGCCCAATGGCAATAAAACCGAGCAAAAGAATCATGGAGAAAAATCAGACAAAAAGAGGCCCCACCGCCGGAAAAGAAAAATTGAAGATTGATGATTGATGATTTGTGGAATCGCTACGCTCTACTAATTTTTATATAATTGGCAGAATACATTCAATCACAAATCGGAAATCGCCAATCATCAATCAAAACGGTCAATTGCTCAAATAATAAATTGTTCCGGTAAGTTTTTACCATTGAATACACAGATAAGTTGATCCGATATGGGGTATGTGTTCGATTTTAAGGATGCAAAAGATTATCATCGGTGGTTCCAAAACCCACGGACCCAGCTCATCATCGATCTGGAATCCCGTCTGATGCTCGACATGCTGCAACCCCATCAGGACGAAACGGTGCTGGATATCGGCTGCGGCACCGGTTTGAACCTTGGCCGGTTGATTGATCAAGGGATCGACGCGACCGGCATCGACCCGTCCATTTACATGCTCGACTTCGCTAAACATCATCTCGGCCATCGGGCCGATCTGCATCACGGATATGCCGAAGAACTCCCTTTTGAAGACAATTCATTTAACCATGCCATTTTCATGACATCCCTGGAATTTGTTGAGGACCCGCGTCAGGCTATTTCCGAAGCCTGTCGCGTGGCCAAGGACAAAGTGTTTATCGGCACACTGAACCGGTACGCCATCAAAAGCGTTCACCGCCGTGTTCAAGGCA
>JGI24024J18818_10001066_pt1 | contig 11119 bp, 13 predicted proteins | sample Cruoilmetagenom2_FD_18818 | JGI IMG/M metagenome (IMG submission 18818) | reverse complement strand
ATCATATTGCGCAACTTCGAAGGCTTTATCACCACCTATGAAGAACCGGTGGACTACAACCCTGCAGATGCCGCGCAGCCCACCCTGAAACGATCAGAACCAGGTCAATCAGGTTTGAGCGGTCTGCTGGATGGAGAACAGCTATTTATCAAACCAGAAAACTTCGATGATATCCACGAGCGGGGTGGTATTCAACACCGGCTTAAGGACAGCCAGAAGTGGACTCCCCTGGGGATTGGGAGTGGTGAAGATGAAGAACAAGGTGAAGAAGACCTGGATTAACTGCAGCTGACCAGTCCAAATCACACTCAGTTTCCCATTCCACCGCAAATTACAGTGGGATGGGTTTTTCTTTATTCCAGGTACAACTCCACCAACCGAATAACCAGAAAAACCCTTGCCAATCCCATTGTTGAAATTGTGATAGAACTAAAAATACAAATCCGGTGCCGATTGTCAGGCATATCACAGCGTGGTAGAATGCAATTAGATAAGATGGTTCCCATTCATGTCGGAGGTTGAGAAAGTATGGAAAAGGAAGTTGCCACTTTTGCAGTGAAGAAGGGGTTAGCTCAGATGTTGAAGGGCGGCGTGATCATGGATGTCGTTACCCATGAACATGCCCGCATCGCCGAAGATGCTGGCGCGGTTGCCGTGATGGCTTTAGAACGAGTACCGGCAGACATCCGAGAAGAAGGTGGGGTTGCCCGCATGAGTGATCCTGAATTAATTCTGCAGATTATGGACGAAGTAACCATCCCGGTCATGGCAAAAGCACGTATTGGGCACTTTGTGGAAGCCCAAATCCTGGAAGCGATCGGGGTTGATTATATCGATGAATCTGAAGTATTGACGCCCGCAGATGAGGCCTATCACATCAACAAACACGAATTTAAGGTCCCCTTCGTTTGTGGTTGTCGCAACCTGGGTGAAGCCTTGCGCCGCATCGGAGAGGGCGCAGCAATGATCCGCACGAAAGGTGAAGCCGGTACAGGGGATGTGGTCGAAGCTGTCCGTCATGCCCGTTCGGTTTTGGGTGAAATTCGTCGTTTGCAAAACATGCCTGAAGAAGAATTAATGGGTTTCTCCAAGGACATTGGTGCTCCATACGAGCTGGTGCTTGAAACAAGGGCATTGGGACGATTACCGGTAGTAAATTTCGCCGCCGGTGGTCTTGCTACACCTGCCGATGCAGCCCTGATGATGCAGCTCGGTTTGGACGGTGTTTTTGTCGGTTCTGGAATCTTTAAATCGGGTGATCCTGCCAAGCGCGCAGAAGCCATTGTCAAAGCTGTCACCCATTACAATGACCCGTATATCCTGGCCGAGGTAAGCCGCAACCTGGGAGACCCCATGGTTGGCCGGCAGGTCTCAGCCATCCCAGAATCCGAATTGATCGCCGACCGCGGTTGGTAATTTTTCCACGACCGCGCACCCTTTCATAGCATTAGCGGCATGAAAATAGGCATCCTCGCACTTCAAGGTGATTATGCGGAGCATGGCGCAGTCCTTGAGCANCTCGGTGTTGAATCCTGCCAGGTCCGATTACCCGATCATCTCGAAGCANTGGATGGGTTAATNATCCCCGGTGGTGAATCTACCACCATCGGAAAGCTTGCTGAGGCTTACAATCTCATTCAACCCATCAGAGAATTTGGTGCCCAGCACGCAATCTGGGGTACCTGTGCTGGAGCAATTTTGCTTTCCAAAGACGCCCGCCGCCAGCAGCCTTTACTTGAGCTGATGGACATTACCGTGGAGCGCAACGCATTTGGACGCCAGGTAGAAAGCTTTGAGATCGACCTTGAAGTACCTGTTCTGGTGGAATTAGATCCTCACAATCCTGATCCTTTCATGCGGTTTTTATTCGGGCGCCATTGATTGAATCCGTTCACGGGTCCGCAAACTCCCTGGCAGCCTTGCCAGATGGTCGCATCGTCGCCGCCCAACAAGGAAATTTGTTAGCCACCGCNTTCCATCCTGAACTCACACCTGACAATCGCTTTCACCGTTATTTCCTCAGCCTGGTTGACCACTAATTCAGCANTNCAGAAAGCTTTTATTAACAAAGANTAACCATCCGATATGGGTATCAGACAGTTCGACTGGCGTGATCTACCAATACTCATGCGCTATCGCAAGCGAGGCATCTTCTTAGATAACGCCTCAGTTTTAACGCGTGGTGAATTGCTCTTGCAATTAGGAGCCATGCTCTCCTACTTCGCGCCGGCGACCGGTATTTATACATTTCTACATTCAGATGATGAAAAGCAAAGGGAAACATTGCTCGGACAGGTAACGCATGCTCAAGATCAGCAGCTCGCCAGGCTTTCATTCTTGGCCCCGGTTTCTGCACTGGATGGAAATACGGTGCTCAGTTTGCTTGAGTATATTATCCAGCAGATCGGAAAACGCGGTGCTTTCCATCTCCTGGCGGAAGTTGAGGATGATACTGCCTGCTTTGATGACCTGCGCCAGGCTGGTTTTGCCCCCTATGTCCACCAACGCATCTGGAAATCACCACCCGAAATGGATCTCAAGCCCAATCCATCCCATTGGCGTGAGATCACCGGACGTGATGTGATCGCTGTCCGCTCTTTGTACAACACCCTGGTTCCCCCTCTGGTCCAGCAGGTCGAATCACTGCCCACAGAACAGATGAAAGGTCAAGTTTATTACCTGGATGACGAAATAAGAGCCTATGCAGAAGTTCGCTATGGGCAGCAGGGTATTTGGATGCATCCCTTCATTCATCCTGACACGCAAGATGCAACTCCACTGCTGGCTGATTTAATCGCGAATTTACCGAACCGCCATTCGCGACCTATTTACATGTGTGTGCGGTCTTACCAATCCTGGCTTGAAAATGCATTAGAAGACCTGAAGGCAAGCGCGGGTCCTACCCAGGCGGTCATGGTAAAACACTTGGCAGTTGCCCAGAAGGTAAAAAGCTCCTTCAACCTCCCAGCTCTCGAAGGTGGACAGCAAGAAATTACCACTCCATTTGTGAGAACGGAGAGAAACAATAATTTATGACCCAACATCACATAACAGATGATTTGCAAGCCTTGATGGATGTGCTGCCAGAGCATATCCACCATTCAGTCTTAGCAGAAAATGACAGTGATAATCTGCTGGAGGTTATTTTAGACCTGGGCCGCGTGCCAACTGCACGCTTCATCGACCGCGAAGTGGTATTAAACCAGACCGAGGTAACTCATGAAGACATTGCCGCGGTTACCGGGCGCATTGGAGATTTCGACAGTGACAACCGCGCCGGGTTAGAGCGCACCCTGCATCGCATCTCGGCCATTCGCAACCGGCGGGGACATATCGTTGGATTAACCTGCCGGGTTGGACGTGCGGTATACGGTACCACCGACCTGATCAAAGACCTCATTGAAAGCAATAGAAGCTTGCTGCTCCTGGGTCGTCCCGGGGTTGGCAAAACCACCCAGCTGCGCGAAACTGCCCGCATCCTGGCTGAAACCATGCGCGTCGTGATTGTGGACACATCCAACGAGATCGGCGGCGATGGGGATGTCCCCCACCCTGCGGTAGGTCGCGCTCGCCGCATGCAGGTGACCACCCCCTCCCTGCAGCACGAGGTGATGATCGAAGCGGTGGAGAACCACAACCCCGAGGTGATCGTGATCGATGAAATCGGGCGCGAACTGGAAGCAGCTGCCGCTCGCACGATCGCCGAGCGCGGTGTCCAGCTGATCGGCACCGCCCATGGCAACACCCTTGAAAACCTGCTCCTCAATCCAACCCTGTCAGATCTGGTTGGGGGTATTGAATCGGTCACGCTCTCGGATGAAGAAGCCCGTCGCCGTGGTACGCAGAAAACTGTCCTCGAGCGCCGCTCTCCCCCGACATTTGATGTGCTGATCGAGATTCAAACCCGTGATCGTTTAGCTATCAACTACGATGTCTCCGAAGCCGTGGATGCCCTCTTGCGGGGTTACCCCTTGCCGACTGAGATTCGCACCCGCACGGCAGATGGGGAAATTCAAATCGAGAAGAGCAGCCCAGAATCATCCATCCACCGACCCGCTAATTCAAAAGGCGGTTTCCGCCGCATGGCCAGCGGTGGTCCAAAGCGTCAGCGCCAAGAAACCTGGGAGCAAACCGCCGGGGATGCTCAACCCGCAGATAGTTCGCAAAGCCTTCTGCTGCAGACCATGCGTATTTATGCCTATGGAGTTGCCCGCAACAGGCTGATCCAGGCCGCTAAACGCTTGGGAGTACCGGTGCTGGTGGTAAAAGACATTGGTGAGGCGGATGTTTTAGTAACCTTACGCACTTATTACCGCAAACGCCAGAGACCTATTGTTGATGCTGAAAACCGCGGCATGCCCATTTACGTATTGCGATCCAATACGGTCAACCAGATGCAGAAGTTCTTGAGTGATTTGTATAGTATTTCAAGCGAGAACGGTGAAGAGCAGACAGTCGAAAGAACTTTACAGGAAACAGAAGGTGCCATCAATGCCGTCTTGAACGGGGAACGCTGGATCGAGCTGCCCCCAGCCATCTCATATGTTCGGCGCTTGCAGCACGAGATGGCCCGTCAGGCCGATTTAACCTCGCATTCTTACGGTAAAGAACCCAACCGCCGGGTGCGGATTTTTAGAAACTAATTACCATTACCAGCATGTTCATTACTTTTGAAGGACCGGATGGCAGCGGAAAAACCACCCAGGTCGCTCCCTTATCCGAACACTTAAGTCAGCGAGGTCACAAGGTATTAATCACCCGTGAACCTGGCGGCACAGCTATCGGTGACCAGATTCGCCGCATTCTTTCAGACCTGAAAAATACCGGCATGCATCCCCGCAGCGAGACTTTGCTGTTCTTGGCGGCCCGGGCTCAGCTGGTTGAACAGGTCATCAAACCCCACTTGGCGGATGGCTATATCGTCCTGTGCGATCGCTACGCAGATTCAACCATGGCTTACCAGGGCTATGGACATCAAAACGACCTGGATCAAATCGGCAGTTTGATCAATTTTGCAACCGGGGGGCTTAAACCCGACTTAACTTTATTATTAGATGTAGGTGCCGAAGCTGGATTAAAACGAAAAGCCAAGGGCACTGAATGGAACCGCTTGGATGCATATAGCTTGGAATTTCACCAGCGGGTCCGCCAGGGGTATGCTGTCCTGGCTGAATCAGAACCTGCGCGCTGGGTTGTCATCGATGCAGACCAGCCTACAGCTAGGGTCCAGGAAATGATCCGCCAGGTGGTCCAAGATCGATTGCCTATGCCCAACAAATCCTAATGGGTTCTCGATTTATTCCACCCCGCTTTTTATAAACCAGGTAAACCAGGAGCACCCATTGCTCCCCCATCAGGCTCCAAATCTGGCATGGCACCTTCAATCTCTTCCGGAGATTGCCCGGACTCTAACCGGTCGAGCACTTCGTCGTACTCCGGGCCCATTTCTTCACCCATTTCGGACCCCATCTGGCGCATCATATTGGCCAGCGCTTTGGGATCATCCTCCAGGCCGGCCAAATTTGCGGGATCAGCCATATTTTCCAATCTGCTTTCCTCAGAATGGGCAATCCGGATGCGACCGATCTGGCGCTGTACATCTTGGCTGTTACAATTAGTACATTGAACTTCTTGTTTACCATACTCATCATAAGACAGGTATACTTCAAAGCGCCGTTTGCAATCTAAACACCGGTATTCATAACTCGGCATAAGCATTACTCCTTATGAATAATTTCCAGAAAACAATTATACCCTCCTGCGAGGTTGGCAGTTTATGACCAATGATCGTGATCCATTTCCCAATCCCGGCTCACATATCGAACCGCTCCTGGTCGTAATCTCGGGTCCATCAGGAGTCGGAAAAGACAGCGTCATCCAGGCCATGAAAGAACGGGATTTACCCTTCTTTTTTGTGGTTACTGCAACAAATCGTCCCAAGCGTGAAAATGAAGTGCATGGAGTGGACTATTTATTTGTGTCTACCGAGCAGTTCATCGCCATGATTGAAGGTGACGATCTCCTGGAATACGCCACCGTCTACGAAGACTATAAGGGTGTGCCCAAAGAACAGGTTCGCCAGGCTTTGGCCAGCGGCAAAGACGTGATCATGCGCGTGGATGTCCAGGGCGCGGCCACCATTCGTGAGATCTCCCCGCAAGCCTGCCTGATCTTTTTAACCGCTCAAAATGAAGCCGAACTGATCGAACGCCTCAAGCAGCGTAAAACCGAGACGCCCGAAGGGCTGCTCAAGCGCATCCAGACCGCCCGCGAGGAGCTCCAGCGCATGCACGAGTTCGACTATGTCGTCCTCAATCGAGATTGTCACTTAGACGAAGCTGTTGACACCATTCTCGCCATAATCCGTGCCGAACATCATCGCACTTCACCACAAAAGGTAACCCTGTGACTCAAGATTCCTCCTCAAATTATCCTCCCTCATCATCCTATCCTGAATATCCCCCGGAAAGCCCTCCCCAACCCCCACCTGTAGAGCAAAGGGTGTCCATTAGTGCACCTCAAAAGCGCCCCATTGTCACCTACACTCTGCTGGTCATCACCATAATCATCTTCCTCCTGCAGGAAGCAAGTAAATACATCTACGGCTTCGACCTGGTTGCCGGCTTGGGCATGAAGGTCAATGAATTGATTTTAGAAGGTCAGTACTGGCGATTATTCACCCCCATGTTCCTGCATGGCTCCATTCTCCATTTAGGTTTCAACATGTACGCGCTGTACATATTTGGACCTGGGTTGGAACGCTATTATAAGCATGGTCGTTTCTTGCTGCTCTTCATCCTGGGTGGTTTTGCTGGTAATGTTTTTTCTTTTGTGTTTTCCGCCTCCCCTTCTTTGGGTTCATCTACCGCCATCTTTGCCCTATTAGCTGCGGAGGGTGTCTTCCTTTACCAGAACCAGAAAGTATTCGGGGGAGTGGCCAGGAGGGCGCTGAATAATATCATTATGATCGCAGTTGTCAACTTGATTATCGGCCTATCACCCGGTATTGACAACTGGGGGCACATGGGTGGGTTGCTGGGTGGCGCCATCTTTGCCTTCCTGGGCGGCCCAATTCTTAAAGTTGAAGGGCTTTCCCCCAATTTACATATCGTCGATACCAGGGAGACCAGTGATGTCATCCGGGCAGCACTGGTAGATATTCTGATCTTCGGCGCGCTGGCCATCGGCACCATTTATATGCGCAGCGGTTAGATCGCGTTCGCTACAATGGGCGAACCGAGATCGGTCTACTGCATCGATCAACACCTCTATCTAATTCAGACGACCAATTTCATGTCAGGCAGTCGTTTTCCCGGGTACCCAACCATTAAATTTGAGATCCTCCAATAGAAAATGAAAAGAGGCGGAAATTTGTGTTTTCCGCCTCGATCTCTGTTGATTAGATTATTGGCTTCTCAATGAGGGCTAGTTCCTATATGGACCAATCCTGAATATCCGTGTCGCTGTCCTCGCTGTCACCGGTATCATCATCATAACCAAACTGCAGTTCAACCCCCTCATTAACCAGACGCAGCCACAATAATAGCATGTGCCCTTCCTCGGTTTCGAGATAACGAGCCGCGACGATCGGGGCCTGTTCCTGGAGACCCTCTTCAGTCCGGTATTCGAGGCAAATCGGCTGTTGGTGCCGCCAAGCGCGGTGGCAGCGCTCAACCAATTCTGGCCCATTAAAAGTCCGTACGCGGGTCACCACGATCTCACCCAGGTTGGGGCTCTCGCTCACGCCGATCGCCCAGCTATCAGTTACTGGTTCAAATATTGGGGTAGGACCTCAATGATTGTTATCTTTTCTTCCATGCTCTTTTTCCGCAGATCACAGCTTTCTGCTGCCTGTCAGAATGGCTATCATACCATGATTCAAACCCGCACCTCCCATGGTTTTTTATGCTGGGTACCTATTCTTATAGAGAATTAATTATCCTCCGAAGTCGCGGGGTATAATTCGATTTGAAAGGCGGATATATGCAGAAATTAGTCATCATGATTGAAGATCTCCCCGATCAGGCAGAATTTGACCAGATGTGGCCAGAATTCCTTCATGTTTCCGAGCGNATGCCGGGTTTNATCAAGGAAGCCACCTGCCGGGTAGACAGCAANNTCTATGGCAGCTACCAGCCTGTGCTGCTGCATGAGCTGTTCTTTGAATCTATAGACGCCATCAAGCATGCNATGAGTTCCCCAGAAGGCCAGGCTGCAGGTGGCTTGCTGCAGCAGATGACTGGGGGTAATATGAGTCTGGTCATCGCCGANCACAAAGAAGACGATCTCGAAAATATTCGCCGCTACCAGGGTAACAGCGACCATGAAGAATAATCAGAGTCTCAGTCCAACCCATCTGGCAGGTTATATGGGGGCAAACAATTTGCCGGGAGAGATCCTCGAGCTGGATGTACCCACCCCAACCGTGGAAGCTGCCGCTGCTGCGGTCGGCTGCGAACCCGATCAAATTGTTAAATCGCTGCTGTTTTTCGTTCGTGACGAACCGGTTTTAGCGATCACCTCGGGTCCAGCCCATATCGAACGCCGGGCGATCGCCGCTCACTACCAGGTTGGGCGTAAGAAAGTCAAATTAGCTGACCCGCAAACAGTCCTGGAAGAAACCGGATTCGGCGTGGGTGCCATGCCGCCCTTCGGCCATACCTCACCGCTGCCTACACTCATCGACCAGCGTGTGCTTGATAAAGAACAGGTTTATGCCGGAGGTGGCTCTGACCAGACCCTGCTGCGCATCGCTCCTCAGACTATTTTAGCTGCCACCCTGGGCACCGTCCTGGATTTGCTTTCCTATAACCCGCAAAACCCGGGCAACCAGCCGGATTAGATTAAATGCGCACTCAAGGAAAATTAAATCCCGTCGCGCGCATCCTGCTGTTCGTTCTCCTGGTAGGCATCATCGTTGTGGGCTACCAGGCTTATCAATGGATTGTCAGACCGGGCCGNCGGGCGCAGCAGGTATTTTCCTGGCTGCGCGACCCGGGCTCCCATCCCGAATGGAAAATTAATAGCGGTGAAAGATGCGGGCAGGCACCTTTCGTGATGCCCACCGATGGTCTGGTCGGCTTCATCTGGGGTGATTCTTTCCGTCCCGGGCACAGCCATCAAGGCTTGGACATATTCGGCGGGGGTGAGCTCAATCAAACCCCGGTGATCGCTGCTTATCCTGGCTACTTAACCCGCTTGCCAGATTGGAAATCTACTGTCATCATCCGCATCCCGGAAGATCCCCTCCAGCCCGGTCGCCAGATCTGGACCTATTACACTCACCTGGCTGACGAAAGTGGACGCTCCTATGTCGACTCCCATTTTCCTCCCGGGACCTTTGAAGAGTATGTTGAGGCTGGTACACTCCTGGGGTACCAGGGAAATTTCTCCGGTGATCCAAACAATCCAGTCGGCATCCATCTTCATTTCTCCATTGTAAAAGACGATGGGCAGGGCAATTTTCTCAACGAATTAGAAATCCAGAACACGCTCGATCCATCACCTTACCTGGGTCTGCCGGTCAATGCTGGCAGCAACCAGGGAGAAATCCCCATTTGCCCCAGCGAGGTCACNACTTCTTGANNTGGTATCACCCTTATTNAGGGCANTCAGTATNAANNATCAGGGAGCAGGTATGAATTTCGATGGAAAAGTAGTTCTTGTAACTGGCGCCGGTCGCGGCATCGGTAGGGAGATCGCCCTTGCCTTCAGCTCACGGGGAGCTTATGTCGCCGCGAACGACATCACGCCCATCAACCTGGACCAGACCATAGATCAGATCAGCGCAGCTGGCGGGGTGGCTAAGGATTTTGTCACTGATATCTCCAAGAAAATGCCGGTTCAAACCATGGTCGCCCAGGTCCTTGACCAATGGGAGCGCATCGATATCCTCATAAATAACGCCGGGGTGGAACCGCATGCACCGCTGTTGGATTTGGATGCCTGGGACTGGCAGCGCACCCTGGATGTCAACTTGAGCGGCGCCTTTTATACCACCCAGGCGGTGGGGCGCGTGATGCGTGAACAAGGACAGGGGGTGATTGTCAACATCGCTTCGATCGCCGGCCGCGCCCACGGCTTGAAAGACCGCTCCGCCTATGTTGCCAGTAAAATGGGCTTGATCGGTCTCACGCGCGAAGCCGCCCGTGAGCTCGCCGCCTATAACATCCGCGTCAACGCCGTCTGTCCCGGGGTGATCGCTACCGAGATGACTGCTGAGCTAAGGCAAAATGAAGTCATGGTTTCCAAATGGCTGGAGGATATACCGCAGAACCGTCTCGGCCAGCCCCAGGAGATTAGCGGTATGGTCATGTTCTTATGCAGCGATGCTGCCAGCTATATCACCGGTCAAGCCATAAATGTCGATGGCGGCAAGGTCATGAATTAGAGCCGCGGTTTAGATTTTGATACCAACTTAACTAATCCCACAGGAGAGCAACATGTCCAGCTATACTTCTATCCTCGTAGAAACGCACCAGCGGGTCGGGCTGATCCGCCTCAACCGTCCCAAAGCTCTCAACGCTTTGAATTCCACCCTGATGAGTGAATTGAATACTGCCCTTGCAGAATTTGATCGCCATCAGGGTATTGGCGCCATTGTGATCACTGGAGACAAGCGGGCTTTCGCGGCCGGAGCGGATATCAAGGAAATGTCCGCCTCTTCCGCGGTCGGCATGCTGCTGCACGACGACATATCGGCCTTCGACCAGATCATGCGCATCACCAAGCCGGTCATCGCCGGCGTTTCTGGTTGGTGCCTGGGAGGTGGCAACGAGCTGGCCATGTCCTGTGACATGATCGTCGCCTCCGAATCTGCCAAGTTCGGCCANCCAGAGATCAACATCGGCGTGATCCCGGGGGCAGGTGGCACGCAGCGCCTGACCCGCGCGGTAGGCAAAGCCATCGCCATGGAGATGGTGCTCAACAACCGCACCCTTACCGCCCAGGAGGCGCTGGCATATGGATTGGTAAACCGGGTTGTGCCGGTGGAAAATTATTTAGAAAAGACGCTGGAATTCGCCGCTGAGTTCGCCTCGCGTGCCCCCCTGGCAATCCGGTTGGGCAAAGAGGCGGTCAACCAGGCTTTTGAAACCCACCTCAGCGCAGGCTTGGCAGG
>JGI24024J18818_10001065_pt1 | contig 11136 bp, 14 predicted proteins | sample Cruoilmetagenom2_FD_18818 | JGI IMG/M metagenome (IMG submission 18818) | reverse complement strand
TCTGCCAGAGCCTTTATATGGCCGCGGGTGCGATTGGCGCCGGCACCTGCGCAGTTGGTGCCTTTGACCAGGGGAAGATGAATACCCTGGTGGAGGTCGATCGAGAAGATGAGTTTGTAATTTACATGGCACCGGTGGGGAAAATATCCGACCAGTAATGATTTGATCCGTTTACCTATGAATAGATAATCATGCCCGGAGAACAAAGATTTCCCGGATAGATTTAGTGATTGCGCAAATTCGCACTTGACATAAACTCAATTCCGATTATACTTAATAAGTGTTAAATATTTATACCTATTAAGTATATTGTGTTGAGGTTCGAAGCGAATGACATCTCAAGAGAAATTTCTGAAAGCAATGGAGAATTGGGCATACTTATATCTGTTCCGTTCTCTGTCGGATTATTTTGATTACCTTAAAGCGACAGGTATCTCCTTGCAGCAAGCCTATGCTCTTACCTACATCTACTATCAAGGCCCCAGCAAAATTTCAGAAATTTGTGCGCATATGCTGGTAACAGCAGCTGCAGCCAGTCAAATGGTTGACCGGCTGGAGAAGCAGGACATGGTCTCAAGGGTTGCTGATCCAGAAGATAGACGAGTACGCAATGTCGTGCTCTCGGCGGAAGGGAAAAAGATTGTCAAGAAGAGCATCATAGCTCGTCAGAGCTGGGTTAAAGAAATCCCGATTGGTTTGAGTGATGAGCAATTGGATGAAATCTCAGCTGCACTTCATTTGCTGATATCAACCTATCAGGAATAGATTTTTGTACCTGCATCACACTGTGATACAGATGATATTAATTTGCCTCCACCATAATTATTGGGTGGGAAGGCAAATAACAAAAGGAAAAATAACAGGCATTTCTAATGGAAAAATATGATGTTGTATCTATCGGCGGAGGAATCGCAGGCTCGATTGCTGCCCGACTGGTTGCCGAAAATGGGTTGAACAGTTTACTGATTGAACGAGCGGAAACACCGCGTGATAAACCCTGTTCGGGAATTCAATTTGGGTATTTCGAAAAATTGGTCGGTCGGAAAATCCCGCAGGATAAGTTGTGTTCGAACGAACTCTTCAATATGAATATCATCACACCCGAGGATAAAACCTACCAGGGCAAGATGAAGGTATTGAATTTCTGGCGATCCACCTTTGACCGCTGGTTAAACGACCTGGCTGTGGAAGAGGGGGCAGTTTTCCAGGACAAGACTCGCCTTGTTAGTTATGAGAGTTTCGACGGTGGCTACAAGCTGAATTTGCAGACCGGGTCTGAAAGTCGGGAAGTCTTCACTCGCTATCTCGTCGCGGCAGATGGTATGTATTCCAGGATCAGGAAGAAACTGCGGCCGGAAGATTTCCTGGAGAAGGCTCCGGGGGGAGCGATGAACTATTACTGCACCGGTGAAGGGGATCTGGACCCCAATGCGCTGTACATGGTCAACATCAAAGAATACGCCCCAATAATGTTTGCCTGGATTTACAAGAAGGACGATTTGTGGGTGATTGGTACCGGTGCAGAACACGATCTAAAAGATTATGCAGACCGGTTTTATGAATATGTTTGCCAGAAATACAACTTCCGGGGAAAGATCGTCCGCAAGGAGGGTTTTGCTTCCCCGCTGAAATTCGGGGTTTTTTTGGGAGAAGGAAATATACTGCTGACCGGGGATGCGGCCGGGCTTTTGGATGCCTACCGTGGGGTTGCAATGGATAACGCTGCTCTGAGTGCTCGTTTTGCAGTCCAGGCAATTGTGGATGCTGAAAAAACAGGCACGACAGCCATCTCCCATTACGCTCAGAAGATGATGCCGATGAAGCGCCAAATGGATTCTAACGAGAAAAAGCGAGTGGTTAAATTTGCTTCAGATGAATCCCTGACTGCCAGTTTTGCTCCCCAACAGGTACTTATTGATGGTGTTAAGATGATAGCTGCGAATACTGCTAATAAATTCCTGCCTCCCGAAAAAGTTATCACGTTTCCATTTTAGTGCTCACAATACAAGAGAAAAATATTATGAACTTGCAACAAAATGATATGCAAGGAAAAGTTTGCATGGTAACCGGAGCAACAGCCGGAATTGGCCAGGCAGCAGCCGAGCTATTAGCACAACGCGGAGCGACAGTTGTTGGAGTTGGCCGTAACCCAGAAAAAAATGAATTTTCCACCACCATGATCAAGCAAAATACAGGCAATCCTTCAGTTGAATATCTGCTGGCTGACCTGTCCTCTCAAGAAGAGATTCGTGCCTTAGCCCAGCAATTTCAGACTATATATGATCGTCTGGATATTCTGATCAACAACGCTGGCGCAACATTTGGGGAACGCCAGGAAAGTGTTGATGGGATTGAGATGACGTTTGCGCTCAATCACTTGGGATACTTCCTTTTGACAAAGTTGTTGAGTAATATCCTGGAAGCCAGCGCCCCCTCTCGAGTGATCAATGTGTCATCCAGTTTGCATAAGTTTGGCAAAATTAATTTTGATGATATTCCACTCAAAAATGGATATGCACGTTCAAAAGCTTACAGGCGCTCTAAGTTGGCTAATATCGCCTTCACCTATGAACTCGCCCGACACTTCTCCAATCAGAAAGTTACGGTTAATGCCATGAATCCTGGTTTGGTGGCAACTAATGTGGGTCAGAATGCCGGAGGCGTTTCAGAAAAAGCCAAGGGTCTGGTTGATAAAATTGCAGGATTAACCCCTGAAGAAGGCGCCCAAACGATTATCTATCTGGCGACTTCACCAGAGGTTAACGGTGTGACCGGCAGATATTTCGTTAAAGAAAAGTCGGTTCCTTCTTCAAAAATATCTTACGATTTGGAATTTTGTCGTCGACTTTGGACTGTTAGTGAGAGCTTAATAAAGCCAAATGGACAAAACGGTGATTCATCTGGCTTACCACAAGAGTTGAAATGAAAGAGAGGATAAAAAAAAATCACGAAAATGGAGGTGGTTACTCCTCGTTTTCGGGGTTGGTATTGTCGGGGCATTATTGATTGGACTCCAGTGGGCGCCCTTAACCCGGTCACCCCTACCTGAAGCCTTGGAAGCACTCGAAAGTGATGATCTAGTCAATGTCACCCAGGAAGATTGGATGATATTTTCACCAGCCGAAGGCACCCCCACAACAGGTTTTATCTTTTATCCTGGGGGGCGGATTGATCCCCGAGGATATGCGTCCTTAATGAGAATGATCGCGTCTGAAGGCTATCTAGTTGTTGTCCCAAAAATGCCGTTTAACATTGCAGCGTTTAGTCCGAATACTGCAGATGAGATCATTGGGGAGAATCCAGGTATTGACCGTTGGGTGATAGGCGGTCATTCAGTTGGTGGAACGATGGCTGCCCAATATACTGATAAGCATCCAGAAGTCATCGATGGCCTAGCAATTTGGGCCTCTTACCCGGCTGAAAATGCGAATCTTTCTGACCTCGATATCCCCGTAATTTCGATTTACGGCAGCCTTGAGGAGAGAGTAAACGACAGCAGTGTGGCCGAACGCCAGCATCTGCTGCCTGAAGATACGCTTTATATTCGCATTGAAGGCGGTGACCATCACCAGTTTGGATCTTATGAGATCAATGCTGAAGACCATCTGGCAACTACCAGCCGAATTTCTCAACATGAACAAATCATCCAGGCAACATTAGAGATTTTACAAATGGTCACTCAAAATGAAGAATATTAGACCAGATGTTTGAGAATGATTGATACCCAGGTTTTGCTTGATGTTGCAGTGATATCAGCCCTTGTGATATTGATTCTAGGCAAACACTTGAAAACAGGCAGCATGCAAACAATCGTCTTTACTGGAGTTGGTTCAGACTTCGGAGGTTGTTTTACTATAAATTTATTCAAGCCGGTTTCTGTAGACATATTTTCCAAGAAATCGATCACTAATCAAATCAGTAGTTGGAGGATTTAGTAATGAGACTAGTTGTTTTTGGCGCCACTGGAAAAACAGGGCAAGAAATTGTGAAACAAGCTTTAAAACAAGGGTACGAAGTAACAGCCTTTGTACGCGATCCTGCTAAGGTGACGCTTGAGCATGGTGATTTGAAAATTATGACAGGCGATATATTTGACATCACAGCGGTTGCGCAGGCAATTCAAAGCCAAGACGCCGTAATCTGCGCTTTGGGCACAAGCGAATTAGGAAAAACCACGCTTCGCTCTGAAGGAACCGCAATTATTATCGAAGCCATGAATGAAAAGCATGTAAATCGGTTAGTTGTTGTTTCAGCTATGGGGGTCGCAGAAAGCTGGTCAACGCTATCATTTGTCAACAAACTCTTCTTTGCCACTTTGTTACGTAGTGCTCAGCAAGATCATGAAAAACAGGAAGTTGTTGTGAAAGAGAGTGATCTTGACTGGACAATAATACGCCCAAGTGGGCTGACAGATACTCCACTAACAGGCAGCTATTCCATAGGTGAAAACATTCTCGGAAAAACTTCGCGCATTGCTCGAGCCGATGTCGCTCATGCCATCCTCAAAGAATTAGATGACAATGCCTTTGTGCACAAGGCTCCAACGATTTCAAATTAACAAGAGCTCAGGCTCTCAACTCTCATGCCGCCTAAACGAAGTGATTGACACTTTCTTCGGAGCAGTAATTGCAAGGAATGGTGTGCAGAAACTCAAGCAAGGACTTCAATCAGGTAAATAGATGGAAAGCCAAATAATTAGATAAGAGAGTTTATGAATCCAACTATCAGCAAAAATCAAATGGTAGGAAAAGTTTGCCTGGTGACAGGAGCCACTTCAGGAATCGGAAAAGTCACTGCGACTGCCCTGGCTGCTGAGGGCGCCGAGGTGATCATCACAGGACGAAATCGGGAGAAAACGGAAGTTACGATCCAGCAGATCAAATCGCAAACCAGGAATGAAGATATCCACTACCTGCTGGCTGATTTCTCCGATCTGGGGCAAGTTCGAGAGCTGGCATCAAACTACATGGAACGATATTCTCGTTTGGATGTGCTGGTTAATAATGCAGGCTCATTCTTTAATACCCGCAAGGAAACGCAATATGGGGTTGAGATGACTTTCCTGGTCAATCACCTGGCGCCATTTTTACTCACAAATAGCCTTATTGAAACCATTCAAGACAGCGCGCCGGCTCGGATCATCAATGTTTCGTCTGATGCCCATAGCTACGGCAATATGAATTTTGATGACCTGGGCTTCAGGCGCGGCTATGTAGGGATGAAAGCTTACGCCAGATCCAAGCTGGCGAATATTCTCTTCACCTATGAAATGGTGCGGCGTATGGCAGACAGCAGTGTGTTGGTAAACGCGCTCCATCCAGGACATGTAGCGACTGATATTTGGAGCACTGATTTTTCATTTATTGGCCCGGCCCTGAAAAAGGTCATGGGATTATTTGCCCTCACCCCAGAAGAAGGTGCGGATAACACGATCTACCTGGCATCCTCACCCGAAGCGGCAGGAGTGACCGGGAAATATTTCGTCAAACGTGAACCAGAACAATCCTCTCCCCTTTCCTATGATGAAGATCTAGCGAAAAGGTTATGGGAGATCAGTGAAGAGATCACATCGATTAGAAGAACCAATTTTGGTATTCTTCAACAACCAACTACATTACACTCAGGAGATTAATATGGATCTATCGGTAAGCATCATCATGGCAGCTGCATTAGTATTTTATTCAATCGGGGTCTGGGGAGAACGAATTCAAGGGCGACTTAAGTGGTGGCATTTTGTCTTCTTCGTCCTGGGATTAATCTGTGATACCTGGGGGACAGGTATGATGCTAGATATGGTGGGCGGGATGACTTTTGATATCCATGGAATTTCCGGGCTGATTGCCATCATCCTCATGTTTATCCATGCAGTCTGGGCTTTGATCGTACTGCAGAGGAAAGACGAAAAAATGATTCAGAATTTCCACAAATTCAGCCTGTTCGTGTGGGTTGTGTGGCTGATCCCATATTTCAGCCCAATGTTCTTCAACCTGGCAGTTTAATCCCAGCGTGAGTGCACAATGACTTTAATAATGATCGTGATCATTGGATTTCTGATCCTGGAAACCACAAATGTTGCCGCACTGTACTTTTTCCCAGATTCAAAATTAGCGAACAGCATTGGCGTGTTTAATGCCTGGGAGAAATCCAAGGGTGATCCCGAGATTCACAATTTTGTTAAATACCTGGTTAATTGGGTAGCGGGGACAAAGCTGATCTTCATCTTGCTGCTGGTAGTGATCCTGCTAACAGCTGATGAACAGACGATGCTGCTTACTGGAATTGCCCTGGTCTTGTCAATCGCGGTTTTCTTCTGGCGGCTATTCCCGCTGGTTCGGAAGATGGACCGGGATGACCAGCTTGATCCCAAGAATTATTCATCCGTCTTAGGATGGATGATCCTCGGGATGATCATAATTTTATCGGCAGCGGTAATACTCCTTGTCACTCGTTAAACCCTCGTACGGGAAGATTCAATATGAACAGTGAACACCATATCCCGAAATTTGTCTCGATCGCAGCAGTCGTTTTGGGGTGCCTCGATCTGGTGCGCGGCTTCATGCATACCATTCTGCTAGAATTTGCCGCCACCAATATTGCTGGTTTAGATCTATCGACCTCGTTAGCCGGGGATATGCTGCAAATGATGGGTACGTTTGGCATTTCCAATTACCTGACAGGCATCATGCTGATCCTGCTGGGATGGAAAGCTCGTCCGCTGGCGCTGGTTATGTTGGGAGTGATACCGGTTGCATATGGTATCGGTATTGCTGCCATCAAAGTCAATTCTGCGCCTTATGCACCCTCCCAAGCCGCCTGGGGTGGGACCACGTTTATGATGGTGTACCTGGCAGTTTGTGTGATAATATTCATCGTTGGGATCTTGACAACCCTGTATCGCAGGAAAAAAGAAGACGATATTGGTCAAACGTGAAGCTGGTAAGAAAGAATACCATCTAAAGGAATCTAGATATGAGCGTAATTGAAGTCAATAATCTGACAAAGTATTATGGAAAAGCATTGGGGATCGAGGATGTGTCATTTCAGGTGGATGAAGGAGAAATATTTGGTTTTATCGGGCCGAATGGGGCCGGCAAATCAACCACGATCCGCTTGTTTTTGTCCCTGATCTATCCCAGCTCAGGCAGCGCCACAATTTTTGGCAAGGACTGCATCCAGTATGGGCCTGAGCTCAGACAGGATATCGGGTATTTGCCCTCCGAAGTTTTTTACTACGAGCGGATGAAGGTTATTGACCTGCTCAAGTATTCTGCTAGCTTTTATGAAAAGGACTGCATGCCGCGCTTGTATGAGTTGGCCGAAATCATGGAACTTGATTTAAAACGCCGCATCGATGATCTCTCTTACGGCAACAAAAAGAAAGTAGGTATTGTGCAGGGGCTTCTACACCAGCCCAAGCTGCTTTTTCTCGACGAACCAACCAGCGGACTCGACCCGTTGATGCAGCGAAAATTCTTCCAACTCATCCGGGAGGAGAATGAACGCGGCGTGACGGTCTTCTTCTCGTCGCATATCCTGGGTGAAGTGCAAAGAATGTGCAACAGGGTCGCCATTATCAAAGAAGGCAGCATCATTAATATTCAAGACATAAATACATTGCAGCACGATAATTATAAAAAGATAAGAGTAGCAGCGCAGGCACTCGATGAAAAACGATTTGAAATCGATGGCGTCAGCAATCTTGAGAAAAATAATGGCACAATCCGTTTCTTCTATAAAGGCGATATCAATCAGGTCATGCACAGGATCAGTGAAATCGAGGTCTCGGATGTGACGATTGAGGAGCCGACTNTAGAAGAGATTTTCATGCATTATTACGAGTAGGTGATGACAATGAGAATAAACATATACAAGCATGAGNTCAAAATGAACTTGAAATCAGTGATCACCTGGTCGGTGGCGATAGCGGTAATGATATTTGTNTTTGTTTCGATGTTCTCATCTATTGCGGTAGATGCAGAGCTGCTGAATGAGATGATGGCAAATTTCCCTGAGGAGCTGCTCATAGCCTTTGGCATGACCGGTCTAGACCTCTCAACTGTGCTTGGTTATTTTAGTTTTGTCTTCCTATTTGCCCAGGTCTGCCTGGCGATCCAGGCCGCGAATTACGGGTTTTCATTGGTCTCTATTGAGGAAAGGGAGCTGACGGCTGATTTTCTGCTGGCCAAGCCTGTTGGACGCACACAGATTCTGACCAGCAAATTACTTGCCGCGTTGAGCGGATTGACCATCACCAATATCGTAGTCTGGATCAGCAGTTTTGTCTTCATCCAGCTATTCAAGGGGGATAGAACTTATGAACCCCGAAATTTGATCCTTCTACTGCTCAGTATTTTAGTATTTCAATTATTTTTCCTGACCGTGGGTCTGGTGATTTCCCTGTTGGTAAAAAGGATCAGGAGCGTAACGCCGTATGCCATGGCGCTGGCATTTGGGATGTATGTATTGAGCGCTTTTGGCAGTATGCTTGGCGAAAGCAAATTGGAGAAAATAACACCGTTCAAGCACTTCGAGCCGCAATACATCGTCCAAAATGCAGCATATAATTTACCCCTGGTTTTGATCAGCGTCGTGGTGATCGTGATTTCACTGGTGGGCAGTTATCTTTTGTATTCCAGAAGAAACATCCCTTCCGCAGTGTGAGGAGGCCAAGAGATGAATATATTCATTAGAGAATTGAAGTCAAACCTGAAATCGCTGCTCATCTGGGGTGGCATCGTGATCCTTTTCGTGGTTGTAGGGTTTTCGAAGTTTTCTGCATACGAGGGCAATCCTGAGTTATTGGCCATATTGGACGAGCTGCCTCCTGCGATGTTATCTGCATTTAATTTCGAAGCATTTAACCTGACCACGGTCACTGGCTTTTTAGGCGTGATGTTCATCTACTTTGCGCTGCTCCTTTCAATTGCTGCAGCCATGTGGGGTAGCGACATCATCTCAAAGGAAGAGCGTGATAAAACAGTTGAGTTTTCTCTGACCCTTCCGGTTACCCGCAGCAGGCTGGTCACCGCGAAAATATTTGCAGCGCTTATAAATTGCATTGCCTTGCTCCTGATCACCTGGGGAGCTGCTATCGCCGGCGCAGCGCAATACCAACCCGATAGCGAATTTTTTAACTTTCTAAGTTTGATCATCCTGGCATTGTTCATCACGCAGTTAATATTCCTGGCGGTCGGTATTTTCTTGGGCTGCGCGATGAAACAGTACAAGCGAGCCAGTTCTGTAGCGCTAGCTCTGTTGTTGGGAACCTATTTCCTGTCCATCGTTTCAGGGCTGAATGAAAACCTTGAGTTTCTCAAATACTTTTCCCCATTCAAATATTTCAATCCTGCCACCCTGCTGCATGATTCAAAAATTGATCTTACATTTATCTGGTTGTCTGCAGGTATTGTCGCAGTATTGTTAGTTGGTGCGTATGTATCGTACTCAAGGAGAGACCTGTATATATAAAACTCACCAATCCGGAAACGGGTCCAATTCCCGAAACCGTTGAAGTGATGAGAAAGCATGACCAATCTACTCCCTTCTTCATGATGAATCTGAACAAATACTATTCCAAAGCACGCTATAAAAATGGGGAAGATGTACCCGGAGAGCAAGCCTACAACTGTTATGCTTCCAGGATCATGCCGTATCTTATTAGCGTACGAGGCTACCCTTCAATTATTGGAACCACAACAGGTGTTTTCGTCGGGGATGAAAGCGGCCAGCTGCATGATGATTGGAGCGATTTTGCCATGGTGTACTATACATCCCGGCGAAATTTCATCCGGATGATGAGCAATTCTCCCACAAAAGGCGTTTATCACTGTGAGGCTGGCCTCGAGCGCGCGGTACTTATGCCGAGCTCGAGTTACTCAATTGAAAGGTGAGGTCAGGCAGACTCGTCTATGAGAAGGTATTGAGATTCTCAACCTGGGTGACCAATTCAATTGCGACACATAATCCTCACTATTTTATTTCGCGCAGATAAAAATACTCGTCCATTCCACAAGCTCGGAATGGGATCAACTTAAAAGGTAATTTACTCTTTCGTTGATAGTGATAATCCTGGTATAGCCGGTAAAAACAGTTTGCGGATAGGTTTTACAACCAATCGAGATGAATATTCCCGAATTTGTGAGGGAATATTCGCTGAAGCAATAATATAATCAGGTGCAGCAGCGCTTCCTGAATCGCCAGCGTAATGCCAGCACGACTGACGATCAATGAAGTCTTGGCTTATGAATGACAGCCCTTCATCTGCAATTTATTAACCCAAAGTGATCGATGATGAAAAGAGTAGATCTCTTGAAATCAAATCTGATCGTATAAGAACCTTGAAAGAGATCTGAATCCTAAATTAACGCATTGCTGGGGGGAAACTATATTGTTGAATCGGATCTGATCATGTCCCTGGTACTATCAAAGACAGCGTGAAATGGAGATATTACAGATGGATCTAAGATACAATTAAACCGCTTGCAAAAAAATATTGCATTGAAAGGGAACATGATGGGTAAATCCATATTAATCATCAAGGGCAGCCCCAGAATTTATGGGAACAGCGCCGCTTTGGCCGACCAGGTCTATGCCGGCGCAAAGCAGTCTGGTGCAGAGGTCGAAGCGATCAATATAGCGGAAATGGACATTCGTCCTTGTGATGCCTGTGATGTTTGTGCTGAAAATTATGGTGGCTGCATTGTTGAAGATGATATGCAAGCTCTCTATCCGAAACTCACACAAGCAGATGTAATCGTGCTGGCGTTTCCGATTTATTTTTTCACCATCAACGCTCAAATGAAATTATTCATCGACCGCTGGTATGCTCTGGATAGTGAGGAGGGGTATTTGCTGCGTGACAAAAAGCTGGCTTTAGTGTTCGTGTATGGTGATACAGATCTATATACCTCGGGCGGGATCAATGCCATCCATACTTTCGACGCCCTATCCCGTTATATTGGCATAGAAATCGCTGGGATGGTCTACGGCACAGCAGATAAAGAAGGCGAGGCTGAAAAGCAGCCAGAGTTAATGACGAGAGCCTTCAACCTGGGAGAAAAGATCGCTGCCTAATAGGCAAATTCTAACCTGAAATTCGATTTAATCTTCATTAAGAAAATCGCTCTCAAAAAAGCT
>JGI24024J18818_10001062_pt1 | contig 11151 bp, 9 predicted proteins | sample Cruoilmetagenom2_FD_18818 | JGI IMG/M metagenome (IMG submission 18818) | reverse complement strand
TGGCCAGTTAGCCCGTTGACCCGTAACATAAAAAATTTCACCGCAGAGCACGCAGAGCACGCAGAGAAATGAAAACGTTGAATAATAATCATGACCTCTGCGATCTCGGCGAGTTCTGCGGTTAATAAAACCCTTTGGAAAATGTAACAATGTTTGTGAATAAATTCACTGAGAAAATAAGGAGGTACACATGACTTTAGACTGGATGCCGAGGGACAACGAGAAGAAAGATCATGCGTTGCATACCGATGTGCACTGGGGCGAAGAAGCCCCGTCGGTGGTTTACGAAAAACGCCCGCTGACAGATCCCAAGGGGAATGTCGTGGATGGATTGTTTGTTTCCTGGATCCGCCTGAACAATCCGAGGCAGTACAATTCGTACACCACCGAGATGGTCAAGGGGGTGATCGCCGGTTTCGAGAATGCATCCCTGGATCGCAGCGTGGTGGCGGTGATTTTTACCGGTACCGGTCCCTATTCGTTTTGCACGGGAGGTAACACCAAGGAATACAGCGAATTTTACAGCTTGCGGCCGGATGAATACGGTCAGTACATGGAACTGTTTAACCATATGGTCGATGCGATCATGGCCTGTAAAAAACCGGTTATTTGCCGGGTTAACGGCATGCGGGTGGCCGGCGGGCAGGAAATCGGCATGGCCTGCGATCTGGCCATATCTTCGGATCTGGCCATTTTCGGGCAGGCCGGCCCCCGTCACGGCTCTGCTCCGGATGGGGGATCATCCGACTTTTTACCCTGGTATCTGGGCATCGAAGACGCCATGTGGAACTGCGTTTCCTGCGAGATGTGGTCGGCCTACAAAATGAAAGCCAAAACCCTGATCAGTAAATGCGTGCCTGTTTTAAAGATTGATGGAGAATGGATACGCAATCCCATGATCGTCACTGATCGTTGGGTCGATGATGGTGAAATTGTTTACGGCGAATTTAAAAAGGGCGCCGAGCTAAAAGAGGCCCGGGCAATTGTCAAGGAACATCAGCCCAATGCGGATTTCGAACTGCTCGACAAGGAAGTCGATAAGATCGTGTGGCAGTTTGCCAATCTTTTTCCGGGCTGTTTGATCAAGTCCATTGACAGCATCCGGGCCAAGAAAAAATTCTTCTGGGATTATTCCAAGAATTATAACCGGCATTGGCTGGCTGCCAATATGGGCGGGGAAGCTTTCCTGGGCTTCGGAGCCTTTAATACCAAGAAAATTACCGGCCAGGATACCATCGATTTTATCAAGTTCCGCCAGAATATTGCCGAAATGAAAACCTGGGATATGGATATGTTTGCTGAAGCAATGGGCAAACCGAAAGATTGATGGCGTCGTCAAAAGTCCCATCTACGGCGTTGTCGTGTTTTTTCAGACGCTCGGCATACCATGTGTATAGCCTCGCCCCTGAAAAAACACGACGCCTTGTATATAATCCGAATACGGGAACAATACGATGCGGTATCCCAAGGAATGTGTTCTCAAGGAATGCCAGGAGGTCGTTATTCGACCCCTGGAAGGTAAAGATGAACCATTGTTGCGCCGGTTTTTCGACGAGATCCCCGAAGAGAACCGCTGGTATATGCGTTACGATGTCGCCGATAGCGAGGTGATCAAGAAATGGTGCGAACATATCGATTCAGATACGGTGGAATCCATTATTGCCCTGTGCGGCGATCAAATCATCGGACACTGCAGCCTGCATGTGAGAGGGTTCGGCTCGACCCGACATGTGGGGCGCTTTCGGATCATCATTCATCCCGAGTTTCGGTTGCAGCGGCTGGGTACCTGGATGACCCTCGATCTGATCCAGCTGTCCATGGACAAGGGGTTGGAAATCCTGCGGACGGATCTAGTGGTGGGGCCGGAGGATGTGGCCATCGATGCGGTCCGAAAGCTCGATTTTGTCAAACGGGCTGAAATCAAGGATTATGCCAAGGATTCCCAGGGCAATCGTCACAACCTGGCGATTATGATTAAACGGCTGCATCGGGGCTGGGGGGATTTTTAGGGGCCTGTTTGAAAATTTTACCTTTTCTCACACTTTTTCGCTGCGATTCCCTATTTTTCAAACAGGCTTTGACTCGATTCAATGATGAAAGTATGCGATCTGCCTTCTCCGGAAATTGAGTGGCCGACACCTGCGGGCAAGCTCCGGATCCGCTGCGGATGCACGCCGGACGAGATTCGGGGCTATACCTTCGATCCACAATTCGGTACCTACGCCCAGTTTAGATCCCTGTACACCAAACGTGAAACCCTGGAGAAAATCGCTGACCGCGAAGGGACCAATGTTGTTTTGGCCCTGACCGAAGCGGACCATATCATCGGATTCGGCGTGCTTGACTATCCGGAGCCCAACGAGCGCTGGACCCGGCTCGGCCCCAAACGGATGATGGAAGTCAAAGCCATTGAGGTCTGTCGGGACTGGCGCGCGGCCCACATTGCTAAAGGTATCCTCGGCATGCTCCTGAGCCATCCCCTGCTGGAAAAGATGATTGTGTATATGGTCGGTTACTCATGGACCTGGGACCTGGACGGTACCGGAAAGACGGCCCAGGAATACCGGAATTTACTGCTCCACCTGTTTTCATCTCATGGTTTTATCGAAATGCAGACCAATGAGCCCAATATCTGTCTTAAACCGGAAAACCTCTTTATGGCCCGGGTGGGAAAAAAACTATCGGACGAGATTATTCAGGAATTCAAATGGTTGCGGTTTGGGGTGAATCCCTGAAATTGGTTTGCCCGCTTGCCCATTCAGCCGGTCAACAAACCGGCTGAATCTTCGGACAGGTAGATTCGTAAACAGATAAATGAACGAACCGTTAACCGGCGTTTTATTTTTTTCTTGACAGACCCGCTTAAATGTATCTATATCATAGCCATAATGTAGCTAAATTATAATCACATTGTGCCGAACAGCGTAGATAATTTTTTCTTATCACCAAGCGTAATTTTTTATTCGATATTATGAGCTGACTAGGCCCTGAACTTATGGCATAGATTTTGATAGAATAATAACTTTGATGGACTCGTAAAAAGTAACGCTGATGGCTAAGGCCTCGCCATCAACTTTAGGGATTCAGGTAATATAAAAGGGGAAAAAATGAGGTACGCAGAGACTGGGTTTAATTTAGAAGTTGATCTAACCCGAGGAAACATTGAAAGAATAGAAACCGACCCAAGAGACACCGAACTTTATCTGGGGGGTCTGGGTACGAACGCCAAGATATTATGGGATCGGGTTCCGCCCGAGGTCGATGCCTTTTCTCCGGAGAATCTTTTAATATTCGGCACCGGTCTTTTATGCGGTACACCCGCTACTGGTTGTAATCGAACCATTGTTTCTACCATTTCTCCTCAAACCAAATTAATGGCATTTTCAATGATGGGGGGGTATTGGGCACCGGAATTGAAGTATGCCGGTTACGACAAAGTGATCCTTCGCGGCAAATCTCCCGATCTGGTTTATTTGTGGATAAACAATGACAAAGTAGAAATTCGCGATGCGTCTCATTTGAAGGGTAAGGGCGCTATTGAAACCGCGGAGCTTATTCGGCAGGAGTTGAAAGAGCCCAAAGCCCAGGTGTCTGCCATCGGTCTGGCCGGGGAAAACAGGGTTTATTATGCTTCCGTCGAGCAGGGCCGGTCCAGTGCCAGCCGGGGCGGAATCGGCGCCGTTATGGGAGACAAGGGGGTAAAGGCGATCGCTGTTCGGGGAACCCAGGACATCAATATTGCCCAACCGGCTGAATTCATGGAGCTTTGTTACGAGGTGATGGACTATATCAAATGGCGGGAAGATCATCCAATTCAGGGGGTCATACCCATTTTAGCCATTCTTGGATCACCGCAAGAGATGGCAATCCATGATGAGAAGTGGCACACCGAAAATTTCTCCTGGGGAAATGCCCGCCTCCGCAGAAAGGGTTTTTGGACCGAGGATGTCTCGGATGAGTGGCTGGAAACCATGAACAAAGCGCGGACGCGGTTGATTAGTTGCTATAATTGTCCGATAGCATGCGGGGCAACCATTTCCATGCCGGGACTTCCAACCTACATGATGAAATGTTTCACGAAACTGACTTACACAATGGCGGCCATGTCGAACCTGGATTTCGGTTTAACCATCGCTCAGCGTGCGACGGAGTATGGCGTGGACGGTTATTCAGCCCCGCAAGTAATGGCTTTTGCCCTTGAGCTCTACGAAAACGGGATTTTGACTGATAAAGATTTTCCGGAAATGCCGGCTGACAGTGAGGGGAGATTTTTCTATTTACTTGACAAAATTGTCCGGCGGGAAGGGATCGGCGATGTTCTGGCAAATGGCACCCATTGGGCGGCCAAAGAGATCGGTAACGGCGCGGACGCATACGCTCATAATAATATTAAGAAACATGAGCAGTTGCCGCTCAAACTGTCAATGCTGAATCCCATTTATTTTCTGATGTATTGTACCGGCGAGAAGATAAACATTACCCAAATCGAAGGGCAATTCCCCCAGGCGCCGTTTCCCAAGAGGGAGCATAGAGAAAAATTTGTAAAGGATTGGTTTCAGGTCCCTGATGACAGATTTAAGCAATACTTTCTGGACTGGGAACCGCGCGGAGAAAACTCAAATCCCTATTACCCGACTGTTGAAATGACCTGCGATATTGTGGACTGGCAAGAGAGGATGCACTACATCGATGACGCCCTCGGGATGTGCGCCGGTCTGTCATCATTTCACATGAAACCCCCCTATCATATACACAATTACCCGAAATTTATCTCCTCAGGGGCCGGGATCGAGATGGATGAAGACAAACTAACGCAAGCAGCCAGGAGATACCGAACTTTGATCAGGGCAATAAATATAAGAAGAGGCATGAGGAGAAAAGACGAGAAGCCGCCCAAGGACCATTGGAAGAAAAGATTCCCCGAACTTGAAAAGGAGCTCTTAGATGGGTATTACAAATTTAAGGGGTGGAATGATGAGGGTATTCCGACTAAAGCGTCTTTGCATGAATTGGGCCTCGATTATGTCAGCGAAGACTTAATTCAAAGGGGAATCTTAACTGATGGCAAAGACACTTCAAGTAAAGAAGTTTCAGTAAATGAAAAGACAAACTAGAGCGGAGGGCGTGGACCTTGAGTGATGCCAAGCAAAAAAAAATAATAAAAACGATTAAAATAGACGTTGATAAATGCCATGGGTGCCTGGCCTGTGAGATGATCTGCTCCGCCTTTCACGCTGAGCCCAAATACAGCAGCAGTAATCCGGCCAGGGCTCGTATTCGAGTGATTCGTGATCCCCTTAGAGACATATATGTTCCTGTTTATGCGGGAGAATATACGGTTGCCGAATGTGCCAGCAGAGACAAATATACAATTGAGGGGAAGGAATACGACGAGTGTGCCTTTTGCAGGGCTTCATGTCCTTCCAGGGAGGATTTCAAAGAACCCGATTCCGGTCTTCCGTTGAAATGCGATATGTGCGAAGGCGAAGACGAGCCCTTGTGTGTAAAGTGGTGTACGGTTGACGCACTGGTGGTCGAAGAAAGGGAAGAGGAAGTCGAAGAACAGGAGGAGCAGGAAGACCTGGAGGTCGGTTTGGAATCACTGGCGGATAAATATGGCATGGACAAAATATTGGATGCCGTTGCACGATTGTCCGAGAAGGACTAAATTGTTTATAGAGTTTATAGAGTTAAGAGAGTTAAGAGTTTATGGAGTTTGGAGAGTTGAAAAAGTTGTGAGCTAACTCATTAAGCTCAAAAACTCATGTAACTCATTAAACTCAGTGTAAGGAGACAATAAAGACGGTGGAAACGATAGCCCCCTTTTTAGAAGTAATCGATGAGATAAAAGAGGCCGGCGGGGAAGTCTTTAAGCTATGCTTTCAATGCGGACTGTGTGATGTTGTTTGTCCCTGGAATAAGGTTAGAACCTTTAGCATGCGAAAGCTTATCCGTGAGGCGGCCTTCGGTTTAAGTGAGGTGGAAGGCGAAGATATATGGCGTTGTACGACCTGCGGGGCTTGTCCGGCGCAGTGCCCCCGAGGCGTCAAACAGATAGACGTCAGTGTTGCCCTCAGAAGATTGGCCTCGGAATATGAAATGTTTCCGGCTTCGGTTAAATCCGCCCGTACAGCCAGGGCAAGCCTGATTTCCGAAGGGAATCCCCTTCAGGGAGAACGCGGTAAACGGGCTGAATGGGCTAAGGAATTGTCGGTAAAAAACTACGAAGAGGGGATGGAAGCCTTATATTTTGTCGGCTGTTACTTCTCCTATGACCCGCGGATGAAAAAAGTAGCGGCGGCCACGGTCAATATCCTTAAACAAGCCGGTGTTAATTTCGGCATACTGGGCGAAAAGGAGAACTGCTGTGGAGAAAGTATTCGAAAGACGGGCAGCGAGAAAGTGTTTAAAACACTGGCCAAGGAAAACATCAAAACGTTTATTGATAGTGGGGTGAAGAAAATCATCGTTTCCTCCCCGCATTGCTACCATACCTTTAAAAACGAATATCCTGAATTCATGGTCAATTTTGAAGTTGTACATGTCTCACAATTCCTAAAGGAACTCATCGATACCGGCAGACTTGAATTCACCAAGGAATATGACAAAAAAGTGACCTATCATGATCCCTGTTACATGGGGCGCCATAATGACATCTATGATGAACCTCGGGATGTTTTACAAAAAGTTCCGGGCTTGGCGTTGATTGAGATGGCGGACTGCCGCGCAAATAGTCTTTGTTGCGGCGGCGGGGGCGGGCGAATTTGGATGGACACCCCTCAAGAGGAACGATTCTCCGATATCCGCTTAAAGCAGGCCAATGCGGCCGGAGCCCAAGTGTTGGCAACCGTCTGTCCTTACTGCATCACTAATTTTGAAGAGAGCCGTCTTAACTTGGAATATGAAGAAGTTCTCGAAGTTAAAGATATTACCGAAATCATCAATGAAATGCTTTAAAAAATATTTATGGCGATGGCATCACCCGCTACGGCCGGGCACCACGGACATAAAGCGACGATAAGGAGATAACAAGTGGGAATCGAAGTATTGCCGGAAGAAATTATTCAGCAATTCTCGGGAAGTATTGGGGAGAAAAATTTTGGTGACGTCATGATAGTCGGCGGCGGCGTTAGTGGTATTCAGGCTTCCCTAGATCTTGCCGCTGCCGGTTTCAAGGTTTATCTGATTGAGAAAGGACCGAGCATTGGCGGGCACATGGCCCAGCTTGACAAGACTTTTCCCACCAATGACTGCTCGATGTGAATCCTCGCGCCCAAACTGGTCGAGGTCGGCCGGCATCCAAACATAGAGGTTTTGACATTTACTGAAGTTGAACGTGTAGAAGGGCAAGCAGGTGACTTCAAGGTATCCATAAAAACAAGGCCCCGATACATTATTGAAGATAAATGCACCGGGTGTACGACCTGTGTGGAATACTGCCCGGTGGAATATCCGGATAAATTCAACCAGGGAATATCGGATAATAAAGCGGTCCATGTATACTTCTCCCAGGCCATTCCCCTAATTACCTATATTGATGACAGCTGCCTTTTCCTCAAAGAAAAAAAATGCGACATTTGCAGGCGTGTATGCCAGGCAGGCGCCATAGATTTCAAGCAAACGATTCAGGAATCAGAATTAAAGGTCGGAGCGATCATTTTATCCTCTGGCATTACCCCCTTTGATCCTTCAGTGAAAGATGAATATGCCTATAACAAGATGCAGAACGTGGTGACCAGTATGGACTATGAGCGACTGTTGTCCTCAACCGGCCCTTACGGTGGCAATGTCCTGCGCGCTTCCGACAAAAAATACCCTAAAAATATTGCCTGGATTCAATGCGTTGGATCGCGGCGGGTTACCGAGGGTGATAACAGCTATTGTTCCGGGGTTTGCTGCACGTATACCCAAAAACAGGTGATATTGACAAAAGAGCATTATGACGATGCTAAGTGTACCATCTTCCACAACGATATCCGTTCTTTTGGAAAGGATTTTGAACGTTACTATCAGAGAGCCGAACAACTCGAAGGAACCCGGTTTATCAGAAGCTATGCATCCATCGCGAAAGAGATCTCGGAAACCAAGAATGTGGTTGTCAGATATGCGACTCCCGACGAGGGGGTTAAAGAAGAAGAATTTGACATGGTGGTCCTATCCATTGGATTAAATCCGCCGCCGGCCTTTAAAGAGCTGTCGGAAAAATTTGGGATAGAGCTTAATTTGCACGGCTTTAATAAAACAATCGATTCCAATCCCATGTTGACCAACCATCCCGGGATTTTTGTCAGCGGGGCCTTTCAGGGGCCCACGGATATTCCCGAATCGGTTTTCACCGCCAGCGGTGCCGGTTCCCAGACGGGCGAACTGCTTGATTACAGGCGGGGGAAACTGGCCAAAGAAAGGGTCTATCCCGAAGAAAGGGATGTGTCCAGCGAAGAACCCAAAATAGGCGTTTTTGTATGTCATTGTGGAGCGAATATATCCGCTGTTGTCAATGTCCCTAACACCGTTGATTATGCCTTGACCTTACCCAATGTCGTTTATGCCACCGACCAGATATTTTCATGCGCGAATAACTCCGCCAAGGAAATTAGCGATCTGGCCAAGGAAAAAGGGCTCAACCGGGTGGTGATTGCCGCCTGTTCTCCCAGGACCCTTGAGCCTTTATTCCGGGATACGCTTCGGGAAGCGGGCTTAAATCAATACTACCTTGATATGGCCAATATCCGCGAGCACTGCTCCTGGGTTCACGCCAGGCAAAAAGATGAGGCCACCGAAAAGGCCCAGGATATCGTCCGGATGTCGGTCGCACGGGCGAGCTATCTGGAACCGCTAAAAGAATTTGACCTGCCGGTCAACAAGGCTGCTTTAGTGGTTGGCGGCGGTATTGCCGGCATGACCTGTGCGCTGTCCATCGCCAAACAAGGGCATGAGGTTCAGCTGGTGGAAAAGGATAAAGAATTGGGCGGCGTGGCCCGGCGACTTCACACCACCATAGAAGGGCTGGATGTTCAGGCTCATCTGGATGATGTCATCAGCCAGGTGTATAAAAACCCATTGATCCATGTATCGCATGAAGCAACCATCAAGGATGTGTCCGGTTATCTGGGAAATTTTACGACCACTGTTGAAACTGAAGGCCGAATCAAACAGATCAAACACGGTGCCTCCGTTCTTGCCATCGGTGCTGAAGAGTATAAACCCACTGAATATCTTTATGGTGAAAGCGATCAGGTGTTCACCCATCTTGAGCTGGAGGAAGAGATTGCCGGGGGTAATGAAGCAGTTACGAATGCCGAGAACCTGGTGATGATTCAATGTGTCGGCAGCAGAAATGAAGAAAGAAATTACTGCAGCCGGGTGTGCTGCAGCCATGCGGTAAAAAACGCGCTAAAACTGAAAAAGATAAATCCTGATATGCGGATCTATATCCTTTTTAGAGATATGCGAACCTATGGACTAAAAGAGGATTTTTACCGGGAAGCCTCTGAAAAGGGGGTTCAATTCATTCGTTATGAGCCGGATGACGCACCCCAGGTAGAAGTTGCCCAAGAGGGGGGTAAAGACGTTATCCGGGTAACCGTTCCTGATGAAATTTTAGGGCAACGGCTTGAGCTGGATGCCGATATTCTTTCTCTGGCTTCGGCGGTGATTCCTTCAGCTTCGACAAAAGAAATTGCCGGACAATTCAGGGTAACGCTGAGCCCGGATGATTTTTTTAAGGAAGCCCATGTCAAATTAAGGCCGGTTGAATTTGCGACCGATGGTGTTTTCCTTTGTGGCACTGCTCACTATCCCAAGCACATACAGGAAACGATCAATCAGGCTTACGGGGCCGCCGGGCGGGTCTTGGCGCTTTTATCAAAAGATACGGTTGTCGCCTCCGGTTCCGTGGCCAAAGTCAATGAATATGATTGTGTGTCATGCGGGGCCTGTATTACGGCCTGTACTTATGATGCCATTGGGTTCCATGATACACCAATTGGTAAAAAGGCGATTGTGAACCCTATCCTCTGTAAAGGAGATGGGCTGTGTAATGCAAAATGTCCGACAAATGCAATTATTCTCAAGCATTTTACCAATGAAGCGCTTTTAGGCCAAATTGATGCCGCGGCTTGAGGCATAAATCACAATTACCAAAAGACAAATGACAAATAAATCACGATGACCAAAATTCAAATTTCCAAACCTTATGATCTTGAAGAAAGGACATTCCAATTCGCTAAAGCTGTAAGGATTTTGGTTAAAACATTGCCAAAGACAATTGCAAATATTGAAGATGGGAAACAACTAATAAAAGCTTCAGGTTCGGTAGGTGCAAATTATAGAGAAGCTAACGAATCATTAAGCAAAAAAGACTTTTTGATGAGGATGAAAATAAGCCGTAAAGAAGCAAAAGAAAGCGCTTATTGGCTCAGGCTAATCCATGAAACAAACAATTTAAAAAACGCCGATGATGCCCAAAGTTTGATGCAAGAGGCAATTGAATTGAAAAAGATCCTTTCATCAATATTGGAGAAATCAAAATAACAAATAATTGTTTTAATTTCATTTGAGATTTGTCATTTTGAATTTATTTGTAATTTGGGTATTGCAATTTGGAATTTCCAGTTTATCCAGATCGGGAGGTGAGAACAAATGGGTACGGGTATTGAGTTTAAGCCAAGAATATTGGGTTTCGTGTGCCATTGGTGAGCATATGGTGCTGCTGATCTGGCTGGAGTTTCCAGACTGCAATATTCAAATGATATGAGGCTGATTCGAGTGATGTGTTCCGGCAGAATCGACCTGGAATTTATACTCAGAGCCTTCTTGAAAGGGCAGGACGGCGTGTTTATCGGCGGCTGCAAGTTGAATGAGTGCAACTATGTGACCCATGGTAATTACGATGCCTTCGCGCTGACGCATCTGTGTAAAAAAATATTGGAACACATCGGCTTGAATCCGCAGAGATTGAGAACCGAATTTATGTCCAGCGCGGATGGAAACCTGTTGGCCGAATATTCGGATGATTTCAGCCATCAAATAAAAGAATTGGGACCCCTTGGGCAAAGCGAGGGCATGGATGCGAAGCTGGTGCGGTTCAAACTTGAAGCCGCGAGGAAGCTCGTTCCCTATATCAGACTGGTGGAAAGGGAAAGACTCAGG
>JGI24024J18818_10001061_pt1 | contig 11152 bp, 11 predicted proteins | sample Cruoilmetagenom2_FD_18818 | JGI IMG/M metagenome (IMG submission 18818) | reverse complement strand
GGCTGATATGAAAGCTGGAGTTGCTGCGATGATGGAAGCCTTTAGACGGATATCACTTGTTTCTGAAGAACTTAAACATCGTATCGTGCTCCATATCGTCACAGATGAAGAAACAGGTGGCCGGAAAACCTCTGGATACTTAGTCAAACAAGGGTTCACTGGGGACTTTGTAATATGTGGGGAACCCACACATTTGAAATTAAGTGTTCAATCCAAAGGAATTATTCATGTAGATCTTACGTTTAATGGAAAAGGTGCACATGGTTCACGTCCTTGGGAAGGTACAAATGCTATTGAGCTAGCTTATACTTTTCACGAGCAATTAAAGACTTTACCTTTCTACAAAGTGAGTAATGCTTATTATGAACATCCCTCCGTGAATTTGGCGAAAATACAAGCTGGTGATCGGTATAATATGGTCCCTGATACTTGTGAGGTTGCCTATGACATCCGTTTTATTCCAGGACAAAAATGGGAGGACATTGTACAAGAAATAACTGATTTGGCATTATCACTGAATAAAGATACGATCGTGAAACCTGGAGGAAAAACACCTGCGATTGTTACGAAGGAAGATAATCCATTTGTTCATTCTCTAGCTATAACAACGGCAGAAGTGACTAAAAAAGAAGCCGTTTTATTTGGCCAACACGGTGCAGCCGACACACGTTACTATGCGAAGACAGGTGCTGGAGCAATTGAGTTTGGTCCAACCGGTGACGACTGGCATGGTCCAGGTGAATATGTAGTAATTTCTTCCGTATTCCAATATGCGGATATTTTAACAAAACACGCATTAACCTGAAACTATCCCTTCTTTTATGCGTATATCTATTATTATCACGATTATGTAGGAGGATTGTAGTTGGAGAATAATCGAATTTTATCTGCATTGTGTTATTTTAGTATTTTATTTGCCCCTTTCTTACTACCGATTATTGTGTACTTCATCACAGCCGATTTAGAAGTTAAATATCATGCAAAACGTTCATTACTGTCTCACTTATTGCCAATTGGCCTCATTATCATTGCAATTATCGTAATGATCATAGGTGCACTTTCCGCTTCGACTATGACATATGATGGAATGAATTCAGGCTATGGATTCATGTCTACAGGGTTGCCTATATTGTTTATGATTGTCTATATGGGTGTTTCGCTAATAATACTGATTTGGAATATTATACAAGGTGTTAAAGTGCTACAAAAGGTTTGAATTGAACCGAATTCGGGAATTTACTAACTAGAAGAATACAGTTAGGAGCGAATGATATGAGAATAGGCAGTTTAATTAAAACAGCAATAAAATTTGCACCTATCGTTATACCTATAGTTAAAAAAGTCGTGGATTCACGTAAAAATTCAACCAAAACATCTTCTCCACGGAAATCTCTGTAAATCAAAAAAGCTGGAACTCATTTTTTGAGTTCCAGCTTTTTCTATATTAAGGGTAGCCATTCAGTGAGAGCAAGAAAATTCTCTTTTAATTGAGACGACGGCAAAACAGCTGTATCTTCTGTAGGCTTAGACGCATTTCTTTGAGCATTTATCAACTCTTCAAAAGACTGGGGATTCCCTGCTGGCACCTCGTCTTCTGTGACTTGATAATTTCCACTTGAGTACACGGTAAAAAAGCTGTTCGCCATTGCTCGATAACCTTCAACATTCGGGTGTACATCAGATGGACTAGGAACCTTATCTTTGGCTGTGTCGCCAAATGCTTTATTTACAGGCACAAAATGAGCATCAGCTTCTTTAGCAACACGAGCTAAAATTGTATTTAACTTGTCTACTTGCATCTTTGCTCCAATTTTTTGTGAATCTCGTGCATGCGGATAGGCAAAATAATAACCCATTATATAAACTTCCGCTTTAGGTGCTATTGTCTTCAGCTCGGCTAATATCGCCGTCATATTTTCTCTGGCCATGTTCAATGAATAATCCGCTGGGATTTGTTGAAAAGCAATGGAACCCGATTTAGCATCTAATTGAATCAGTCGCAATAAATCATTTGCTCCAGCTGAAATTGTAATGACATTAGCATTGGCTAAAAGTGGTTGTGCTTCTTTTGACTGAACCCGTTCTAAAACATCTTTGGTTGTAAAGCCCGGAAAAGATAAATCCTTTGAATAAAAAACAAGAGACTGATTACGTGAAATTTCTTGAGCAATTAAATCACTATACCCTGTATCAATCTCCCTGTTAGGTGTTTGACCAGCAGCTAACGAATCTCCCAGTGCCACGTACGATACTGGACCGTTTACAAGCGCACTTGTAGGCGTAGGAAAAAGTAGGGATGAAATAAGTATACTTAAACCAAATAAAAAATTTTTCCGCATATTAGCACCTTCTTTATAAAGGAGATTCAAAATTTGAAATCGAGGTTTACATCCGAACACAGGCTTAATTAGCCCAGTTTCCTTTACGGAAGATAGGTTCTCTTGACCCATCTGCAAGTTCTCCGTCAATATCCATATCTGCACCGCCAATCATAAAGTCTTCATGAACGATCGACGTATTTATTCCAAGTGCTTGAAGTTGTGCTTCTTCTAAGTCACGAGCTCCCTCATAACAGGTAGGGTATGCTTCGCCAATTGCCAGATGGTTTGAGGCATTTTCATCAAATAATGTATTATAAAATAAAATTCCAGAAGCCGAAATCGGTGATTCATGGGGCACCAATGCAATTTCTCCTAAATAAGATGAGCCTTCATCTTGTAGGATAAGTTCCTGAAGTAAATCATTTCCTACTTCTGCGTGTGCTTTCACTATTTTCCCTTTTTCAAACGTCAAGGAAAATTGATCAATCAAATTCCCTTGATAAATAAATGGTTTCGTATTACGGACATATCCATTTACACCTAATTTTAGAGGTGCCGTATAGACTTCTTCAGTTGGCATATTCGCTATAAAGGCTGTTTGATTTGGTGTTCGACTTGCACCGGATAACCAAAGATGTTTTTCTGGTAATTCAACTGTTAATTGAGTTCCTGGTGCGGTATAGTGAATTTTTTTATACTTTTTATCATTTAACATATTTGCACGTTCTTCTAGATTTCGAATATGTGTTTTCCACTTGGCTACAGCTGTTCCGTCGCCACCAATACGAACCGTGGTAAATATTGCTTCCCATAGTGCTTTAAGCTGTTCCTCTTTTGGTAAATTCGGAAACACTTTTTCCGCCCATTTCTCAGAAGGAATGGCTATAATTGACCAAGCTATTTTATCAGACATAACAGCGTTTCGGTATTTTTCTAATGCCCTTCCAGACGTTTTTTGGTAATCTGAAATTCGTTTGGCAGGAACCCCTGCTAATAAATCCGGATCCTCTGCATCAATCCATAGTAATGAACCTTGTTGATCAATCAGTTCATCCCGTTGCGTTACCATCCAAGCAGGAAACTCATTCATTTCTGAATCCGGTGCTAAATCAAAAAACGCACGATGTATGGGTCCATCAGTAAAATTAACATGAACGCGTTTTGCACCTGCTTCATACGATTTTTGAACAATCAAGCGGGAGAATTCTAACGTGTCTGTCGTTGTATTGATTAACACATTTTGCCCGGGTTGAACGTTTAAACCAACTCGAACAGCTAAATCCGCGTACTCCACCAGTTTTTCTTGAAATGTCATTTTCGTTTCCCCCTTTGCAGAAGTGTTTTCGAAGACCCTTCGATTAATCCGCCGCGGTCCCACACTTTTTGAACAGGTTTAGAAGGTAGTTCTTTTGTCCATTTTTTATAATTCTTCTCGTCGATGTAAGACAACAAGGATAAGATTTCTCCATCTGCACCAGCACGACCTGCACGACCTGAACGGTGCAAGTATTGCTCAATTGTATGGGGAACATCTACATGAATCACGTGTGTAATCCCTTCAATGTCTAACCCACGCGCAGCAATATCCGTCGCGATAAGAATTCGGGCTTCCCCTTTTCTAAATGCTGTTATTGCTTGCTTTCGTTCTTCTTTTTTCATGTCAGAGTGCAAGGCCACTACATTAGCATCACGGAATTTCAATTTCGCTTCTTTATCTAACAATTGGTCCAGATTGTTAACAAAAGCTAAAGCTCTAACTCCTTCAAACTGGGCAAGTCGACGCAACATGTCGGTTTTATCGCGCTCTTCAATTTTCACAAAAGAGTGGAGAACTTTACCTTGCTCAGGTAATTCTTCGTGCGTAATATGGATTCGAATAGGCTCCTTCATCAATCTAGAAGCAACCAGCTCGATTTCCTCAGTAATTGTTGCGGATACGACGACTACTTGACGGTCTGGATTTGCCCCTTCAATTAGCGCTTTTACTACAGTTCGGTGATCACGCGCAAGAAGCTGATCCCCTTCATCCAATATAATATGTTTTATCTCATGCAACTTTAGCTTTTTAGCTTTCATTAGTTCATTTAATCGTCCAGGTGTTCCGACAGCAATTGTTGGCTTTTTCTTTAGCTTTTCAAGTTGACGTTGCATATTTGCCCCACCAATTAACTGTGTTACCGTAATATCAGTCCCTGTTGTCCATTCACGCAAAACTTCAACGATTTGCATAGACAGTTCTTGTGAAGGAGCAACGATAAGGGCTTGAGTTGACTGTTTTTTTCCATCTACTTGTTCGAGAATAGGCAAAACATACGCTAATGTTTTTCCAGAACCAGTTGGCGACTGTGCCACAACATCTTTTCCACCTAACATAGCGGGAATTAATTGAGTCTGAACAGGCATTTCTTTATCGAACTTCCACTTGTCTTGAAGCTCTTTTTTTAATTCGTTAATAAATGACAATGTCATCTCCACCTTTACCATACATTTTATAAGTGTACCACAAATCCCGTCATTTAGCCCTGTAAGACGCTGTTTTTAGGATTCCCTCACAGAAAAAACCCTGTCTCAAATTGGAGACAGAGTTTAAGAAATTAAACAATATTAAATCCACAAGCTTCAATCGAACTTTCAGCTAACACCATTAAAGAATCAATATAGTATTCGTCTAGTTGAAGATCTCTTTTAACAATTGATAGTTCAGTACATCCAAGTATGACGCGATCACACCCAAGTTCGGTCATCGTAGTAAGTATTTGTTGCCATTTCAAGAAATCTACCGGGCGGCCTGCTTTTACATCGTCGTAAATTACAGACATGACAAGTTTTTGTGTTTCTTCGTCCGGAACAATTGGTTGAACGCCAACATTCTTACATGCAAGTTGATATACACATGAAGTTAAAGTACCAGTTGTTGCGAGAATACCAACCTTTTTAGCCCCTTCAGACGCAGCCCGTTTTGCTGTTTCACTTATCATATGGACAACAGGAAGACCAACACCACTTTGAATCTCTTCATAAAATGTATGGGCTGTGTTACAAGGAACGGCAATCACTTGAGCCCCAATTGATTTTAATTTCAACCCATCAGAAATCATGACTGGAACTGGATTGGCTTTTGATCGATCCAAGATATAGGTAGTACGATCGGGAATACTGGAGTTGTTTGTGATAACCATATTGACGTGTTCTTGATCTGATTTTGCTGCAGTTCTTCTAACAATCATTTCGCCTAACAACATGGTAGCAAGTGGACCTACACCGCCGATTATCCCTAGAATTTTCTTTTCCATAGCTTATGACAAGCCTTTGTTATTGAAATACTTTTTGTATTTACGGTAGTAATTCAAGTTGTTCAAGGTTAACTTTGCCCAACGTTTCGGATTAAAATCCTCTTTATAAAATAAATGATTCGTTACTTTTCCAGCTGCTATCAATTCTTTTGCTTCGTCCAATAATTTTCCTTTTTGCGCGTACTTATAGAGGACGCCTTTAGGAATGATCATCCAAAGATGCTTGTCTTTTGCATACGTAAGTTCTTGATGAATATCTAACATATGATCATCCGCAACATACTTCATTAAATTGTGACCACTAGCTGTCACATAGTAACTGCTACGCCCATTTCTTAAATTAATTTCAAATAACTTGTACTCCCCATCTCGGGAATCAAATTTCATGTCAAAGTTTGCAAAACCGATATAACCTATATCTTCTAAAAATAATCGTACTTTATCTAAAAGCGCTTCGTCAAAGGTGTTAATAATGGCTGCATAACTACCTATACCTTCAGGTGAATGTTCCTCAAGAATAGGGTTTCCTAAAGACATCAATTTTACCTTTCCGTCTTTTCCAACATACGCATTTAACACGCGCATGTACGAATCATCTCCTGGAATAAATTCTTGGATTGTTAAATTATCTTTGTAGGATGAATTATAAATTGCTTCGATTATCGCGTTTTTCTCTTCTTCATCATGTGCAACAAAGACTTTTTTCTTCCCTGGAAATGAACAATTCCAATAAGCTACCGAGTTAGATGCTTTAATAATAATCGGGTACATAAAGTCGATTGTAAAAGTTTCCTTCGTATCAAATGTACAGAGTGACGTTTTCGGATAGGAAAAACCGTATTGTTCACAAATTTTATAGAAATTTTCTTTTAATACAATTCGATTCATCAGTTCTTCATTAATATAAGGAACNGCAAAGTGCGGAAGTAACTCCTCTTTATTTTTAATAATTAATTTCGCATAATCATCCCCACAAGCTAGTAGTAATAATTTTTTATCTGCATGCTCACTTGCTACTTTAATAAGTGCTGGTACAAATACATCTTGTTCATTTAAATGAGGAATCACTTGGAAATCCAGAATTTTACTATCTTGTGTTGCCGTTAAATTCATACGCCCTAAAACGAGCGGCTTTAAACCGTACGCTTCATGGAAAGCACGTGCCATTCCGTAAGCATTCATATCAGAACCAAGTAGAATAGGTAAAAACGAATGATTTGTTGTCATTTTGATATCAACTCTCTTTTCCGAAAACATAGTGTGTATTATATATTGTATCGTGAATTATGGCTTTCTCCGAGCTTTTACTTTTTGTTCAAAGGCGTAACCTAAAGAAACAAGCAATGGCTCGCTCCAAGCTCTTCCGGAAAACGTTAGTCCAAATGGTTCGCCTGCTTTAGAAAACCCTGCTGGAACGGTTATAGATGGATATCCAGCAGCAGCTCCGATACTACAACCGTGATCTTGAGGGAAAACAAGTGCATCTAGTTGTAATTCGTCTAATGATTTACCTAGCCCAACTTCACCAGCTAAATATCGATTTCGTTCTAATGCTTCAATATATTCTCTTTCAGTTAATGTACCAGATGTCAGTTCAGATTTTTCAAGCAATATTTGACCAAATTGAAGCATTTTCTCGGAATTTTCATTATTAAATTTGATAACGTCCGCAAGGGAACGAATCGGATTAGTGGAAGACGTTTTAGATAAATAGCTGTTTAAGTCTGCTTTAAACTCATGTGTTAATACAGCATAGCCAAGATCATCTTCCATGCACTTTAAATCCACTGAATCGACAATTTCCGCACCAAGCTCTTGTAATATAGCGACTTGTTTTTCGAAAAGTTCAGCGCGTTCAGATGAAATTTCCGCTTCAAAAATTGAACGGGCAATTCCAATCCTTTTACCTTGGAATGCATTGACATCTAAACATGCTTGCCAATCAATATCATTAAACTTACAACTTTTTAGTGTAATTGGATCTAAGTCATCCTGTCCGATAATTGCCGAAAATACAAGTACTGCATCTTCAACTGTTCTTGTCATGGGACCAGCTGTATCTTGGGTGTGCGATAACGGAATAATACCAGTCCGACTTACCGATCCGACGGTAGGTTTCAAACCAACTAATCCGTTTTGTGCTGAAGGATTTAATATGGAGCCTGACGTTTCTGTACCGATTGCAGCAGCAGCTAAATTGGCAGCAACTGCAGAGGCAGAGCCAGAACTTGAACCACCTACGTCAAACGGTCCATACGGATTTTTTACCTGTCCACCACGTGAACTATATCCATTGGTCATACGATCTGACATAAAGTTTGCCCATTCAGTTAAATTGGTTTTCCCAAGAATTACGGCACCTGCGTCCCGTAACTTCTTTACGATGGTCGCATCTGTCAATGCATAATGATTTGCAAGTGAAAATGATCCTGCACTTGTGTGTAAGTCATCTCCAGTATCAATATTATCTTTAATTAATATTGGAACTCCATGAAGCATTGAACGCGGCCCAGAAACAGCACGTTCATAATCGAGTGCTTGCGCAATTTGTATTGCTTTAGGATTAACTTCAAGTACAGCATTCAAATTAGGATTTTTTTCAGATATCACCTCTAAATACATATAAACTAAATCTTCCGATGTAAGTTCATTAGAAGCCATCTTCTCTTGTATTTGTACAATAGTGACTTCTTCCAACCAATTATTCATTAGTCGTTTTCGTTTAGCTTGATTCATGTATAAAACCTCCAATAAGAACATTTGCATGTGATTATCAATATGAGTAACTAAGTACGGGTTTTCTCTTTTTTATTCAAATAAAAGAAACCTTCTCCTTATAAATTGTATAGATAATTTACTCACTAATTTTCAGTTAGCTTCAATCTGAAATTATAGCATTTATTCCATTAAAACATAAGCCATTCATATTACACATTTCAGACTAGGTCTATATAAATCTCCATAAAAAAAGTCAGTAGGGCATCATACCACTCATGCCCTTCTGACTAAGATTACTCCATTTTTTCCATATGTTCTTTCATTAATTCATATAACGATAATTCATACAGCTGTTTGCCTTCTACTTTGAAAACACCCTGCGATACTAAATCGTCAATGACAGTCATTACCTTGTCATCCATTTTGGTTTCTTTCGGTGGAATCATCATGATGCAGTACTCCTTAAATATATAGTCAGACAATGTTTACCCGCTGACTTTAAATCTAAACTTAGTTCGGACTTTTTTGGGAATCAATAAAAATATGAAGTAGCCAAAGACTGTTCCAAGTGTATTCAACCAAAGATCATCCACATCACTACTTCTCATTTGTGGAATTTGCAAAATCTCAATAGAAAATGATAAGAGGAACCCCATGCCGATAGTGAAATAAAAAGGTTCGAATTTCCTCCACAATAGAGGGAGTAAAAACCCTATCGGGATAAACATAACAATATTGCCAACGAAATTAATAAAGAATGGTTGCCACAAGTCAAGATATTTTATTGCATTATAGGTTTCAGTCAATACACGAAAAAATTCCAAATTGGTAGCTTGATAATTTCCATTAACCAAAAGTATGGACCCATTTTGAATTGATATGGCCGGAATAACCGTTTGTGAAAGTAATCCCACTAAAAAAATAAAAAAGAGAATAACCCCTACTTCATGAATGGAATTCATCGTGTTTTTAAATTTTTTTATTTTATATATTCGATAAACAATTATGATTGGTGTCGTAATCACCATGTAAAACCACATATCTTTAAGGTAACCTAGTATTAAATCCATAGATACTCCCTTTGTTTGTTCAGATACTCATAGTCTAAACTCTTTCTTACCAAGTGTCCAAAAAAGAGAAAAACTCGCTTCAAATATCTCTTTAACTAGAGGAAGAATAAGGTATTTAATTGAATAAAGATGGATACGCTTTTGGTAGAGCGAAAGCTTTTCTTTTTGGATTTCTATCTTTTGAGATTAGAATGTATGAGAAAGGAGTTTTGAAAGTTGAGAACGATCATGATAATCGTCATATTAACCATTGGTGCATATGTATCAAGTCCACTATGGGAAGATTATGCCGACAACTATATAGATACTTCATTTTTAGATAAAATAGATTCACAAGTACAGAGCGGCCTTGCCTTTTTAAAAGACCAGCCAGTAGTAACGAACTCAATTGAAACGATTCAAACAGCTATTACGGCTCTCCCCGCCCAAATAGTTGAAGAGAAGAATCGACTAATAACTGCTCCAATCGAAGAAATTGATAAGCCTACATTAGCAACACCTACTGATGGATTGTTTTCGGTTCACAATATTGAAATTGGTGACAGTAAAGAAAATATAGAAGCTGAACTAGGCAAGCCACAACGAGAAACCACAAATGAATACGGATCTTCTTGGCATACGTATCATACAAGTTATCAAAATTTCTTCATGGTTTCTTATGACTCTACTAATAAAGTAAATGGCCTTTTTACTAATAACGATTTAATTGCTTCCACTCATGACATCAAATTAAATAGTACGAGAGACTCTGTTCGAAAAGCACTTGGAAAGCCATTAAAATTTATTACAAAAGGAAATACCAATTATATCCTGAATGATGACGATGAGTCTGACACATTTTTAACTGAACATGTCTATGTAACAGTTTTCTACGATATCCATGAAAACAATACAGTAACGGCAATTCAAATCCTCTCTGAAAACCTTGAACGAAACAAGCCATCTATTTATGCAGAAAGTAGTACGAGGTTACAAGAGGGACTTGAGCTCCAACTATTTGATTTAACCAATGCTGCACGTGTACATCACGGTGTACGTGCGGTTAAATGGGATTCACTTATTCAATTGACTGCATACAATCATAGCCTTGATATGGCAACACAGAATTATTTCAGTCACACAAACTTAAAAGGAGAATCACCATTCGACCGAATGAATAAAGATGGAATCTCCTATCGTGTTGCTGGAGAAAATTTAGCATACGGGCAATCTAGCAGTGTTTTCGCTCATGAAGGCCTAATGAATTCAATTGGACATCGTGAAAATCTATTGAAACCAGAATTTGCTTTACTTGGAATCGGTGTTGCATTCAACGAAGAAAATCAGCCGTATTATACAGAGAATTTCTATACCAAATAAAACAAAGGTTGTACCCTAGAAATGGGTACAACCTTTGTTTCGTCTAGTGTTCCAGTATTAGTCCAAGACAACTAAATATCTCTATGATAGTCCCTGTGAATCTAATAAATTCAAATCACTTTGCTGTATAGGTAAATGAGTATTATATTGCTGAAAAGAAAATTGAAAGACTGTCCCTCTTCCCACTTCACTTTTCACCTCTATTGTCCCTTTCATTGCCCTGACTAAACTGTAAACTACCATAACACCGAGACCCGTGCCCTTAGCACCTTTCGTCGAATAGTAGGGTTCTCCTAAACGGGTCAATTGCTCTTTCGTCATACCTTCTCCAGTATCTTTAATTCTAATGACAATATTAGTTGACCTCGTTAACGTATCAACATTTAATTCT
>JGI24024J18818_10001056_pt1 | contig 11166 bp, 8 predicted proteins | sample Cruoilmetagenom2_FD_18818 | JGI IMG/M metagenome (IMG submission 18818) | reverse complement strand
CAACCAGCATCCCAAAACGTTCACTCGTTAATCATATAGTAAAACGCCTGTCCAATAGCCTTCGAAAACGATAGAAACAGGTTTTGACAATAAAGGACCAAGCGTGTCTTTTGCCAGATTTATTTTTAGTTAAGTTAGCATTAGTTAATTGAAAGAGGTGTCATTTTTGGACAAGAAGACGATTATTAAAACGTTAGAAAAGATAGCGTTATATATGGAACTTCAGGGTGAAAACCCTTTTAAAGTATCTGCTTTTCGAAAGGCAGCTCAAGTTCTTGAGCTAGATGATAGAAGTCTGTCTGAAATGGATAATATTTTATCCTTAAAAGGAATTGGAGCAGCAACTGGGACGGTTATTAATGATTTAATCTCAACAGGTGTTTCTTCTCTTTTGAAGGAGCTTCAGGAGACAGTTCCTAGCGGATTACTACCGATGCTTAAAATCCCAGGACTTGGTGGCAAGAAAATTGCTAAGTTATACAAGGAATTACAAATTGACTCTGTTGATGCACTGAAGACTGCATGTGAAGATGGCAAAGTCCAAAGCCTTCCTGGATTTGCTAAGAAAACAGAAGAGAAAATATTATTAGAAATAGTAAACCTTCAATCCAAGCCGGAACGAACAGCTGTTTGGCAAATTGAACCTATCGTAGAACTAATCGAACACAAACTTTCTTCCATTTCTTTGATTGATAAATTCTCTGTCGCAGGGTCGTTCAGAAGGGTCAAAGAAGCGAGTAAGGATATCGACTTTATAATCGCTACAAGCTCTCCGCAAGCGGTTCGAGAAGAATTATTAAAAGTACTTCCTGTACAGAAGATAATTGCTGCTGGAGATACGAAAGTTTCCGTAACACTAGATGTGGAAGTGGAGATCGATGTCGATTTTAGACTGGTGGAGTTAAACCAGTACGCTTCTGCACTAAATCATTTTACCGGTTCGAAAGATCATAATATTAAAATGCGTCAAATTGCAAAAGACCAAGGGAAGAAAATTAGTGAATATGGTGTGGAACTTGCAGATGGGAGTGTCGAGCATTTTGAGTCCGAAGAAGATTTTTATGCTTATTTTGACTTGCCCTTTATACCACCAACTGTACGAGAGGATGGATCGGAGTTTTCGAAGTTAGATCAGCTACCCTTGTTAGTCAGACAGAAAGATATACAAGGTGATTTTCATATGCATAGTACTTGGTCTGACGGCGCACATTCTATAGAAGAAATGGTTGAAGCATGCCGTGCAAAAGGTTATTCTCATATGGTGATTACGGATCATTCCAATTATTTAAAAGTAGCTAATGGACTTTCTAAAGAACGATTATTAAACCAAATAGACATCATACATGGGCTAAATGAAAAATACACAGATATTGAAATCCTTACTGGAACCGAGATGGATATACTCCCAGATGAATCGCTTGATTTTGAAGATGATGTGCTATCGCAATTAGATTTTGTTATTGCCTCGATTCATTCTAGTTTTAGCCAACCACAAGAAAAGATTATGGAAAGACTTTTGAATGCAATGCAAAATCCGTATGTACATATGATTGCGCATCCAACGGGAAGAATAATCGAGCAAAGAGATGGTTATAATCCAGATGTTCCCACTCTTATAGAATGGGCCAAGGAATATGGCAAGATTTTAGAATTGAATGCCAATCCCTATCGACTCGATCTAAGTACGGAATATTTAAAGTTAGCTCGAGAAAAAGGAGTTCCTATTGCTATTAATACAGATGCTCACCATATCGATCAATTGAAATATATGGATATTGGTGTTAATTATGCTCAGAAGGCATGGTTGCATAGAGATGATATTGTAAATACATGGTCGTTTAAAAAGTTTAAGGAATATATACAGAAATAATTAGGAGGTGCTTCGGTTGATAACTGAAAGAGCACTGAAAACTTTAGAATATTATAAAATACGAGAAGAAGTTTCCAATTACTGTACTTCTTCTGTTGGAAAAAGCCATATTGATAACCTCATTCCTTCCGTTGAGTTTGCGGAAGTGACAAAACTATTAGAGGAAATGGATGAGGGAATGTCTATTCTTCGTTTACGAGGAAATGTTCCCATGGGTGGAATTACAGATATCCGTCCTCATGCGAAGCGTGCTCAAATTGGAGGAATGCTTAGCCCGACAGAATTAATGGAGATAGCTAGCACTATTCGTGCAAGTAAAATATTACGTCAGTTTTTAGAAAATATAGCTGAATCAGAAGACGTTAAAATTTCTCACTTCTTGAAGATGAAAGAGGATATTCCAGTTTTAACAGCACTAGAACATGAAATTAATGATTGTATAGATGAAAATGGTGCCGTTTTAGATAGTGCTAGCAGTACATTGCGCTCCATTCGACAACAATTACGTATTCAAGTAAGCCGTGTGCGTGAAAAGCTAGCAAGCTATACAAGAGGCGCCAATGCCGCGAAGATGCTATCAGATTCGATCATTACAATCCGAAATGATCGATATGTGATTCCAGTCAAGTCGGAATATCGTAGTCATTACGGTGGAATCATTCATGACCAATCCTCTTCTGGACAAACTCTATTCATTGAACCTTCGGCAGTAGTGCAGATAAATAATGATATTCGAAGCTTAAGAGTCAAGGAACAGGAAGAGATTAATCGAATCCTTATCAAATTGACAGCTGAGGTAGAAATAGTTGGACATGACATTTTTCTGTTAGTAAATGTACTAGGAGAAATAGATGTTATTTTAGCTAAAGCAAAATATGGGCAAGCCCAAAAATGCACGATGCCAATTATCAATAACGAAGGATATATTCGTTTAGTGAAAGCGAGGCACCCGCTTATTCCAATGGAGACAGCTGTGCCAAATACAATCGAATTCGGAAAAGACATTACCACTATTGTAATTACGGGACCGAATACAGGTGGTAAAACGGTTACACTGAAAACAGTTGGTCTTTGTACATTAATGGCACAAAGCGGTATCCCTATTCCTGCATTAGATGGTTCTGAAGTAGCATTATTTGAATCAGTATTTGCAGATATTGGAGACGAACAATCTATTGAGCAAAGTTTAAGTACTTTTTCTTCTCACATGGTTAATATTGTCGATATATTAAAAAAATATGACGATAAATCATTGATCATATTTGATGAACTCGGAGCAGGAACCGATCCTCAAGAAGGTGCGGCACTCGCAATTTCTATATTGGATGCAGTTCATGGAACGGGTGCTCGGGTAATGGCTACGACACATTATCCAGAACTAAAGGCGTATGGATATAACAGACCAGGTGTTGCAAATGCAAGTGTTGAATTTGATATAGAGACTTTAAGTCCNACTTATAAATTGTTGATAGGAGTTCCAGGAAGAAGTAATGCCTTTGAGATATCCGAGCGACTGGGACTGCCNACATATATCATCAACCAAGCACAAACCTTTACTGGAACAGATCGTGGAGAAGTGAANTCCATGATTGCCTCNTTAGAAGACAGCCGTCGACAAGCAGAAAAAGATGCGGAAGAAACGGAAGTTCATTTAGAGGATGCTCGTAAAGCAAAAGAGGATTTAGAACAAAGATTAGCTGAATTGGAACAAAGTAAAGAAAGATTAGAACAAAAAGCAAAAGACAAAGCGAAGAAAATTGTGGATGAAGCTCGTCGAGAAGCAGATGATATAATCAGTGAACTGCGTAAAATGCAATCAAATACACATAAACTAGTGAAAGAACATGAATTGATCGATGCTAAAAAACGCCTTGATGCCGCATTACCAGATAATCCAGTTCTAAAGAAACAAAAAAAATTAAATGAATTGGCTAAACAATTAAAATCTGGAGATGAAGTGAAGGTAGTAAGCTTCGGTCAAAAAGGAACTTTACTAGAGAAGTTGTCTAAAACAGAGTGGTCTGTACAGATTGGTATGCTAAAAATGAAACTAGACGAATCAGATTTAGAATTTATTAAACCAGAAAAAGAAAAACAAACTGTTTCAGTGAATTCAATCCGAGGCAGGGACACCAATGTGAAATTAGAGTTAGATCTTCGTGGGGAACGATATGAAGATGCTATTATGCGTACGGAGAAATATTTGGATGATGCAATTCTTTCGAACTATCCTAGAGTCTCTATTATTCATGGTAAAGGCACGGGTGTTTTGAGACAAGCTATCCAACAATTTTTGAAAAACCATTCACGAGTTAAAAACTATCGATTCGGAGAAGCTGGTGAAGGCGGTCACGGCGTTACAGTCGTTGAATTAAAATAATTTATATATAATGAAACTTTTTGTCTAGCTCTCCGTATAGAAGGAAAAGTGTAAAAGGGGTTTTTAGCATGCTTCAAACCAGTTTCTGGTCAAACCCACTCGTAGAAAGTGCAGGCTATTTTAGTGTCGTTATTCTATGCTTGCTCGTTTCGATGGTTATATTTGAAATCGTTACGAAATATAAGAATTGGGAAGAAATAAAAAATGGTAATGTAGCAGTTGCACTTGCTACTGGTGGGAAGATTTTTGGTGTATGTAATATTTTTAGATATTCTATTGAACAACATAATACCTTATTTGAAATGATTGGTTGGGGATTATTTGGATTTACATTACTAATTATTGCATATTTGTTATTTGAATTTTTAACACCGAGCTTTAATGTTGATGAAGAAATAGAAAAAGATAATCGTTCAATTGGGTTTATTTCACTTGTTATTTCTGTAGGATTATCATTTGTTATTGGTGCAAGTATTTCTTAGGAGCGTTTATAATGGAAAAATTGTCGAAAATTTTATTGGCTGTTGGCGTACTATTTGTTTTAGTAGGTATAATATATGTCGTAACAAACTAATATAATAACTTAGTAGCGTATTTGGAGATTGTTATGCTGCACTTTTTATCTTGATGATGATGAAGTGTGCGTGGCAGTCTCTTTTTATATTTGCTATTAGTGATTTTTGGTTAAATAATCATTTGAAAGTTCTCTGCTATGGAACCTAGATTGCAGACATGTTGTAATTAGCAAAATGTAAGTGATGTATTCGTATTACTATTTAACTATTTTTACAACGGGAGATGCACAAGAGAAGTGTAGGTGTATAATACTGGCTCAAATGCTCGAAACCAATTAAATAATTATTAGGAGGGGCGAGTTAGACAATAGAATTAGTAAATGAAATTTCTGTATACCGAAGTAGAAAACCTCTGTAATTTTTGATAGAAATTATTCATGTTAGGAAGTATAGCCTAGGATAAAAGATTTATTTATCTAATTTTAATTAAAGAATTGAATTGTCATTCATTTATCTTTATAATTAAAAATAGGAATATTCACTCTATTAAAACAAAGGGGGCATTCAAATGACAGAAAGACCATGGCTTACACAATATCCACCAGAAATACCTCATACGCTGGACTATGAACACATTTCTATTCAAGAATATTTGACAAGAGCGTATAAGAAATTTCCGACAAAAATTGCCATACATTTCATGGGGAGAGATGTATCGTATACAGAACTTTATGAGTCATCATTGAAATTTGCAAACTATTTACAGTCGATTGGTATTCAAAAGGGAGATAGAGTAGCGATAATGCTACCAAACTGTCCACAAGGGGTAATTGGATATTATGGTGCATTGTATGCGGGGGCTGTTGTTGTTCAAACAAATCCTCTTTACACAGAAAGAGAAATTTTATACCAGATGAAGGATTCAGGAGCAAAGGTTATATTAGCTATGGATATTTTATATCCACGAGTTACAAAAATTATAAAAGAAACCGCTTTAGAGAATGTAATCGTTACAGGTATTAAGGATTACCTACCATTTCCAAAAAATCTAATTTATCCGTTTATCCAAAAGAAACAATATGGATTTAGTGTTAAAGTAGAACATCGAGGGATGAATCACTTATTTCCAGAAATAATGAAGGTTGGTAAAGCTGAGCCAATTAATATGGCTTTCGATTTTGAAGAAGATATTGCACTTTTACAATATACAGGTGGAACCACAGGATTTCCAAAAGGGGTTATGCTTACCCATAAAAATCTAGTGACTAATACTACAATGTGTACAGCTTGGAATTACAAAAGCAGAGAAGGTGAAGAAACTATTTTAGGAGTTCTTCCATTCTTTCACGTCTATGGTATGACTACCGTTTTAATATTTTCTGTCATGCAAGGTAATAGAATGGTATTATTACCTAAGTTTGATGTAGAAACTGCACTTAAAACAATAGATAAGCAAAAACCAACTATTTTCCCAGGAGCTCCAACNATTTATATNGGTATATTAAATCACCCGGATATCCAAAAATATGACTTATCTTCAATTGTAGCTTGTTTAAGTGGATCCGCTCCATTACCATTAGAGATACAAGAAAAGTTTGAACAAGTTACAGGGGGTAGATTAGTAGAAGGTTACGGCTTAACTGAAACTTCTCCAGTAACGCATGCGAATTTGATATATAATGAAGATCGCATCAAAGGATCAGTAGGTATTCCATGGCCAGATACAGATGCCGCAATTTTTGCAGTCGATTCAACGACAGCATTACCATTTGGGGAGATTGGAGAAATTGCAGTTAAAGGACCACAAGTAATGAAAGGCTATTGGAACCGACCAGAAGATACAGCAATGACCATGCGTGAGGGTTGGTTTTTAACTGGGGATTTAGGGTACATGGATGAAAGCGGTTACTTTTATGTGGTCGATCGTAAAAAAGATTTAATCATTGCNGGAGGGTATAATATTTACCCAAGGGATGTCGAAGAAGTACTATATGAACACCCAGCAATTCAAGAATGTGTTGTTGCTGGAGTACCAGATCCGTATAGAGGCGAAACTGTAAAAGCATTTATAGTAGTTAAAGAAGGAGTATCTGTGACGGAAGATGAGCTGAATACGTTCTGTCGTGAAAACCTGGCTGCGTTCAAAGTACCGAGAATCTATGAATTTAGAGCAGAACTTCCGAAGACTGCTGTAGGTAAAATACTGAGAAGAGCGTTAATTGATGAAGAAAAAGAGAAACAAAAACAGGTTGTACAAAGTTAATTGATTATTGACAATCAAGAAAATTAAATATAATATAAAAATATGAATGAATCATCATTCATATTTTTATTTTTTGGTGGTGAATTCATAATGAAGAAGGACAAACCAAAATATAAGCAAATTATTGATGCGGCAATCATTGTTATCGCTGAAAATGGGTATCATCAGTCTCAGGTCTCTAAAATAGCCAAACAGGCAGGAGTAGCTGATGGAACAATTTATTTATATTTTAAAAACAAAGAAGAAATTTTAATTTCCGTTTTTGAAGAAAAAATGGAAATGTTTGCAGACAACTTAAAAGAAATTATTAATCAAGAAATTAGTTCATCAGATAAGCTGTATAAAATGATTGAAAATCATTTCACAGTGTTGTCCAATGATCATCATTTAGCAACTGTTACACAATTGGAGTTAAGACAAGCCAATTTGGCATTGCGACTAAGGATTAATACCGTTTTGAGAAACTATTTAATATTATTAGATACCATCTTAAAAGAAGGAATTGAGCAAGGAGAATTTGATCATAAGATCGATATTCGCTTAGCGAGACAGATGGTTTTTGGTACAATTGACGAGACGACTACTACTTGGGTCATGAACGAGCATAAATATAATTTAGTTGATCTTACAGGTAAGGTACATCGTCTATTGTTAAATGGAGTGAAAGCTTAACAAAGGGGAGTGTGTAGATGGAATTTCTAACATGGACTATTAGTGATGGGGTAGCTACTGTTACACTAAATCGTCCACCAGCAAACGCTTTGGCAAGAGGGGTTATTTTAGAAGTAAATGAGTTGCTCGATGCAGTAGAAAATGATGATTCAGTTCGAGTTATTTTAATAAAAGGAGAAGGTAGATTTTTCTCCGCAGGAGCAGATATTAAAGAATTTACCTCTATTACATCTGGGGTAGCATTCTCGGAGCTTGCCGCAAGTGGGCAAACAATATTCGAAAGAGTGGAAACTTTCTCGAAACCAGTGATAGCTGCAATTCATGGAGCTGCACTTGGCGGTGGACTTGAACTTGCGATGAGTTGTCACATCCGCCTTGTTGCAGAGAATGCAAAGCTTGGGTTACCAGAATTACAACTAGGTTTAATACCTGGGTTTGCAGGAACTCAACGCCTACCACGTTATGTAGGATTTGCGAAAGCGGCAGAAATGTTGTTAACAAGTGATCCAATTAGTGGGATAGAGGCGGCTCGGTTAGGTCTTGCTAATCACGCATATGCGGAAGAAGATCTATTTGAACAGGCCAATAAGCTTGCAGTAAAAATTGCAAAGAAAAGTCCAATTGCTGTAAAGAGTGCTTTAGAAATGCTTCAGTATGCTAAACCAGCTTCGTATCATGAAGGTGTTAAAGCAGAGGCAAATGCTTTTGGAACTGTTTTTGTTTCAGAGGATGCAAAAGAAGGCATTTCTGCATTTATGGAAAAAAGAGAACCTGTATTTAAAGGTAAATAATAATTCGTATTGGGAGGATAACTAAATGAATATTTATGTTCTAGTAAAACGTACATTTGATACTGAAGAGAAAATCGTAGTAAGTGGGGGCAAAATTCAAGAAGATGGCGCAGAATTCATCATTAATCCTTATGATGAGTATGCAATTGAAGAAGCGATTCAAGTTCGTGATGCTCAAGGTGGAGAAGTAACGGTTCTTACAATGGGTGGAGAAGATGCTGAGAAGCAACTTCGTACTGCACTTGCAATGGGTGCTGACAAAGCAGTTCTTATTAATACAGAAGATGATGTAGAAGAGATGGATGAATTTGCTGCTGCATATATCATCGCTGAATATTTAAAAGATAAAAATGCAGATCTTATTTTAGCTGGAAACGTAGCTATTGATGGTGGTTCAGGGCAAGTAGGACCACGTGTTGCTGAAAGTCTAGGTATCAACTATGTAACTACTATTACAAACCTAGAGATTAACGGAACAACTGTAACGATTAAACGTGACGTTGAAGGAGATACAGAAGTTTTAGAAACTTCATTGCCATTATTGGTAACTGCTCAGCAAGGTCTAAACGAGCCTCGTTATCCGTCATTACCAGGTATCATGAAAGCGAAAAAGAAACCTTTAGAAGAACTTGAACTAGATGATTTAGATATAGATGAAGATGATGTAGAAGCAAAAACAGAAACGATTCGAAATATATTTACCTCCTAAAAAGGAAGCTGGAAAAGTATTAGAAGGCGAGCTAGCAGATCAAGTAAAAGAGTTAGTTCATTTACTTCACTCGGAAGCGAAAGTCGTTTAATCGAATAAATTTTAATATTAGGAGGAAAAAGACATGTCTAAAAAAGTATTAGTATTAGGAGAAGCACGTGAAGGTGTTCTTCGTAACGTATCATATGAAGCTATTGCTGCAGCTAAACAAATTTCTAGCGGCGGAGAAGTTGTTAGTGTTCTATTAGGAGATTCGGTGGGAGAACTAGCTACTGAGCTTGGAAAATATGGTGCTGATCGTGTAATTACTGTGGAGCATCCGCATTTAAAACAATATACATCAGATGGCTTTGGACAAGCATTGTTAGCTGTGATTGAACAAGAAAATCCAGAGGCTATCGTATTTGGTCATACAGCACTTGGAAAAGATTTGTCTCCAAAAATTGCAAGTAAGTTGCAAATTGGTTTAGTATCAGACGTAACTTCTATCGAAGGGGAAGGCGAAGCGGCAGTTTTCATCCGCCCAATCTATTCAGGTAAAGCTTTTGAAAAAGTAAAAGTGAAGTCTGGTATTGATTTTATCACTATTCGACCTAACAATATTGCACCACTTGCAAAAGATGACAGTAAGTCGGCTGACGTTTCTTCCTTGTCGGTAGATATTACTAATCTTCGTACAATTATTAAAGAAGTAGTTCGTAAATCTACTGAAGGTGTAGATTTATCAGAGGCAAAAGTTGTTATTGCTGGTGGTCGTGGAGTGAAGAGTGAGGAAGGATTTGCACCTTTACAAGAACTTGCAGATGTACTAGGAGGAGCGGTAGGTGCTTCCCGTGGAGCTTGTGACGCCGATTATTGTGATTATTCATTACAAATAGGTCAAACTGGTAAAGTTGTTACACCCGACCTTTATATTGCAGCAGGTATCTCAGGAGCAATACAGCATTTAGCTGGTATGTCTAACTCGAAAATAATTGTAGCGATCAATAAAGATCGTCTAACTCGAAAATAATTGTAGCGATCAATAAAGATCCAGAAGCAAATATTTTCAAAGTAGCAGACTACGGTATCGTTGGAGACTTGTTTGAAGTAATCCCAATGTTAACGGAAGAATTCAAAAAACTTAAAGTTAACACTTAATAAATGAAAGAGGCAGTCCAAAAGAACACTTTGGACTGCCTCATTTTTTGAAATAAAACACATGGTTTATCGTGCTAAGAATGTAGTGTTGCTAACTTTTGGGGAAAATGACACTACTGATTTCCGTTTCATGTGGGCGCTTTCCGCGGGCGAGGCCGAGCCTCCTCGCTGCGGGGTCTCGACTTTCTCGCTTGTCCCGCTGGAGTCGCCACATTTCACTCCAATCAATTAGTGTGTAGTCTTCCATTTTAAGATTTGGCAAAGCCTATCGCTTAGATGGTAAGGTTAGTCCAATTTTATTTAGTGAAAACATCATCTATGATTGCTGTTGAAATAGAAATGCTGTTGTTCTGATAGATGCAGACAGTAAAATTTCTTTGTACTAGAGTCCAGTTCAACATTACTTATTTCCAAATACACTATGAAATAGAAAGTACTATTGACTTCAATTATCCGTTTACTTCAAGTGGACCTAAATGATTGGAGCGCAGAGCGGCGACTCCAGTGGGAACAGCGCGAGCTGAAGACCCTGGACTGAGCGAAGTGAAGGAAGTGGCTGAAGCCGTGCCCACGGAAAGCGTCCGCTCGAAGCGGAAATCAACGGCATATCTAGATTTTTGTTCTTAGAGGAACAGGCATCTTTTTATTCGTTTTTTCTCTTCCAAGCTAATATGTAGATGTTGATATTTCTGTCTGCTATAATCATTACATAGTAGATAAAGGAGGAATTTTAATATGGCAATAGTTCACGGAACAGATCAAACGTTTAATACAGATATAGAAGAAGGTTTAGTATTAGTAGATTTTTGGGCAACATGGTGTGGTC
>JGI24024J18818_10001055_pt1 | contig 11168 bp, 8 predicted proteins | sample Cruoilmetagenom2_FD_18818 | JGI IMG/M metagenome (IMG submission 18818) | reverse complement strand
TCGGGATAGATAACCCGCCGCTGGCAATAACCAGTGATTCTGCCTGAAAACTTCCCTCCGCTGTGTGGATAAAGAATTTATTATCAGCCTTCTCAATAGCCGAGATTTCAGACTTCAGTCGGATTGCAACCTTAACCTTTTCACACTCCGATAGCAGCATGTTTAGAATATCTTTGGCACGGTTAACACAGAATAATTTACCAAGGTCCCGCTCCTCATACGGTATCTGATAGTCTTCTACCATGGAAATGAAGTCCCGCTGTGTATATCGGCTTAATGCCGATTTACAGAAATGGGGGTTGTGTGAAATGAAGTTCTCGGCACTGACTTCGAGGTTGGTGAAATTGCAGCGTCCGCCGCCTGACATCAGAATTTTTTTACCGGCCTTATTCGCGTGATCCAGAACAATGACTTGCCGGCCGCGTTTGCCTGCCTCTATCGCACACATAAGGCCTGATGCACTGGCGCCGATAATCAGTACATCTGTTTGAACAAATTTATCAGGCATTTTTAATCAGTCGTTTATTTTGATTAATAGAGTACCGCCTCAGAGCTATATATGCCGCTATAGCTTCTGTTGCCTGTTTGAATAATCTTGCATGTGGGTATAGCAGCAATTCCTTAATCGAGAAGGGCTGCATGCGCTGCGGCCAGGCGTGCAACCGGCACGCGTGGCGCTGAACAGGAAATGTAATCGAGTCCAGCCCGATGGCAGAAGTATATTGAGTCCGGGTGCCCGCCATGTTCGCCACAAATGCCAACCATCAGATCAGGACGTACTTTTTTGCCCCATTCGACGGCCAGCGCCATCAGTTTGCCAACCCCTTTTTCATCCAGCACTTCAAAGGGATTGTCCTGAAGAATTCCGTACTCGTTATACATTGGCAGGAACTTATTTTCTGCATCTTCACGCGAGAATGAGAATGTCGCCTGGGTCAGGTCGTTGGTACCGAAAGAAAAGAACTCTGCTTCCTCGGCGAGGCTTTCTGCGCGCATGCAGGAACGTACTACCTCGATCATGGTGCCAAACTGAAAATTCGGTGCATGGCCAAGGCTTTTCTCTAATTCGTCAGTAATTGTATCAACCTGCTTTTTTACATACATCAGTTCCTGTGCAGTACACACCTGTGGAACTTTGATCTTGGGATGCACTTCGATGCCGTTCTTTTCACATTCAGCAGCGGCCTCCAGAATAGCCCGGATCTGCATGGAATAGATTTCAGGAAAAGTGATGCCAAGACGCACGCCTCGATGACCAAGCATCGGATTGGTTTCATACAGTACACGTACTTTCTTCAGCATGGACTCTTTCTTGGCAATCGCCTCCTCGACCAGGTGAGCATCGACAAGGTGTCGAATAGATTCAGCCTCGCTGCTTGCCCTGTTCGGATCGACCAGTAATGACATGGTGCCTGCCAGCACATCGATACCCTGTACTGTCTGCTTCAGTTGTTTAAGGTACACTAGCTCGTCCATAAGCTGGTTTTCTGAAGGCAGGAATTCATGTATCGGTGGATCCAGCAGGCGAATGGTAACCGGGTGTGGCGACATGACTTCGAACAGTTCCCTGAAGTCACTGCGCTGCATGGGCAGCAACTTGTCCAATGCAGCCTGCCGGTCTTCGAGTGTGTCTGCTACGATCATTTCGATCACTACGGGCAGACGATCGACATCATTAAACATACGTTCCGTACGGCAGAGGCCGATGCCTTTGGCACCGTATTTCAAAGCACGTCGCCCATCTGCGGCACTGTCACCGTTGGCCATGACGATCATGCGGGCTGCATCATCAGCCCAGTGCAGCAATATGTTGAGCTCAGTTGTGAACTCCGCTTCAACGGTGGCAATTTCGCCCAGGTATACCCTTCCGGTAGTACCATCTATGGTAATCATGTCGCCTTCATGAATCGTGCTGTCACCAACAAAGGCTTCGCGCATGCTGACATCCACCTCGATGCCTTCTGCCCCGGCAACACAGGGTTTGCCCATGCCACGCGCAACCACTGCAGCATGTGAAGTCTTGCCGCCGCGGCTGGTCAGGATTCCCTGCGAGGCAAAGAAACCATGGATGTCCTCGGGTTTCGTTTCTTCACGAACCAGGATGACGAGCGCACCGGCCTTGCCCTGTTTCTCGGCCCTGTCAGCATCAAACACAGCACGGCCACAGGCAGCGCCCGGAGAAGCGGGCAGTCCCTGTGCCAGGGCTATGGCACGTACATCCGGATCGAGTCGTGGATAGAGCATCTGCTCCAGCAAGCCGGGATCAATACGCAGCAGCGCCTGTTTTTTGTCTATCAGATCTTCCTTCTCCATTTCGACCGAGGTCCTTACCATGGCGACGGCATTCATCTTGCCATTGCGGGTCTGCAGGCAGAAAAGCGTGCCACGTTCAATGGTGAACTCAAAATCCTGAACTTCATGGTAGTGACCTTCAAGTTTCTGGCGTAGCTGTTCCAGCTGACGAGCCATCTCCGGCATCTCATTGCCAAGCTGGTCAATAGGCTTCGGTGTGCGAATGCCGGCAACGACGTCTTCACCCTGTGCATTGACGAGGTATTCACCATACAACTTGTTTTCACCGGTAGCGGGATTGCGCGTAAAGGCAACGCCGGTGGCAGAATCATCGCCACGATTGCCAAACACCATGGTACAGATATTGACAGCCGTTCCATTCGCCATATCGGGTGTAATTTTAAATTCGCGCCGGTAATCGACTGCTCGTTTACCCATCCATGAGTTGAAGACGGCCTTGACGGCGATCTCCAGTTGTTCGTAGGGGTCCTCCGGGAATGGCCGACCGGTTTGTTCAGCTATTACGCGAAGAAATCGTTTGCAGATCTCTTCCAGGTCAGTGGCTGACAGACCGACATCTTCTGAAACATGGGCCTTCTGTTTTACAGCAGAGAACTGTTTGTCGAAAAGTTCATCATCAATGCCAAGTGCTACTTTGCCAAACAGCTGGATAAAACGACGGTAGGAATCATAGCCGAAGCGCTCGTCACCAGTCTGTTTGATCTCACCTTTGAGGGTTTCCGAGTTCAGGCCAAGGTTCAGGATCGTGTCCATCATGCCTGGCATGGACATGGCAGAACCGGAACGGACAGACACCAGCAGCGGGTCCTCAGCATCGCCAAATTTTTTGCCAGTGGCATTTTCCACTGCCTGCATTTGCAGGTGTACCTGGTCCATCAATCCCGCAGGCAGCGCATTATCATTTGAATCAATGAAGTCAAGACAGGCTTCAGTGGTAATGACAAAACCAGGTGGGACATTGAGGCCAATCTGAGTCATTTCGCACAGATTCGCCCCCTTTCCGCCCAGCAATGTCTTGTTTTTTCCATCGCCTTCTGTGAAGTTGTAAACCCATTTTTTATCTGCTGCTGAATTTTCCACTTGTACTGACCTCGGGAGAATGTTTGTAATAATTTTTGTGTAATTTCTTATTATGACAAAGCAAGGTTCCAGCCGACAGTAAAAAATGCAGTTTTTAGATTAAAGATAAAAGATCAAAGACAAATAACTGATTTACCTCAGTGTCCTCTGTAGTCATCGTTTTTTGATTTTCTGACTTGAAACTTGAAACTTGAAACTTTTTCCCTTCTGTCCATCCCCTGTATACTGGACGGTTACTGACGACCTACGACGGAGAGCCTGCGATGTCCGACCATAAAATTACCTTCACTTACCTGTCACAGGAAGATCTCCTGGAGGCTGGCTGCTTCGATATTGGCATGGCGATGGAGGTGGCAGAAAAGACCCTGCTGGCCTTCAAGGATAACCGTATATTGTTCCCGGAGAAGATTGTACAGATCTTTGACCAGGCCTCGCAGGACCGTATTAACTGTTTGCCTGCCACCTTGCTGGATGAAAAGGTAAGCGGGGTAAAGTGGGTTTCTGTTTTTCCGGGCAACCCGGCGCTACATGGTGCGCAAAACCTGTCTGCTATTTTTGTGCTTTCCGAGATCGAGAAGGGCTTTCCCACGGCTGTCATGGAAGGCACACTTGCTTCGAATATGCGTGTTGCAGCCATGGGCGGGGTTGCAGCCAGGCATCTGTCGCGTGAGGACAGTGAAGTAATAGGTTTCATCGGCGCAGGAGAACAGGCGAAGATGCACTTGCTGTCAATGAAAGTGGTAAGACCCGGTCTGAAAGAGTGTCGGGTTGCAGCAAAAACTATTGAGGAAGAGCAGCAGTTTATCAGTGAGTTGTCACCGCTGTTTCCAGATATGGAATTTGTTGGAGCGAATACGCATGGGCGTGCTGCGATGGAGGATGCTGATATACTGGTCACGGCGACCAGTGCTCAGGCACCGTTATTGAAAGCCTCCTGGATGAAACCGGGTGCATTCTACAGCCACATTGGCGGCTGGGAAGATGAATACGAGGTGGCTCAGCAATGTGACAAGATTGTCTGTGATGACTGGGACACAGTCACCCACCGCACTCAGACGTTGAGCCGCATGTATGCCGAAGGGCTGATTTCCGGCGCCAACATCCATGCCGATCTGCATGAACTGGTATCGGGGCATAAGCCAGGTCGCGAGTCCGACGATGAACGCATCTACTTTAATGCTGTTGGACTGGCCTATATCGATGTTGCCATCGGATTGTCGATGTACAGGCGAGCCATAAATGCCGGTTGCGGTCAGGAACTTGATCTACAGCAATGCATGATCTTTGAGCATGAGAATATAATGCAACAGGTGAGATTATAGAAGCTGTGTAGCCTGGGCTGAGGCTCGAAGCCCGGCATTCCTTAAATCAAACACCTGTTTTTGGGCTTCGTGCCTCAGCACCAGCCGACGCATACAAGTTGCGAAAATAGACATGTTCAAACGATTAGACAATACCCCTGAAAAGCTTGTTACCGTTACGATAGAGGGCCAGCCAGTCGTGGTGCCTGCCGGTGAGACCGTAGCTGCCGCAGTACTCGCCAGTGGTCTGGGCCATACACGTACGACACCTGTTTCCGATACCCCGCGCGCACCTTTCTGTCTGATGGGTGTGTGTTATGAATGCCTGATGGTGATCAATGGCCAGCCCAATCAGCTGGCCTGCAGGGAAGTCGTAGATGAAGGCATGACTATAGAGCGTCAGCACGGGTTGGGTGAACTGTCAACGTGAAAGATCATTATTCACTGGTGATCATCGGTGCAGGCCCAGCCGGACTGGCTGCTGCGGTTGTCGCAGCTGAATACGGTCTCGCTGTTGCCCTGCTTGATGAGCAGGCCGCACCGGGTGGGCAGATCTATCGGGCGATGGAATCTATTCCGACTGAGCGGGCCGAGCTGCTAGGGGCTGAGTACCAGCGGGGCAGGAGACTGGTCTCTGCTTTCCGGGATTCAGGCGTCGATTACTTCCCGAATACGCAGGCCTGGTCACTGAACCACAGACGTGAAATAGGCCTGTTGCGCGACAGCACGCCAGGCATGATCACAGCTGACCAGGTTTTGCTGGCGAGTGGCGCGATGGAGCGTCCCATACCCTTTCCTGGTTGGACTCTGCCGGGCGTCATGAATGCCGGTGCAGGACAAATTCTTATGAAGGCCCATGGCATCATTCCTGCCGATGGTGTTGTGCTGGCCGGTTCCGGACCACTGCTGCTGTTACTGGCCTGGCAGTACCTGCATGTCGGCGTGAAGATGAAAGCGATACTTGATCTCACCCCTGTGCGAAATCACCTGCGTGCGCTGCCACATCTGCCGCGTGCTCTGCTGGCCGGTCATTACCTGTTGAAAGGGATGGCCTACAAGAGAGACCTCAAACGGGCTGGCATCAGTACATTGCATAATGTTAGTGGGCTAGATGCAAAGGGTAAGGAACAGCTTGAGTCAATCAGCTTCACCCACCAGGGTCGGCAACAAACCATCGAGACAGATATGCTGCTGGTTCACTTCGGTGTCATTCCCCACAGCCATTTGTCTCGGGCCGCCGGATGTGAGCATAACTGGGACAGCAGCCAGCAGTGCTGGCGTCCGCAGCGGAATGACTGGGGTCAAAGTAGCATCGACGGTATCCTGATTGCCGGTGACGGTGCGGGTATCGGGGGCGCCCGCACGGCAGAACATGACGGCCGGCTGGCAGCTTTACAGGTTGTACACTTACTCGGTCGGATAGATTTACATGAACGTGACCAGCTGGCCCGTAACGACAGAAAATGGATGCGCGAAGAACTGCATATCCGGCCTTTCCTGGAGGCCTTTTTTCATATACCCGGCAAACTGCTCAGTATCCCGGACGATAACACTATCATCTGCCGCTGCGAGGAAGTTACAGCTGGCGAGATACGTAAAGCCGTCGCCGATGGCCACAGTGACAGCAACCAGGTCAAGTTCCTGACTCGCTGCGGTATGGGGCCCTGCCAGGGTCGGCAGTGTGCCGATGCCGTCGCACATATAGTTGCAGCTGCAGGTGGGCAAAGTATAGATCAGGGTGGTCATTATCGGGGGCGTCCACCTGTAACACCATTAACACTGGGTCAACTCGCCTGCCTGACTTCCGAGGAAACAGAATGAAGACCGATGTCCTGATCATCGGCGGTGGCCTGATGGGGTTCTCAACTGCCCTGCAGCTGGCGAAACGTGGCACACGCTGCATCGTGCTGGATAAGGACAGTCCGGGGCGCCACGCTTCCGGCGTCAATGCCGGTGGTTTACGCCAGCTCAATCGACATCCGTCTGAAATACCGTTATCGGTAGCCGCCGCAGAAATGTGGCATAACATTGAGTCATTGCTTGATAGTGACTGTGATACCCATTTCCCCGGGCAGATTCGGATTGCGGAAAATGCTGAAGATATGCTGCAGCTGGAAGAACGTGCCGCGATGGTTCGTGCTATGGGTTTTGAACACGAGGAGATTATCGGCCAGCAGGAGTTGTACCAACTGGTGCCGACACTGGTTCCGCACTGCAAGGGTGGCCTGATTTGCCGCAATGACGGTTACGGTCGCCCATTCCATGCACTCGATGCCTTTCGCCGCAAGGCATGTTCACTGGGTGTGGAATATCATGCAACTGCACGGGTGGATGCGATAGAGCGCAAAAGAGATAAATGGCGTGTGAATACACCGAAAGGTGAGTTCCGCGCACCGGTGCTGGTCAACTGCGCGGGTGCCTGGGCCGGCCGTGTAGCCAGCGCGCTGGGTGAGTCCGTGCCTGTAAAAGCCGCTGCCCCGATGTTGATGATTACCGAACGTCTGCCCCGTTTCATTGAGCCGGTGATTGGTGCGGCGAGCCGCAAGCTCTCCTTCAAGCAGATGCAAAATGGCACTCTGCTGATCGGTGGAGCCCATCTGGCAGAGCTGGATTTCGAACATCAGACCACTGACATGAACTGGGCGAAACTTGCCGTCAGTGCACGTACTGTAATGGCCCTGTTTCCGCAACTGGAAAATGTACGCATCGTGCGTGCCTGGGCGGGTATTGAAGCCTTTATGCCGGACAATCTTCCCGTTATCAGCAGGAGCATTGCGTCACCCGATGCCTACCATGCCTTTGGTTTTTCTGCGCATGGTTTTCAGCTGTCTCCGATAGTCGGCAAGATCATGTCACAATTGATACTTGACGGTCAGACCGAGTTAGCTATCGGACCATTCAGTATTCAACGGTTCTGAGATATCCGGAATTAACAGGGCTGCCATAATTAATCAGAGGTTCCTTAAACTTGTGACCTTTTATTTTACCTTTGGTTAAAATTTTCAATGCCTGTTTAGCAACCGGGTATTCCACAACCACATAAGAACGAGCATCAGATATATTAATCTTGTCGATCTGATGTAGTCGATTGTGAGCTGTTCGAAGAATACAAAGCACAAAATAGATATTATATTTATTTTAATGTGACAGCTGTGGCCTGACATATAACGATGGCTATAGGGTATATTACTGCCCACTGGCTACCTGCCATCGTGATGGAGGTCGTGTGGAGTCAATCATTTCAATCAGGAATCTTAGCAAGACCTATGCGTCGGGCCTGTGTGCGCTTAGCAATATCAATCTGGATATTCATCAGGGAGAGATCTTTGCCCTGCTGGGCCCTAACGGAGCCGGTAAGACGACATTGATTAGCATCATCTGTGGCCTGGTGAACTCGGATACAGGGACTATCAGGGTAGCTGGCCACGATGTTCATGCAGATTACCGAAAAGTACGATCGTTAATTGGACTGGTACCACAGGAACTCGCTACTGCGACATTTGAAAGCGTCTGGTCAACGATGAATTTCAGTCGCGGTCTGTTTGCTAAAGCACCCAGCCCGGAGTATATAGAAAAAGTTTTGCGTGACCTGTCCCTGTGGGATAGAAGGGATTCCAGGATTATTGCCCTGTCTGGTGGCATGAAGCGCCGCGTGTTGATTGCAAAGGCGCTGGTGCACGAACCACAGATACTGTTTCTTGATGAGCCAACGGCGGGTGTTGATGTTGAACAGCGGCGTGATATGTGGGAAATGGTTAAAAAGCTGCGCAGTGAAGGTGTCACCATTATTTTGACAACGCATTACATAGAAGAAGCCGAAGAGATGGCTGATCGCATTGCTGTGATCAATGATGGCGAGATCAAGGTGGTGGAAGAAAAGTCTGTTCTGATGAATAAACTGGGAAAAAAACAGCTGGCACTGACCCTGCAGCACCCCTTAACTCGCATCCCATCTGAACTTGGCGAATATTCACTTGAGTTATTAGAAGGTGGCAAGGTGCTTGTTTATACCTTTGATACGCAGAAGGAACATACGGGAATATCCGAATTGCTGCGCCAGCTGGGCAAGCTGGGTATAGACTTTAAAGACCTGCACTCCAGTCAAAGTTCTCTCGAAGATATTTTCGTTAACCTGGTGAGGGGATAAGGGCACCTCTATCAATCCATGAATAAGCATCTTGAGTCCAAAAATTGCCATCTCTGCGTTAAGAAGCTTCGCGATAGCAAGCTATTACGATGTATATGGACATACAAGTGCCGTGATGACAGGATGTCATTGAACGGCCGTGCGTTTCTTGCCTTGATATGACAACTTGTGAATCACAATCTGGCGTATCCAGAATTAACAGAGGTGCCCTTAACTCATGAATTTCTATGCTATTCGTGCAATTTATATTTTTGAGATGTCGCGTACCTGGCGGACTCTGATGGAGAGTATTGCTTCACCTATTCTGACAACCTCACTTTATTTTATTGTATTTGGCGCGGCGATAGGCTCACGCATGGGAGACATCGATGGTATAGCCTATGCAGCATTTATCATACCCGGGCTGCTCATGCTGTCACTATTGGGTGAGAGTATTTCCAACGCTTCCTTCGGTATCTATTTTCCAAAATTCTCCGGCACTATCTATGAGGTGTTGTCGGCGCCGGTATCTCCGCTCGAAGTCGTTATTGGTTATGTCGGTGCCGCTGCCTCAAAATCGATGATCATCGGCATGCTGATTCTTCTCACGGCACGCCTGTTTGTGGATTACCAGATCCTGCATCCGGCCTGGATGGTCAGTTTTTTGCTGTTGACGACGATTACATTTAGTTTGTTTGGGTTCATCATCGGCCTGTGGGCTGATGATTTTCAAAAATTACAGATTATTCCGATGATGGTAATTACACCGTTGACCTTTCTGGGAGGGGCCTTCTATTCCATCAACATGCTTCCAGATTTCTGGCAAAAAGTGACTTTGTTTAATCCGGTTGTGTATTTAATCAGCGGGCTGCGCTGGAGTTTTTATGGTGTGGCCGATGTTAATGTTGGTTTTAGCCTGGCTATGATTCTGGTGTTCATGCTGTTGTGTCTTGCGTTGGTATGGTGGATATTTAAAACAGGATATCGGCTCAAGACCTGAGCTCCTGTGGGCGACAGGAGCTGTCTACCAGAGCCCACAAATGAAACCTGATTTTATCCGCCACGGTCATGCTTTGAATCGCCGCTTCCATATCACTGATCAGGGTTGGAAACACTCTGTTGCCCAGGCATGTTTGACGCCAGATCAGGAATCAGACAGTTGCCAGAGGCTCCTTAACTATAATATTCATCTGTCTTGTCGTTAATTTTGAGATGGGGTTCCGGGCAAGTTTTCGATAATATGTAGCCTCCTGTACCTGAATTGATTTTCTTCAAAATAGTTTGGTTTATGAATAAATTAAAGCTTTGCATTCTCCTGCTTGCCGTCATCTTGCCGCTACAGTTTTCATTCGCTGCTCAGACGGAGATGAGCCGGCCGATACAGGAAGAGGGCAAGCCGACGGAAATTCAGGTGCTGGGTGCAATCCTTGATGTCGATAAAATTGATAGCGCTGAGCAGAATTTTACTCTTAACTTCTACATGATCTATCGCTGGCAGGATCCGTCTCTTGTACATGACGGGCCGGGTGATGTCGTTCGCAACTTATCCGAAATCTGGAACCCACGTTTGACGATTATGAATACCCAGCGACGCTGGGAAAATACCAAAGATGAGGTTGAAATTACCCCGCAGGGACAGGTGACCTATCGTCTGCATATATTCGGCAGTTTCTCGCAGCCGATGGATCTTCATGATTTCCCGCGTGACCACCATGCCTTTGAAGTGCCGGTGGTCGCGGCTGGCTATCGTCAGGGGGAAGTTGTTTTTACACCACTTCAGGACAGTGATTCATTTATGGAGGAAAACCTGTCAGTGGCTGACTGGGAGGTTAGCAAGGTGCAGGCTGAGCCGCGCCTGGTTGCGTTGGCTAATGGCATAAAACTTCCAGGATTTGTTTTTAGTTTCGAAGGCAGACGTTTATTGCACCACTATGTGGTAAAAGCAATTATACCCCTGGTATTAATCGTGATGATGTCGTGGGTTGTGTTCTGGATTGACCCGAAGAATGCAACGAACCAGTTAGGGGTTGCGGTCACCACCGTTTTGACATTGGTCGCCTATCACATAGCCCTGTCAGGGCGGCTACCTGTAATCCCTTATCTGACACAAATGGATAAATTTTTATTCAGTTCAACCCTGCTGGTCTTCCTGAGCTTGATTGAAGTAGTTGTCACTTCACATTTTGCCGCTACTGATCGATTGGGTATTGCCCGTCGAATTGACAGGACAGCAAGATGGTTTTTTCCTGTTTTGTTTGGCCTGGCGGTTTATGGTTCTTTTATGATTTAAGTTTCAAGTTTCAAGTTTCAAGTTCCAAGTTTCAAGTTCCAAGTTCCAAGTTCCAAGT
>JGI24024J18818_10001054_pt1 | contig 11171 bp, 9 predicted proteins | sample Cruoilmetagenom2_FD_18818 | JGI IMG/M metagenome (IMG submission 18818) | reverse complement strand
AGATCGATCTTAGAAAAATACCATTTGAAACGTTAAAAGATGATTTTTATAATGTAGCCAGAACGGGATTGGAAACTGAGTTTCATGAGCCGATGAATTGTGAAAAAGTCTCTTTGAAAGAGTGGATACTAAACGATGGACTGGCACTGACTAAAATGGGACTTACTTCTTTTGGCATAGATAAGGCTGATGCATTCATGGATATTATAGAACAAAGAACTGCAAGTGAACAAAATGGTGCCTCATGGCAACTTGAACATTATAAAAAGTACAACAGCATCCCTAAACTTATGGAGGATTATATGAACAATTCTAAACAAAACATTCCCGTACACAGATGGAGTCTATAGATGAAAAGCAACTTAACCATACTCGACCACATACCAAGTGCATTTCTCTCTATCTCTCATCGTGAGATTAAAGAGCTTTTTGAGACACCAACACTGATACACATCAAAGGCGAGAAACATCCTGCATTATTTATCTCCATTTTACTGCATGGCAATGAGTATAGCGGACTTCAGATCATACAGGAGATACTGAAGAAATACCAGACCACTGATGGTTATAAACTACCAAGAGGCATATGGCTTTTTATAGGTAATGTAGATGCTGCACAGATGGGGGTCAGACTAAGAGATGGACAAATAGACTTCAACCGTGCGTGGCCTGGTACACCTGAACCTGACTCAGATACTGCGATATTGATACAGGAAGTGATGGATAGGATCACCCAGGATGAGCTTTTTGCTTCTCTAGACCTGCACAACAATACAGGTCAAAACCCACCTTATGGATGTATATCAGTGGTGAATGAGAAGAACAAATATCTAGCTAGCTTTTTCAACCACATCGCAATGGTATTTCAATCACCCAAAGGTGTCTCCACCATGGCATTTGACGAACTCTGCCCGGCTATTACACTGGAGTGCTCAACACCGGGAAATGAACCTGCGCGAAAACGTGCATTTGACCTTATAGATGACCTTATGCATATGGATCACTTTCCTGAAAAACCACTGCCTTCTCATGACCTGCAACTGGTAAAAAACTCTGCCACTATCAAGATAAATGCAAATGTAACCTTTTGTTTTGAAGATGATGTCAGCAATAGTTCGGACATGGATCTCACCGTGGTCAAAAACTTTGACCATCATAACTTTACATTATTAGAGAAAAATGAAGTTTTTGCCTACGCCAAAGTAGCCAAAGCGCTTTTGGTGACTTCAGCGGATGGTAAAGATATCACAGAGGATATCATCCAAAATGACAATGGAAAACTATCTCTTAAAAAAGCACTGATGCCAGCCATGATATCCATGGATAAAAAGATAGTTCTCCAAGATTGTTTATGTTACCTTCTTGAAGACTACTAGGTTTTATCCTTCAGCTGTAGTAGGGTCAATAACCGTATTTACTTTAGTTACTACATTAGCAGGAAAACCGCTGCGTTCACTATGTTCATAGATCAGATCTTCATTTTCAGAAATGTAAATACAAAATGTTTTGTCTCCAGTGACATATGAATGAACCCAATGAATATTTTTATGTTCTGCCTGCATCTGAGCAAGTACAGTATTTGACTTTGTGGCTGCATCACGTAATTCTTCGCCACTTGCAGAACCTATATCCGGAATATCTCGTTGTATAACATATTTAGGCATCTTGTACCTCCTTTGTCATATTGGTATCTTGACACATGAAAATTCTCAAGTTCAGATACTTGATTAATTATAATATGAGACATGTGTAATTTACGTGTATCCTATAACTCTTTAGGATTATCATTTACACTCATACTACACATTAGAAGATTATACTTAATGAATAATAAATGATGTTCTCTAAAGAGATGAGTGAGATCCATAAATATATAGTTACACCATCATTCAATAAAAAAGGAGAAAATATGTCAAAAGATAACAAGCTTCTTTCACCCACAAGACTAAACCGTCTTAAAGCCCAGGGTTATTGTAATATTACAGATGCTGATCTTTCTAAACTTGCTTTCGGTAACAGATTTGCATTTATGCTCTGTACCTTGATTCTGGCAATTGCAGTTACAACAGCTCATGTTCCAACGCTCATTGCGATGACCATAGTTGCATTCTTAGCGATCATACTTCCTTATCATCCATTTGATTATATTTACAACCATGTACTTCGGAACATACTAAATAAACCAAAGCTGCCTCCCCGTTCAAAGCAGTTAAAATTTGCCTGTATTATTGCTACGGTGTGGCTTATTGCTGTTTCATATTTATTTTACAGTGGATTTTATACTGCAGGATATGTATTGGGTGGTCTATTAGTTGCTGTAGCTTTTACTGTAAGCTCTACTGACTTCTGTATTCCCTCTATGATCTATAATTTTATTTTCAAGTATAAATATTAGAAAGGTCAAGTTCCCAAACAAATTGTTTGGGATCAAATCCTCTGCGATTATTAATATTTCTCCAAAGGATTATACTTGATCATTGCAAGTTCTGAAAAGTTCGGCACATTATCATAAGAAAAAACTGCATAATATTTTTCCTTGTCAAAAGATGCAAAGTTGTCATAGGTATAAGTATCATTACCCCCATAGATCTTCACACCATCCATAAAATGTTTTGGAGGATGGAAGCTGTTTCGTACGACGTAATAACCATTTAAGGCTTCATCATCTATGCCATCCCATGACAGTTTTATCATCTTGTTTTCTTTACTGATACTCAAGTTTTCTACCTGTGGTAACGCTGTACGTCGTTTTTGTATATATTTAACCACAAGTTCTGCATCTGCATTCCACTNAATGATTCTATTCTTCATCCCTGAAGAAGATGTTGGTTTGATCACAAGCTTGAGTGTTTTTCCCTCTTGGTGCATTTCATCCAAGGCAATCTTGGAGAGCGTGTCAAACTTAAAATACTGACACTCTTTTCTGCTCAGGTCGGACTCTGCCACTTCATAACCAATGTACTCTATCTTCTCACGGCTTTTAATGTCTTCATAGCTTCCTACTTCATCTACCTCTACAAGTTCAATATAATAACGAATGTCAGATTTAGTCTTAAACGTATTATCGTTTCGTATGCGTAATGCACATTGTGTTATGATCGTTTCTTGCGGGTTTGGAAGTTGTGAAAGGTCAAAGTCCATATAGCCGTAAACACGATTTCCTTCCTCATCAAAACCACTCTTGAGTGTATCATTTGTTTTGTCACGGCAGATCGTTGCCAGTGTTGCTGCAGGAAGTTTGATCTTCTCATTTTCTAAAGTATACTTAATGTCAAGTATCGGTCTGTAGTGTATACCACCACCAAACTGTCCATATCCAATATCAAACTGCATCATCTGGCTGTCTTCACCATCTGGCAGTGTTTTGGGACCATCTATTCTGAATACCACTTTTTTATTGAGTATCTCTTCCTGTAAGAGTTTACATTCATGTTTAGAAAAACTCCAATGGTTCCAGATACCCTGTGTCAGATTACTTGACTGTATCGCACGTCCCATGACTCCTTTGGTCTGTGCATTTTCTATCTCATCAAAATCTGTCACTTCAGAAAAACTTTCCTGATTTAGCAAAGAGAGGTTCCATTCACCAAATTTTTCTATTTTTGCACCTACACGGTTCATCGGATAGATGTAAAAACGTGCAGACTTGATGATAGCATTTTCAGGAATACTGTCAAGATCAAAACTCATCACCGCATCACAAATACCTTTTGACTTGTTGATCCCCACAAAAAGTGAGTTAAGTCCAAAGTGAGAACGGTTCTGTTCAGCAGTGTTTTCTCCGACATACCCCGTACCACTTTTATTTGCAAATATAAGTTTGAAAAACTCATCATCTTCAAGTGCTGTACGGATCTTAACGATAGGAGCAAATGGAGATTTATATCCTGTCGCTTTGTTAACTGCTCGTATAGTATAGTGATAGTTTGTCGAAGAGTTCAAGTCGGTATCGGTAAACTTGTTTGCACCTACAACCCCTACTTTTGTACGCTCATTACAGGCATCTTTGTCTTTAGTACTTCTATAGAGTTCAAAGNAAATGTCATCTCTCGGCTCATACTTCCATACCAAAGTCACCGATGTAGCATCTCTGCATTCGATGGTAAACTCATCTACTCGTTTAGGTGCTGCAGCAGAATAATTAACCACTTCCCCAAACGCATGTTTCAGTGCAGGAATATTTTCGTTAATACTTCCTGACATACTTTTCATATAGTCAGGGATATTTTTAGTTCCTACCTCAGCCACAATAGCAATGATGCCTTTCGAGTAATAATACTCTCTACCAGAACCCGATATAAGTCCTGCAGGCGGTTTACCTCTGTGAATACCGTATTTTCTACCGGTTACTTTTGCAAATTCATCATTCATATTTGCACATAGCACATTCATATCTGTACCGTCTATCTCTGCTTCATGCATGAATTTATGTGCAGGGAAAAATACATTTCCCTGTGAATGATAGTCAAAAGCGATAGTGATATTTTCATGTGTGTCCACAAAGCCTTTGATCGCAGAAGTTTCAGCTTCAGAGAAAGGTTCTTCTCCACCATACACATTTGAAGAAGTATTACTCTGTTTCACAAAACCTATGGAGAAGTTTCTGTTCANNTCAACNCCGTAAGTACCATCATGATTTTTACGTCTGTTCTTACGCCAAAAAGAGAAATGCTTACGAGAATACTCATAGCCGTCTGGATTAAGACAGGGTACCATGTACATGGTTGACTCAGTTAAAGATTTTTCAAGTTCAGGATCAATGTCTTGATTTTCTGCCATATACTCTATGAACTTAAGCGCAAGTTCATGCCCTACCCATTCACGTGCATGTATACTTCCCGTAAAAAGCATCGCAGGTTTTTCATCTGCAGTAGAAACATTTTTAGATATCTTGGCAAGAACAATGTCCCGTTCTTCGTAAGTAGTTCCTATCTTAATAATTTCTATTAGATCAGGATAAGTTTTTTCCATCCTATAAAGAAAGTCTAAACTCTCATCATAAGACATATATTGATTTTTCATTATTCTCTTTTATTTTATTTAATTATACCTATTCTTTTACAATTTACTTTTAAATGCATCCCAGGCACTGTTAAGCTGTTTCAGCATCTTGTTTTTAAACCATGAAACTTCTTCAATAAGCTTTTCTGGTGCTTTTTCCAAAGTCTTGACCAGTTCAACTGTATCAAACTTCTCTAATATCTTTTCAGATTTCTTCTTACCGATCCCGTCTACAGAAGTTAAAATTTCTTTCATTGTATCTTCAGTCAATACAACTTCAGATTCACTGCTCTCTTCACTCTCATCAAGAGATACATGCGGGTTAGATTTTGCATGTACTTTTCTCACAGATTTACCGTAGTTATCCTGGAAGTTCCACTTTTCACTTGGCCACTCTTCTTTTGTTCTGTCTTCAGTAAGAAGCATAGGGTAAAGAGAGTCAAGCTCATGTAGGTACATATCACCCTCTTCTGTCTCTCTTACCTTTTTATCAAGGAAGTATGCTCCATCATATGAAGGGGTATACTTTCCAAACGTGATGTAACGAAGTGTTCTAAGTACAGATGGATCCATCTTACCAAGCTCTTCCCAGTTATACAGTGGAATGTTTGGCTTAGTAAATCTACCGTTAGAGAATTTCCACATGAGGTACTGACCTATCCAGTCTCTAATATATGGGAATGCAGCAAATGCGGTCGCACACTCCAAGATACGGTACTTACCATCTTCACCTACAGCAACGTCACATGCCCAGTATTCAGCATTGGCAGCTTTTGAAACGCTTACTGCAAGGTCAAGCAACTCTTTAGGCACATCCATATAGTCCATAGATCCACCCTGAGATGTATTGGTCAACCACTCACCTTCTGGTGCTCTTCTCCAGAATGCACATACAGGTTTGTGACCTATAAGCATCACTCTTACATCTGCTTCCATCGGTACGAAGTCCTGGAAGTATGCAGGAGAATACTTCTTTTGAGCCAAAAGATTTCTTGCTTCTTGTTTACTGTCTACCTTATGTACAAAGTATCCACCATAGTTAGACGGTCCGTAAGATTTCTTGATGATCTTAGGGTAGTCAGTATCTTCTACAAAGTTATCTGCTTTGTCTTTATCATAGTAGATGTATGTCTTAGGGATAGGTATATCATACTTCCAGGCAAAACGTGTTACGTTCTCTTTAGACTTGTTAGAGAACTGTGTATCTAAAGACGGGATGAACTGTACATTTGGCAATTCTCTTGCGATCTCTCTAAATGTTTCATAAGCAGTAGCAGGGATGTTACCTATAAGGATATCTATCTTCTTACGCTTTACTTCTCTTACAAAACGGTCTTTATCATTCTTCCAGTGGTAGGTGACTGTTTCTATCTTGTCCGGCCATCCTCTAAAGTTTGACTTGTCAAAAAATCTCAATACATAATCGAGGTAAAGCATTCCAATTTTTGGTAATTTATCTTGTTTTTTATTCTTTTGTTTTTTTGCCATTATATTATTCCTATTTTTTTGTTTTTCTATCTATCATATCAACGATCAAATCGATCTTCTTCTTGTTAAAGTCTAGTCCCATCTTCTCTTGTTCCGGTGTAGCAAAGGCTGGTATGCCGTTTACTTCAAGTACCACATATTCTTCTCTTTCTAAATCATAAATGATGTCCACTCCAGCAATATCTGAACCACACACTTCAGCAGCCTTTTTAGCAATGGCTATCACTTCATCATCCGGTTCTCTTAAAAAGACCGAACCACCGGATGTGACATTGGTACGCCAGTCTGACTTAGAAGCTTTACGTCCATAACAAGCTACAAACTCACCATCTACTATGTCTACACGAAAATCTGTATTGTCATACTTCACGAATTTTTCGACATAGAAAAAACGCAGGTCCATTTGATTTAGAAAAGGCAAGAGCATATCCAGTGTGGCTTGATTCTCAATTTTAGTAAGCCCTACACCACCCCAACCATCAGTTGGTTTATAGACCATCTTACTCCACTTATTCATGATCTTCCCAAGTTGCTTAGAGTTATCTCTATGGCAAAGTTGAAACTCAGGTGTAGCTATACCGTGTTGTTGAAGCAAAAATGAAGTTTGAAATTTATCTTCAGTCAGTGAAAATGATTCATATGAGTTGATCATTGGCATGACACGATTGAGTGCCTGATAAAGAAAAGTTTGGTACTGGGTCTGTTCTCCGGCATTGTAAGAGAAAAAAAGATCAAGCTCATCAATTTTTTTCTTTTTGTAGATAATATGTCCATTTTTTGCTATCGCATTATGTAGCTTAATATCAGTAATCGTTTCAATCTCTCTCTCTTTAAGTTTTTTAACGATTTTATCCTGAATCTTATCACCACCACCGTTGCTGTAAAGCCACATACCAATTTGTCTAGACATAGGTTTCCTTTATTATAATTCATGAGATAATATTATGCACATAACATGTAGATCATTCATCTCAATATTAATGTGGCATTTTACAATAATTTACTAAAATATCTTCAGAGAAAGTAACAAAAGTGTTACATATAACGGAGCATAAATGAGCAACATAAATTTTAATGAACTTAAACAAATTATAGAGATNAATTCATGGACTAAAAATAAAGAAGGGGTAGATAAAAACGGAGAGATNTTTGCCTATTGGCTGCAAGACCTGGATTTTAAACTCTCCCGTTATCCCAGAGAAGAAATAGGTGACCATCTGCACCTTATCTCTTCACACAGAGAAGGTAAAAAACTACTTCTTTTAGGACATCTTGATACTGTCTTTCCTCCCGATACTTTTGAAAACTTCACCCAAGATGAAGAGTGGATCTACGGTCCGGGTGTCTGTGATATGAAAGGCGGTAACTATGTGGCGCTTCAAGCCCTGAGAGCTGCACATGAAAAATATGGTGATATACATAACATAGACTTCCTGCTTGTCTCTGATGAAGAGACAGGAAGCGATGACAGCAAACATCTCTCTGCCAAACTGGCAAAAGAATATGACTACTGTATGGTCTTTGAAGCAGCAGGTCTGCATGACGAAGTCGTAGTCGGACGTAAAGGTGTCGGTACTTTTTTCATAGACATTGAAGGTATAGCAGCACATGCAGGTAACCACTACAGTGACGGAGCTGATGCCAACCTTGAAGCAGCCCATAAACTCACACAGCTTGTCACCTTAACTGACCTGGAAAAACAAACCACGGTCAATGTCGGTAAACTCTCAGGAGGTATAGGTGCCAATACCATTTCACCCAAAGCCCATCTGACTTTTGAGTTACGCTATACAAACACTGATGAGAGAGACAGAGTACTTAAAGCCATAGATGAGATCGTTGCACATTCTCATGTAGAAGGTACAGAGTCCACACTCTCAGGAGGCATCCAAAGAGACGTCATGCAACCCTCCCCTGAGCAACAAACGTTCATAGACCACATCAACAGCCTCTGTAACGTCCAACTTCCTACAGAAAAAAGAGGCGGAGTCAGCGATGCCAACATCATCTCCTCACAAGGCGTAGCCACACTCGATGGTTGGGGTCCATACGGTGACGGTGACCACACCGTACATGAGAGAGCTTCCAAAAAAAGTTTTTCTGAGCGTATTGATCTGGTAACTGAGATATTTGAACACTTCTTAGAGGGAAAGATATAAAAATCACTTACAAATGTTTGAATTTTAATCACAACAACATGCATAAAATATTTTTATATTGCTATAATTAAGTATATGTTTAAAGGATGTATCATGAGCAAATTTACAGACATAAAACTAAATGATGAAATGTACTCGATTGTATTTGGTTTGGGTAAAGTTATTTTTGTATTAACTAAGCCACTTAGACTGGATGGCTATTATATATTTGAAGTCAAATATCATAATGGACAAAGAGTGCATTATACTGAAGATGGTAAGCCTAATTGGTGTCAAGACGTACATAATTGTACTAAAACGATATATTATAAAAACGAAGTAGATTTTGATGACCGTGATACTAAAGTGGCGAAAAAAACCCTAAAGAAAAATAAAATCACCAAATTAAGATATGAGGATAAATTAGAAATGATGAGTCCTGCGGGTGGCTGGATAGATGCAAACCTGATGCCTGATATCATGGTCGACAATGCTATTAGAAATGAAGAATATCATTTATTCAGAAAAATGAAACGTTAGTCAAATTAGATTTTCTGTTCCTGCGTTGTACGCAGGTGGGAACGATGAAATAATCACCTTTTTATTAGAATCTGCAAGTGGCTCTATTTTATAAGGTTTTCATTCAGATAAATAATCCTTTTCTATGAGTGTATAAAAAAAACTTTTTAAAATGCACTGATACGCTCAAAGATCCAAAATGAAGAGAGTCCACCTATGGCATAGACAAGACCTGTTTCTATCTTTTGAAGTAAATTTGGGTGTTTTAAGCGCTGTAACAATAGACCTACTAACACCACTGCAACCACAAACATTAACTGACCTAGCTCCACACCGATATTAAAGAAGACAAGTGCCAAAGTAATGGCTTGTTGTGGAAGTCCTATCTCTGAAAGTGCTCCTGCAAAACCAAAGCCATGCAATAGTCCAAAGATAAAGGCTATGAGCCAAGGGTAGCGTGCAGTTAAACCCACTTTTCCTTGTTTCTCATGCACTATTTCCATTGCTAAAAACAGGATACTTAAAGCTATCATCGCTTCTACGGGTTGTTGAGGAATATATATAAATCCTAAAGTTGCCCCAGCCATAGTAATACTGTGAGCCAATGTAAATGCTGTAATGGTCCACAGTAATCTTCGCATACTTTTTACGATGAGAAGCAAGGCAAACACGAAAAGTAAATGATCAAATCCCAATAAAATATGTGTGATACCCAACCAGGTATAGGTACGGACAATTTGCAATGGGTTGGCTGTTGTGCTAACCGTATAAGAATTAGTTACGGGGGTAAGTTGCACCGATTGAGAGGTATTGTCAAGAAATTCCAGACGCAGTAATACATCGGTATTGGTTGTACCCAAACCTTGTATACTAATGGTCTGTTTGGATAAACCACCTTCACATACACTCATCCATCGTTCTATATAGGCTGCATTGACCAATTGTCTACGAGGTTGAGACTTATTTGTACAGTTCTCAGGAAGGATCACATCCAGACTTAATTTTTTATCACCTTTCGCAGGTACTTTCCATAATAATGAAAATAGATTGGGACTTTTTTCACTGACCTCTAAATACGCCGGGCGTATTTCATCTGCAAACACTTGGATGTGACAAAAGAACATGAGTAATACAATAGCCATAAAACGCAACATTATTGGGAAATTCCTTGACTCTCTACATGATCACTTTTTACAGTAACATCATAACTTTTACGTAAGTTTTTATAAAAGACTTTATCCATCTCTTTACGTTTTTGGGCTTTATATTCCATCACTACTTTATCACGTACCAGGTCTAATGGTTCTTGCTGGCTTCGGGTAATACTATGAATAAAAATAAGATGTTCTCCATAGCTAGAGAGTATTGGCCCTTGCCAAGTTTGCACTGGTAAAGCAAACAATTCCTTTACAAATATCTCACCAAATACTTTTTTGAGATTATACTCGCTTTCCCCGGCATAAGACTGCTTAAACATATTTGAATCTGTAAGTGCACCAATATCCACTTCATTCTTTTTTGAGCCTAATGTATCGAGGAGTGTTTGACTATATGTTTGCAGTTTGTGTTTGCTGGGATCAATATATATTTGTAAAAAGTTGATCTTCCCTGGCGATCTGAACATCTCTTTGTGCGCTGACATATATTGTAGGAGTTCTTCTTCACTTGGCTGAGCCAAATCTGCTAGATCGGAGGAGAAAAACTCCATTTTTTGTGCCAAACGACGACGCACAAAACTATCGCCTTGATCCAAGCCCAACGCAAGCGCTTCTTGATACATGATCTTTTCTCGAATCTCATGATCGATCAACGCCTGTAATTCACTCTGTGTTGGAACTCTTTGTCGCGTTTTAGTCCATAAGCGCTTTAAATGTTCGATCTCAGCCTTGGAGATCACAACACTTTTTGTATTTACTTTAGGGCCATTTTTCATATCATAGAAAAAAAAGAAAATAGCCCCTATCAGCAAAAAGTGCAAGAGAGGCTCTTTGAGCCATTTCACTATTTTGCTGATGGTGTATACCA
>JGI24024J18818_10001052_pt1 | contig 11177 bp, 9 predicted proteins | sample Cruoilmetagenom2_FD_18818 | JGI IMG/M metagenome (IMG submission 18818) | reverse complement strand
CGGATAGAATCAACATCGATATTATGCGTTTCAAGGTTGATATCAGCGAAAATAGGGACTGCGTTCTGGTGCATGACCGAAAATGCGGTCGCGATGAACGTCCTGGGCGGCACGATGACTTCATCCCCCGGACCGATGTTAGCCGCCGCCAGTGCTACGTGCAGCGCCGCGGTGCCGTTCATCACTGCGATGCCGTGTCTGGCGCCGCAAAAATCAGCGAAGTTCTGCTGGAAGCGCATCCCCCGATCGCCCGTCCAATAGATAACCCGCCCCTCCCTGAGCACTTTTTCCACTTCGGCGATCTCGTCTTCATGGAAGTAAGGCCAGGGTGGAAATGGCTCTTCTCGAATTTTTGGACCGCCTTCGATTGCTAAACGTTTGTTCATGAAATCACCTTCTCCTTAAACATCCAATTACCCTCGATCATCACCCCTTCAACATTGATATCATCATCAATGATTATCAAATCTGCGTCTTTACCTGCTTCGAGGCTGCCTTTACGGTCCGCCACTCCCAGCAGCCTGGCCGGGTTGAGAGACGCCATATTAATCGCCTCGCCCATTGGCACTCCTACACGCTGGATCATGTTGCGCACGTTCCAATTGAGAGGGCTGATGCTGCCGGCCAACGTCCATCCCGGAATGTGCGCCTTCTCATCGTCTTTTTCAATCTCCCTGCCCATTTCGTCAATATAAACGCCGTTTGGCATACCGGCGTACTTCAAAGTATCGCTGATCAGGATCAATCGATCGGGTCCTTTACAGCGGTACGCCATGTCCAGGGCCGAAGGGAAGACGTGAACGCAATCGGCGATTATCTCCGCCATGATCTCATCGCTGACCAGCGCGGCTTCGATAATACCCGGTTCGCGGTGATCCTGGCGGCGCATTGCGTTGTATACATGTGTGGCGGATTTGGCCCCCGCTGCGATTCCTGCTCTCGCCTCAACGCAGGATGCCGCGCTGTGCCCGATAGATGGCACGATGTCCAGATTGCACATTTCCCTGATCACTTCCAGTGCACCATCCAGTTCAGGCGCTATGGTCATCAGCCTGATATGCCCCTTTGCGGCCTGCTGGTAATCCCGAAGTTCTTCCACTGATGGATCTCGAGCCATTTTCCCGGCGTAATATCCCGCCGGTGGATAGCGGTCCCACTCGCTCTTTCCGGCCCTGGTTAAGAAGGGCGCTTCGAAATTGATCCCCAACATAAGGGCACCCGGAGAGCCTGTCTCGACAGCCTGTGCGGTAATAGCCAGCGACTGCTGCATCTCTTCTACCGTGGGCGAAAAACTTACCGTCGGTAAAAACGATGTCACCCCATTCCGGATCATAACCTTCGAAAATTTGAGTGTTTCTTCAATCGAAACACCTGCTTTAAATCCATGGGAACCGTGCACCATCTGGTCAATCAACCCCGGCGCGATGATGCGATCCCCAACATCCCATTGTCTTCCATCTTTGGGTATCTGCACTTCCGACCTCGGTCCAACCGCTTCAATTTTCCCTCCCTGTATAACAACCGCTACATCATGAAGGATCTCCTCCTGCAGCACCAATCTTCCCGCGTAGAGCACATTCTTCTCGTTCTTTCCTTCCATAATAATCCTTATTGTAACTGCTCAGCTTTCCCGGGTAGGGGTGAGCGGGGGTGTGTGTTTTGGGGAGATCGCCCCCCCAAAACACACACCCCCAATACGCTCGGGCTGAGTAGTTACTCCTTATTCATAGATGTCAAAGATTCGGGATCGATGAGTGGAGTGATTACCCGACCACTAAACGAATCCCAGCAATCACCAATCCAACCAGCACAACCTTGCGAAAAATCACCTGATTGACATATTTGTCCAGGCTTAGGCCAGCTATCAACCCCAGGACAATCGCCGGGATGGACAGCAGGTATAGATTAAAAATCTCTCTGGAAAAATTTTGCGCCAGAGCGTGACTGATCACAGCAATTACACTACCCAGCAAGAAATAGCCCTGTAAATTCCCTTTGAACTCCTTGGGTTGCCATTTTCTGCAATCGCCATATACAATCACCAATGGGCCGGCAATATTGTAAGCCCCTCCCAAGACACCCGAGATGAACCCAAAACCGAAAGGCCAGGAGTTACCCTCCAGTGAAGGCAGCCTGAGGTTTAACAATGCGTAGACGGCATACAGAACAATCAAGACGCCAAGAACCGTTAAAATGATGCGCTCATCCAATCGTTTCAATGCGATCACACCCAGAGGAATACCAATCATTCCGGCTACAATCATCCGCCAGACCGCCTTAACATTTATTTCATTCCTGTATCGAAACAAGAGGATCACCTCGGCGAGGATGGCAACCAGGACAATAAGCGGTGTGGCGTTGCGAATTCCTATTATCCCGGCCAGAATCGGCATGGAAACAAGCGCCAGCCCAAAACCGGCCACGCTTTGTGTGAAGATGGCAAAAAAAATCGTCAAGAACACAACTACTTGTGTTAATAGATCTATCGACACATGCACCTCATTGAACTGCGCTCAACAAGACCATCGCCCGGTCTCGAACTATTTCGTAGCCTCCGGGAGCGTTCATAAAATTAGCATAGAACTTATACGCCGTATCGACCTCGTAGCCGCCTTCTTTATACGCATTCCAAAACGGGAGATAGCCAATATTGCCATTGGCATAGCCAATAACGTAATTATTGGGTCCGGCAGCTGCACGAAGTTCTTCGGCAAAAAGGGTGAAGACCTCCGCCCCGGCCGCCGTGAAGGTAACCGGTCCTATGGAAATCAAATGCAGCTCAATCATGATATTCGAGGGATGATCGCCATCTAGAAGTTGCAGGGTCTCTTCCTTCCATTCTGTTATCGCCGCAAACCAGGGAGAATCTGCATCATACCGTAAACAATCTCTCTCGTACTCCCTCAAAACACCATCAGGTAAAGGTACGGAAAGCGGCAGCTCTATAGACTCTGAGTAATACGCCAGGTTACTCGAAAGACAGGTCTCACTCTGCTCGGCAGTTTGCACTAATGCATCTCCTAATAAGCGAGCGAGGCCCAGCATATATTCCGGATCTACAGACTTTTGCGGAGGGACGACATTCGCACAACCACCATTTGTCAGCAAGGTGATGGGCTTACCAGGCAGGCTCGCGCGTGTGTATTCGGCCGCATTCCCAAAAACGTCCGCCGATACGTAACGGTTCTCATATGATAGAGCCACATTATGCATGGGGTAATTGGAGAGGACAGCCAGATAGCTGCCATCATCATTTTTGAACGCAAGCACGGGTAGGCGATCGTCAGCGTATTTGTATCGACTCACTTTCCGGCGGTCAATCGCCATTCGACAACGGCTCTCAGCAAAGTAGAGAGTGACAGGTTCCGGGTCAGCCACCGCGTTCGCAGCAGCTTCAATAAGCCAGCGATCAAGCTGCACCAGGTACTCAGCATCGATTCTGCCGCAGCCGCGCAAATTAATCGTGGCGGGACCGGAATGCGTGTGTGTCGCGCTCAGGATAACCTGATGTGGTTGCAGCCCATGTGCTATCCGGCATACTTCTCGCAACAGCCTGACTCGTTTGGGAGAAAAACAGATCAAATCACAGTTCAGCCACAACAATCTCTCTTCGTCCGTCTCCAGGTATAGCCCGCGCACGTAAAGGTCATCCAGCACACCAACGGATGGTTGCTCCCGTTCCACGTATCCACACAAGTCCACTCTCACAGGTGGCGTAATACAAACCTGTGACACCCCTGCCTTCATCACAGCAGTTCCCTACGGTTTTCATAGATCTTTGAGATAGCACCCACAATATCGTCCATGTCCTTCTCGGAACCGAGCAATACGGATTGAGGCAACCAGCAGGCTTCTTCACTGCAAGCTGTCTCACTTACCGGACAATACACTCCAGCGTAATCCAGGTCGGGTTGGCTGTGTTGGTAACCGGTATATGGTCCAAAAACGAGCTTTAAGAACAGCTCCTGCCTGTAAATCGGCTTTCCGTAGCCGGATAAATTTGGGATCCCCTCGGCGGTCAACGCCTTTAAAAACCGGTCGCGCGGTAAACCGTCGAAAGCTGAATCCCGGTAGCGGAAAATATACAAATGGTAAGCATGGCGAGTCTCGCCCAACCCGCGCTTGAGAGGGCGGATTCCAGGAATTTCCACCAGTCTCTGGTTGAGATAAGAACCGTTGCGATCACGGAGCTTCGTCTGCTCCTCCAGGCGAGTTAGCTGGTTCAACAGCAAACCGGCCTGGAACTCGGTCATGCGGTAGTTCCCACCTGGCTGGTAATGCTCGTACCATGCCCCTTCCGGAAGACGACCGCAGGTGTGCAGGGATCGGCACATACGTTCGTACTGCTCGTCATTGGTTAGTATGGCTCCACCCTCACCGGCGGTCAGGTTCTTGGTAGATTGGAAGGAAAAACAACCCATTTGTGCAATAGAGCCAAGCCGCTGACCTTTGTATTCCGCACCATGAGCGTGGGCAGCGTCTTCGATAACAACCAGGTTATGCCTGTCCGCCAGCGCCATAAGCGGGTCCATATCCACCGATTGACCCGCGAAGTGCACCGGGATAATAGCCCGTGTGCGATCTGTTATCGATGCCTCAACCCCTTGGGCAGTTAGGCAATAGGTATCGGGATCAATATCGACAAAAACAGGCACTGCGTTTGCTTCGATAACAGAGCTGGCAGTGGCGATAAACGTATAGGGGGGCACGATGACCTCGTCCCCCTCCTGAATCCCTGCTGCAATCAGGGCGATTCGCAAGGCGACCGACCCGTTCATAACCGCAATGCAATACCGTGCTCCCTGGTAGGCAGCGAAAGCTACCTCAAAAGCATTCACGCGGGTACCCTCGTTCCTACCCCATTTCCCGCTCCTCAACACAGCCAGGAGTACATCCTCATCACTCTCATCGAAGACCGGCCATACCGGATACGGCTCTGTACGCACTGGCGTTCCGCCGTTAATTGCGAGTTTAGCTGTCAAAGTTACTCCATATCTACCCACGCAGGACCCATCATAATTCGCCGGCGCATTTCTTCGAGCGATCCGCGTGTTGGATTAAGGTTCTCTAGCCACCAGGTTACGCCGGCCTGCTGGTAGGGCGTCACGATCTTTGCGTCTTCAACCCGATCGATCCCGGGTGTAATTCCCAAATGAACGATATCGAATGGACGATCATCCACACGGCAGGTCTCTAAATATTCGATTACCGCGCGCATCTGATCTACCGGCATCATATCTGAATGACCCTGTCCCATCCAAAGGGGGAAAGCACCATCCCACCCAACAGAACGCAAGAAGGGTTTCTTGTTCGGCCAGGTTCCAGCAACCCAGATGGGAATACGTGGAGACTGAAGTGGCTGAGGCATAAAAAGGGTTTCCTCTACCTGGTAATACTCACCCTGGTGGATAAACGGTTCACCTTTCCACAAGGAAGAGAGCACTTCTAATCCCTCATCCAGCATCGCGCCCCGGATCTTTGGGTCGCCTTCATCGCCAAAATTGCTGAACTCGGCGCGTGATCGAGCGCCTAAACCGACGCCAAATATCAGCCTCCCCCCGGAGAGATGATCGAGCGTGACCGTTTCCCGGGCAACTTTCCAGGGCCGGCGGCGCGCCAGCGGGGTGACCATGGGACCGATACGCAAACGCTCGGTTTTAGAAGCGATAGCGCTTAATACGATCCATGGATCCGCTACCGGGACACGATTGTCCTGGTACTTGAGCAAGTGATCCCAGATGAAAAAGCCATCCCAGCCAGCCTTCTCGGCGTCTACTGCCAGCTCGACGAGCAGATGTGGATCGCCGTATTCAGCGTGATTAGGCACATCAATCGCGAATTTCATTCAGGTTAGACTCCCAATTTCATTTCGTCCCCTCCAGCGTACCTCTTTATAGGGAGAGATTAAAGGTTCATCCGGCGGGCAAAACAGCCTGCCATCCTTTACCCAACCGCAATCCCGAAGAGCAAGCTCCTGGATGAGGTAAGCGCGCCAGCGACTGATTTCAGCCTGCCGCTCGGGGTCATTAATCAAGTCAAAACACTCACCAGGATCAGCCTGCAGGTCAAAGAATTGCTGCTTGCTGATGCGCGGCAGCCAGATGAACTTTCGCCTGCCATCGGTGACGAACTGCATCTCCTGTTCCGGGGAATAGCACAAACAATGCTCACCATGTACATACTGCCTCCACTCGGACGTGGATTCTAAGAGCAGTGGGAGTAGGCTTCTACCATCGACCGTCTCCGGCACTGGAACACCAGCCGCGTCCAGCAATGTGGGCATGATATCTTGAAAAGCGACCACTTCATCGATGATGTCACGCACTTTCTTCCCCGTGCGCACCGGTGGTATCAGCCCGGGCATGATGTCCCATAATTCATCCGGCAGGTCGATCTCCTCGTGCTCCCAGTCCGTGGGTGGGACGATAACGAGTGGCACTCGCGCACTCCCATCGTAAGCGTAAGTCTTACGCCACAAGTTATGATCACCGATCATGTCACCATGGTCGGACGTGAACACGATCCAGCTATTGCGAAGCGCCTGGCGATGGAAACGGCGCATATACGTCAGCAAACGACCGATCTGGTTGTCGATAAACGATATCTCACCATAGAAACCAGCCCTGGCCTGGTCGATCTGGTCCCTGGTCATACGTCCCCGCCAGGCACACATATCAAGCGCGTCATCGGGTTTATCGTGCATGGACGCCCAATCACCAACCATCGGTGGGGGGTTTTTTCCTCTGTACATGTTGAAGAAGTGCTCCGGCGGCACGTATGGGGAATGAGGCCTGGCGAAGGAAATGTTCAAGAAGAATGGGCGATCCAGGTCGCGGTTTTTCAGGAATTCTATCGCCCGGCTGGCGGTCCACGCCGTTGGATGCAAATATTCGTGTGTGTGCCAGGGACGCGCAAGCCAGCTATTCCAGTCAATACCATGATCATCAGGCGTAACCCCGCTGGGAGCATGTTGTTCAAACCAGGTCCGGTAATCATCTTCGAAACCAAACATGCGCGCGCGACCGGACTCGTCAAGCTCGAATGTTTCAAAGCCCATCGATGCTGTTTGTGGGTTAAAGTGTCCCTTACCCACACGATGCGTCCTGTAACCGGCTCTTGTTAATTCTCCCGCTAGTGTGTGAGGAAAATTATTGGGGATCGTCCCCTGCCCCCAACCCATACCGAGGATCCCTGTATGCCACTGATCCATACCCGTCCATATGGAAGCGCGCGCAGGGATACACGAAGGGACTGGCGAATAGGCGTAGCGAAAACGAGAGCCACATGCAGCCAGGTAATCAAGGATGGGTGTTTGGATCACCGGGTGCCCTTCGGCTCCCAAGCAGTCCCCCCGCATATGATCACAGATAATAAAAATGATGTTGGGTCTGCTCATCTATCTTTTCTCGTTTCACCTTTATCAGGGATGTGTAGATTTTCCTGTGTAATTTTTTGTGTGCGTCTGCGACGCACACAAAAAATTACACACATTTCAGTACACAATCTTTATCAGGGTTCGATGATGGCGTGTTCTAATAAGGACGCCACATTCCGATCACCTTGGTCATAGGTGTGGTAATCATGCGGCGGAAACACAGCCCCTAGATCCCAATCATCCGCCGTGCGCACCATATGATCGACCAGCAGATTATCCAGTTTGGATATCACATCTAGATATCCCATCGACCCAGCAAGGTTATTCATTTCATGGGGATCTTCTTTCAGATCGTAGAGTGCGATCGGGCTTCCCCGATCCCGTACATACAACCATTCTAATGACCGTACTCCTCGCTCGGGAACAGGATAGCGCTCTGGCCCTTCCATTTCCAACAATATTTTGTAATACACGGCCTTTCTGGTTGGGATGTCGCTGCCCTCAAGATGGGACAGGTAGCTGACACCCTGGACGCTTTCTGGTATTGGAAAACCACACAGCTCGAGCAGGGTGGGCATGCTGTCTACTGAGGGATCGACGATCGAACGAACGATACGTCCAGCGGGAAAACGTTTTGGATTGCGAATAATCAAGGGGACGTGCATCGCAGCGCGGTGATAATTCTTCTTCGCGTATCGACCATGCTCGCCTGCCAATTCACCATGATCGCTCACAAAGATCACTACCGTATCGTCAACCAGGTTCCGACGATCGAGCCAACCCAACAACCTGCCAACATTGTGATCCACGCAGGTGATCAATCCATAATATTTTGCCAGGAACTCCCTGGCTGCCCAGCGTGAGGCTGCGTCCTCGGGAACAGGATCCAGGATTGGGACCTCCTCTGGAGAATACAAGCCCAGGTAATTTTCAGATGCCTCTAAAGGAGGGTGAGGTGGGCCGTAATTAATCATGGCAAAGAAAGGACGCCCACCTGGGTCAGCCTGGCATCCTTCCATAAAGTCGATCAACTGATCGGTCTGGTAATCTGGTTCGTAGCGCCGTGAGGTGTATGGTTGGTGCGTATCTTTATAGTAGACAGAGCCGAAATAGTGATGGCCGCGATTAAAACCAATAAAATGATCGAAACCGAGCCTGCGCTCACCGGGAGGTACGAAACCCGGGATTTTGCCACCATCCAGGTGCCACTTCCCGAAATACCCCGTCTGGTAGCCATGCTCGCGAAAAATCTGGGGGAGGAAATCTTGATCCAGGGGTATGGTGTAATGATTTGCATAAATCCCCGTAGCTTGAGCGTATTTCCCGGTAAAGAAGGATGCTCGAAAAGGAGAACACAGCGGAAATGAGGTAAATGCGTTCTCAAACAATACACCTTCATAGGCTAGGCGATCAATATGCGGTGTTTTAATACACGGATTACCTGCATAGCTCAAACAATCACCCCGCATCTGGTCAGGGTAAATTATTAATATATTGGGATATCCGGTTGGAGTCCGATACTGCTGATTGGTTTTCATCGTACTGATGTCCACATTTGGAATAATCCGCCAAATCGGAAACTTAGGTGAAATAAATTTCTGCTGCTAGAATAAAACCCGCCAAAGCGGGTTGTTATTCGCGTAATGTAAGGGCGCTGGCCAAATATTCCAGTAATTTAGTCGCCCGGCGTATTTTAATCGCCAGGCGTATTTTAATCGCCCGGCGTCTGCAGGATACTGACCGGAGGTAGTTTAGCGGCAATATCCGTAACGGTTACCTTGACATTCGGGTGCAGTTGAGCCAGTGAACCGGGAAACATCGGGGTCACCGGACCGAACAAGGCACGCCGCAAAACACCAGCATGCCAGGAGCGCATGAATGTGAGATGAATCTTCTGCGCGCTGAGCAGCTCCTTCATACCAAGCGTACACCCTTTGGGAGGGATCATCTCAATGTTTCCCATTGTCCCACCGATGGCCATCTGAATAATGTCACCCTCCCGGGTGGGGACGATGCGCACACTGGTATTCTTGAATGTCTCAAGATCGACCTCTTCCATCGGAGGGCTGTTGAATGCGAAATGGCCATTGATTCCAAATCCACCATAAGTGACGTCAATGCTTCCGAATTGTTCCATTTTTCGATGCACTCGATCCAGGTCAGCCGGATCAGGCATCACCAGTTGCTCCTCAGGCAACTTCTTATCCTCATCCAGAATATCCAGGAGATTGTGCTGGTAGAACGCCCGAAAGCTCAATGAATGATCGAAAGGAATGGCCGTGTCATCAGCGTAAACATACTCATCCATTGAGAATATAACCAGTGATTCACAGCTTACGCCTTCCTCATTGCACAATTCGGCGAATGCCCGGTAATCCAATGGACCTACTGGCAGGATAACCTTTGTCATCTGGTTCGTTGCGGCCTTCGATTTGATCAGATCTACCAACTCGCGGGCGAACATACGGCACAGATCCACGTGCGTGTTGACAAACTGGAACTTAACATGGCTGTGCTTATGAAAATCCTCAGCCGGTATTGTGTAATAATCTTGCATCCAGCAATCTCCTTACCAACTTACGCCACCGTGCGACAAAGTACGGGTTCCGGCGTATCGAATCATGATGTTGTACGCTTGCGCATCTCGAGTGGTATGTACTCCTGATTCCACCTCTCATAGATTTTCCAATGGTATTCCAGGCTACGTTCCTTTTCAGCCCACATTTCCTTGACACCCGGGATATCCCACAGGTCAACACCTTTACGCGTCATCGAGTCAACGTAATCTCGCGCTTCTCGCATCAACTCAACCTGTTTCAACACTTCCGCTTCATTACACTGAGGAATCACGACCACCCCATCATCATCTCCCATGATGATATCACCCGAGCGGACATGCACGCCTCCGCACTCGATAGGGACCTGGATCTCTCCTTCCAGGTGTATCTGCCCGTGTGTGGGAACGATATAGCGGCTGAACACGGGGAAATTCATCTGCTTGATCTTGGCCGTATCCTGGGCACCTCCATCGATCACACCACCAACTGCGCCACGTCTTGCGATCAACTCGCAGATCATGAAGCCCAAACCGCCCAACCGTTCGGGATCTCTACCGCGAACCACCAACACTTCATCTTCGCCAATCTGGTTGAAAATATTCTTGCAAATGGCGTTATCTTCATTAACGGTAAATGCGCGACCAGCCATACGATAACCTGCCGTGAGTGGGCGAATGTCTGCATCCATTGGATAGACCAGCCCTTCTACGTATCCCACATCGAAGCAGGTATATTCTCTAAGTTTCTCAAGGATCGGGTCGCTCATTTTGATTCCTCTCTCGTTTTAGTCTCGCGTTAAGGATTCGATAAACCGCGTCCCATAATGCCCACACCATTCACTGCTGGCGCTCTAGAAATTACACCTCAAGGGTTGGAAAAATTGGCAGACTCCAGGGGTTTTATGATCGACAATGTTTATCCAGGTGCAGCGCAAGCATCAATGTAATCTCCCAGAAAGCGTTGAACCCCTGGAGTCTTTACCGAAGTAAATATCTGCTAAAGAATTTATTTCTAGAATTTAAGCGCACCTTCCATTAAACCCTTTGTGAACCAACGTTGTAGACCGAGGTATATGACCAGCGGTGGTATGAAACTAAGAATCACCGCCATGGCTGCCACCGGAAATGTCCATTCACCCTGCGCAGGTCCAGCTTGCAAGAATTTAATACCGACAGACATGGGCATGGAAGATAACTTGGATGTGAAGGTGAATGCATACAGATATTCTCCCCACACGGGGACGA
>JGI24024J18818_10001047_pt1 | contig 11182 bp, 13 predicted proteins | sample Cruoilmetagenom2_FD_18818 | JGI IMG/M metagenome (IMG submission 18818) | reverse complement strand
TTAGATGGCTATTCGCATAAAGAGATTTCAGGATTATTAGAAATTGCCGAAGGAACTTCGAAGTCTAATTTATCGAGAGCTAGAGTAATATTAAAAGAAAAAGTAGAATTAAATCAACAGCAACAAAATGTTGGGTTGTTTTAAATTAGAGATGATTTAAAATGTTAGATAGAAAAAATATAGATCGTGTATTTCAGGAAAATCTAAAGGATCTGGAAATAGAGCCTAGCAAGAAAGTCTGGAATAATATTGAACATTCCTTAACTGAAAATCGTTATAAAAAAACGATTACTTTATGGCGTCGTTTAAGTGGTGTTGCTATGTTGTTTGTTTTGGCTTTGACAGCTGGTATGTTTTTTTATAATTCAAATTCAAGTGTTGATCCATTGAATGAAGTGACAAATTCAAAAACCATAAATTCAAACAATAATAAGGTTACCCCAATAAATAAACCTACTGAAAAACAAAAAATAGAACTAGCGCAAACTGCCAATAAAAAGAGACCAACTAGTATTAAAAAAGAAGAAAGAATATTTGTAAAAAAACCTAATAATAATGTAATTGTTACCTCAGAAAATATTTCTTCCGTTTATAAGAATATCGAAAATAAATATATTATTGACAAAGATGATTTTATAGATGAATTAAAATCTGATATAAATGTCATAACTCAAAGCGAAACAAAAAAAATAATTGAAGAGCCTAAAACTAAAAATTGGTCTGTAGGTCCAACCGTAGCTCCTGTTTATTATAATACTTTACAAAGCGGTTCTCCATTAAACGATAATTTAGCCGATAATTCAAAAACAACCGATGATGCCTTATCGGTGGGTGTAAAAGTTAATTATCAACTATCTAATAAATTATTCATCCAATCTGGTATTAATAAAGTTGAGCTAGCGTATAACACAAAAGATGTAAACGCTAATCTTTCTTCTGCAAAATTTGCTTACAATAACATAAATACAGATAAGCCAGGTGTAATATTATCTCCTATTCCAAAAAATCAAAGTGCTGATTTGCCTTCAGCAAATAACTTGAATAAATCTACTTTAAACGGAGACATTAATCAATCCATAGAATATTTTGAGTTTCCTTTGGAAATGAAATATAGCTTGTTAGATCAAAAGTTTGGTGTTAATCTTATTGGGGGTGTTAGTACTTATTTTTTAACAAAGAATAACGTTTCTATTATTTCTCAAAATGAAATAACATCTCTTGGAGAGGCTAACAACCTAAACAATATTAACTTTAGTGGTAATCTGGGTGTTGACTTAGATTATAAAATAAATAATAGCTGGTATTTGAATGTTGCGCCAATGTTTAAATATCAATTCAATACTTACTCAAATAATTCAGGTGATTTCAGACCCTATTATTTTGGAGTATATTCTGGTTTGAATTTTAAATTTTAATTGATTATTTAACCAAAATTATAATAAGTCGAACATTAAAAAGTTCGGCTTTTATTGTTAATTTTGTATTCTATTAAAACATTTAAAATGTTAATCGATAAAAAAATTCTTATTGAAGAATTAGTAGATAATTTCCCTTTTTCCGTGAATTATCTTTCCTCTCAAGGAATTAAGTGTATTGCTTGTGGAGAACCTATTTGGGGTACTTTAGAGGAAGCTTGTTTAGAAAAGAATTTTACATCAAAAGATATTCAAGAGTTTGTAAGAGAACTAAATACATTGTCAAAAAATAATTAAAATCAAAAATATGTCTATAGATATAAATAAAGTTTTGAAAACATTAGGTATTTCTGATGTAAACAAGGGTGTTTCAACAGGTCAAGAATGGTTTGAAACAAAAGGGGCTATAACTTCTTCTTCTTCACCAATCGATGGTAAAGAGATTGCAAAAGTTAAAAATGCAACTTTAGATGATTATGAAATGGTCATAAAAAAAGCTCAAGAAGCTTTTAAAGTTTGGAGGCTTGTTCCTGCTCCAGAAAGAGGTGAAATTGTTCGTCAAATAGGATTGGAGCTTCGAAAATACAAAGATGACCTAAGCGCATTAGTATCATACGAAATGGGTAAAATTTTCCAAGAAGGTAAAGGTGAAGTTCAAGAAATGATTGATATCTGTGATTTTGCAGTTGGTCAATCTCGTTTGATTAATGGTGTTTCTTTACAATCTGAAAGAAGAGAACATAGATTATTTGAACAATACCAACCTTTAGGGGTCGTTGGAATTGTAACCTCATTCAATTTTCCAGTAGCCGTTTGGGCTTGGAATTCTGCCTTAGCTGCAATTGCTGGAGATGTTGTTATCTGGAAACCTTCATCAAAAACTCCATTAACGGCTTTAGCAACTCAAAAAATTATTAGCTCTGTATTAAAAAAGAATAATGTTCCTGAAGGAGTATTCAATTTAGTAGTAGCCAAATCATCCGTAATGGGAGATAATTTTATTGCAGATAGAAGAATTCCTCTTATGTCGGTTACAGGTTCAACAGCTGTTGGTAAAAGAGTTGGTGGAATTGTAGGGAAAAGACTAGGAAAAACCATATTAGAATTAGGCGGTAACAATGCTGTTATAATAACTCCTAATGCTGATATTCCTATGGCAATTGCTTCAACTGTTTTTGGAACAGTTGGAACAGCAGGGCAACGCTGTACTTCAACTCGTAGAATTATTATCCACGAAAGTGTTTATGATCAAGTAAAAAACTCTATGGTAAAAGCATATAAAAGTGTTGCGTCAAAAATTGGAAGTCCTTTAGATGAAAAATTCTTAGTTGGTCCGCTAATCGATGAACATTCTGTAAATGCTTTTACTCATGCAGTAAAAAGTGTTGAAAAAGAAGGTGGTAAAATATTATTTGGTGGTGAAGTGTTAGAAGGTAAGGGTTTTGAATCTGGCAATTATGTTATGCCTTGTATTGCTGAAGCAAAAAATGAATATGAAATAGTACAAGAAGAAACCTTTGCACCAATTGTGTATTTAATTAAGTACACAGGTGATATTTATGATGCTATTGCTATCCAAAATAATGTTCCTCAAGGTTTGTCTTCTTGTGTTTTTACCTTAAATATGCGTGAAGCCGAAATTTTTGTTTCATCTGCTGGTTCTGATTGCGGTATTGCAAATGTTAATGTTGGTACTTCAGGTGCAGAAATTGGTGGAGCTTTTGGTGGAGAAAAAGATACTGGAGGTGGAAGAGAATCTGGTTCTGATTCTTGGAAAATCTATATGCGCCGTCAAACAAGTACTGTAAATTATGGTACTGAACTTCCTTTGGCACAAGGAATAAATTTTGAGTTTTAGTTCAATCATTATAACTTTTACATACGAAAAAGGACTTTGAATTATCAAAGTCCTTTTTTTATTAATCTTCTTCAAAAGTATTACTATAGCAAAAAAAATCGCCCCGATCTCTCGAGGCGACGACTGGTTGAAATAAATCAACCAAAATCAACTAACCAAACCTTATTTTAAATATCTTTAAAACGTATTATAATCTCTTCTATTTAAAATTATAACGTCGTATTTTATTTTTTGTTGTTTACTAAACTTAATAATTAATTACAATCAATCAGAAACAATATCCGTGCCAATATTTCATATGACAAAGTTAAATTTTTCTTAATTTAATTGATTTAGGGGGAGTGTTTCTTTATCGAAATTCGATAATATTCGGCTAAATTAACCTTTTTTTTATAAGTACCAAAATTTACTTGAATTTTCATACTAAAAAGTGAATTAAATCGTTATAAATTAAGTTAAATTTCTTAAATATATTGCTATGAAAACTTTAAGAATTTTTATTATTATATTCTCTTTGGCTCAGATTTTACATTCACAATCTTATGATGGAAAAGGGGATCATAAAATAAATATTGGTTATGACCTTTACGGAAATGGTAATGGTATAAGAGCAACTTATGATTATGGTTTAAGTGATCTTTTTTCAATAGGGGCTGGAGCTTCCTATTTTTTCGATAATGATGATGACGATTATTATCTATTCGCCAGAACTCAATTACATCTTGCTCATTTATTAGATCTTCCATCAAAATTTGATATATATCCAGGTGTAGAAGTTGGATATTTATCAGGTAATGATATTGGTTTTGGAGCTTATGTTGGATTTAGATACTTTTTCAACAATAAATTTGGTATCTATACAGAAATAGGAAACATAGGTTCTGTAGGTTTAAGCTTAAATCTTTAGGGATAAGAAACAGTTTCTAATTGTTTAACTCCTTTTACCTTATAATAAGCTTCCTTGCCGCTAATTGCATAAACAATAATTGCTTCATCTTTTTGTAAGTCAAAAGGTATTTTCTTTTCAATTATTGGTGCTTTATTACCATATTCATCAATAGAGTTGCTATACATATCATTCTCTCTTTTGGTTAATACCGTATATTTTCCTACAAGACTAAATTCTGTTCCATTAATTTCGGGAACTACATCATATTCTCTGTTTTGAAAATATATCTTTGAAAAAGATAAATTCGTGGTACTAAACGTACCAGCTATTTTAATAGTAGTACCATTGGATCCCTTTTTACCTCCTGCCCAATTAAAATAAGTTTTTTCGGTTACTTTAAAAGGAGGCGTATTTTGTGTATTTTGAGTTTTACATTTAGTAAAACTGAGTAGACCAATAAAAATTACTAGTACAATACTGATTTTGTATAAACGATTCATTTATTTTTTCTTTTTAATTAATATGCTCTTTCTTTTTTACCCTCATAAAAATTCATAAAGGCTTTATTTACAACTCTCATTCCTCCTTTTGTAGGGTAGTTTCCTGTAAAATACCAATCCCCTGGATTGTTTGGGATAGCTTCATGTAAATTATCAATAGATTGAAAAATAATTTTTAATTTAGAGTTGATATTATCTGTTTTTAAAAGTTCGGCGATTTTAGCTGAAATCTGATCTGCTGTAAATGGCTCATATACTTTTTTAACATAATTTTCAGGATTAATAGTATCAATATTAGCCTTGCATAATTTATAAACCTCATCAATAATATGATATTGATTTGTATCTTTTAACAATTCTAAAGTTGCTTTAAATGCAATAAATTCTTCCAGCCTAGCCATGTCAATTCCATAACAATCAGGATATCTAATTTGGGGAGCAGAAGAAACAACAACAATCTTTTTTGGGTTTAATCGATCTAAAATCTTTATGATACTCTTTTTCAAAGTGGTTCCTCTTACAATGCTATCGTCAATAATTACTAAATTGTCTGTTGGTTTGACAACTCCATAAGTAACATCATAAACGTGAGCAACCAAATCGTCGCGACTATTATCGTCTGCAATAAACGTTCTTAGCTTGGCATCTTTAATTGCTATTTTTTCAATTCTCGGTCTTACGGAAAGTATTTCGTCAATTTTTTAGCAGAAATATTTTTGTTGCCATTTAGAATAACATCTAGTTTGTACTTATTCAAATACTCTTCCGCTGCTTCGGTCATTCCAAAAAAAGAAGTCTCGGCTGTATTTGGAATATAAGAAAAAACAGTATTAGTAATATCGTAATCTATATGATGTAAAACTTTTGGAAATATTAATTTCCCTAAATTCTTTCGTTCTTCATAAATAGATGCATCACTACCTCTTGAAAAATAAATCCGCTCAAATGAACAAGCTTTATTCGGCAACTGATCCATTACTTGCTCTACTTTTACCGTACCATCTTTTTTGATTATTAAAGCGTGTGCTCTTTCTATTTCTTTAACCTCATCAATTTCCACATCAAAAACAGTTTGAATAACCGGTCTTTCAGACGCTACAACTACAACTTCATCATCTTGATAATAATATGCTGGTCTGATCCCTGAAGGGTCACGTAAAACAAAGGCGTCTCCATGACCAATTAATCCTGCCATAGCATACCCACCATCCCAGTTCTTTGACGCTCTTTTTAATATTTTTTGAATGTTTAATTCTTTTGCAATTAAAGGAGAAGCATCTTTTTTACTAATTCCCTTTTGCTTGAATTTATGGTATAGGTCCAAAACTTCATCATCTAAAAAATGTCCAATTTTTTCCATGATGGTAACCGTATCCGTATTCTCTTTTGGATGTTGACCCANTTCNATTAATTCTTGCAATAATTCACTTGAATTNGTCATGTTAAAATTACCAGCAACAATTAAATTTTTATGTTTCCAGTTGTTTTGGCGTAAAAATGGATGAACGCTTTCAATACTATTCTTACCAAAAGTACCATATCTAACATGACCCAAAAANAAATTGCCAACATATGGCATGTTTTCTATTTGCCATTGTACATCATTAGCTTTTTCAGGATTTTCTTGTATCACCCCATTTAAGCGTTGATTAATTTTTGCAAAAACATCTTGAATTGGTTGTTGGTCATTTGATCTAACCCGACTTATATATCTTGTGCCAGGCTTAACATCAAATTTAACACTTGCAAAACCAGCACCATCCTGACCGCGATTATGCTGTTTTTCCATCAATAAATACATTTTATTGATTCCATAAAAAGCAGTGCCGTATTTATCTTTGTAATACTGAATTGGTTTTAATAACCTCACTAAAGCAATTCCGCATTCATGTTTTAAAGCATCACTCATAGCGCTAATTATTTAATGATATAGATCTAATTTAATTCTATATCAAATTGAGTCAATTGTTTAAATTCTTGTAATCTCTTTTGAACCTCTTCTTCTTCTAAATTAATCATTCTTTCTGTTCCAAACCTTTCAACACAAAATGAAGCTAAGTTAGACCCATAAATTACTGCCCGTTTCATATTTTCAAAAGATATGTCATGGGTACTCGCCAAATAACCAATAAAACCACCGGCAAATGTATCTCCTGCTCCAGTAGGATCAAAAACCTCTTCTAAAGGTAATGCAGGTGCAAAAAATACGTTGCCATCATTAAAGAGTAAAGCACCGTGTTCCCCTTTTTTTATAACAACATATTGTGGACCCATTTTATGTATTTTTTCAGCAGCTTTTACCAATGAATATTCACCACTCAATTGTCTAGCTTCTTCATCATTTATAGTAATTACATCTACTTTTTTAATTACTGCAAGCAATTCATCTAAAGTGTTATCCATCCAAAAATTCATGGTGTCTAAAACAACTAATTTTGGCCTCTTTGGAATTTGAACTATTACCGACATTTGTACCGCCGGATGTAGGTTGCCCAACATTAAAAAATCACAATCAATAAAGTTGTCTGGTACCACAGGTCTAAAATCTGCCAACACATTTAAATCGGTTATTAAAGTATCTCTTGTGTTGAGATCGTTATGGTATTTTCCACTCCAAAAAAATGTTTTACCATTTTCTATAATTTCAATTCCTTCTGTATCAATATTTTTACTGTTAAGCATCTCTAAATATTCCTTTGGAAAATCACCACCAACTACAGAAATTATTCCGCTATTTATTCCAAATTGTGATGCTGATAAGCCTATATAAGTAGCAGCACCACCTAATATTTTATCTGTTTTACCAAAAGGGGTTTCAATCGCATCAAATGCTACTGTACCAACAATTAAAAGTTTTCCCATGTATTGACTATTATGTATTTTTGCAAAAATAAGTTTAAAAAATGAGTATTAAAGAAATACAAGAAGAAATTATTGATGAGTTTGAGATGTTTGATGATTGGATGCAACGATATGAATATATTATTGAAAATGGTAAATCACTACAGCTCATTGATGACTCTAAAAAATCAGAAGATAATTTAATAAAAGGCTGTCAGTCAAAAGTTTGGTTGAATGCTGATTATAAGAATGATAAAATAGAATTTACTGCCGATAGTGACGCTATATTGACCAAAGGAATTATCGCATTATTATTAAGAGTTTACTCCAATCAAAGCCCTAAAAATATTCTAGATTCTAAGTTGTTTTTTATTGATAAAATCGGTTTAAAAGATCACCTTTCTCCAACAAGAGCCAATGGCTTAGTTTCTATGGTGAAACAGTTAAAATTATATGCGTTAGCCTTTCAAACTAAAAACAATTAATACAATTTTGCTATAATTAGGCATTAGAGTATATTTGCTCTTATTTAGAATGATTTTAAAGAAACAAAATGGAAACTAAAGAAAAAGAAGATTTAGGGGTGAAAATTGTTGAAATGATTAAAACTATCTTTGATCCTGAAATTCCTGTTGACATATACGAATTAGGTTTAATTTATGATGTTTTTGTAAATGAAGATAAAGATGTTAAAATTTTAATGACCTTAACAACTCCTAATTGCCCTGTTGCCGAGACCTTACCTGTTGAAGTTGAAGAAAAGGTTAAAAGTATAGACGAGGTAAAGAATGCAGAAGTTGAAATCACCTTTGATCCTGCGTGGACTCAAGACATGATGAGTGAGGAAGCAAAATTAGAACTTGGTTTTTTATAATAATTAATTCTTCATGTCAAAAGAAATTATAAATAGAGTTGCAAATAGTGAATTAATTACCATTGACTTAGAAGATTTCTATCCGGTAGGAGAACGAGTTTTGTTAGATATAAAAAAATGGCTTTTCGAAGATCAAATTCTTAAAGAAAAAGATTTTAGAGAATCTGTGAAAAATCACGAATGGAAATCTTATCAAGATAAATATGTTGCTTTAACTTGTTCTTCAGATGCCATAATACCGTCTTGGGCATATTTATTATTGACCGTTAATCTGAGTTCTTTTGCTAAGAAAATTGTTGTTGGAGATTTGAATCTTTTGGAGACTTCTATTTATCAAGAGCTAATTGAAAATTTTTCTTTAGAGTTTTACAAAGGAAAACCTATAATTATTAAAGGCTGTTCCAATAAAATTATTCCGCAAACATCTTATTCACAACTCATTTCAAAATTATTACCAGTGGCCAAATCAGTTATGTATGGTGAAGCCTGCTCAAGTGTTCCTCTTTTTAAAAACAAATCGTTTTAGCTTGTAAATTTTACTATTTTTGCATTTATAAAAATTCGAAAAACATGAAAATAAAATTAACTTTGTTTTTGTTAATTCTTACCATTAGTTTATCAAAAGCTCAAACAAAAGAAGAATTACTATCTCTTCAACAAACAAAAAAAGATTCTATCGATAATTTGCAAAAAAAGGTAGACGGTATTCAAAGTGAAATTGATGCCCTTCCAGGATGGAGGTTCAATACTTTTGGAACCATTGGAGGAAGTGTATCGGGTTTTAATAACTGGTATTCTAAAGAAACTCCGAACTCATCCGTTGGTAATTTTGGGTTTAACATAAATGCTTCTGCCGATCTTATTGAAGATAAGTTCTTTTGGAAAAACGCAACAAATATCAACTTGAGTTGGATTAAATTTGATGACAAAGATGATGACAGTGATAGTGAAAAATACGAGGTCGCAACAGATGTTTTTACCCTTTCTTCATTATATGGATATAAACTAAGTGAAAAATTTGCTCTATCTGCATATGGTGAATACCGCTCAACACTTGTTCAAAATTTTAACAATCCTGGTTTTCTTGATTTAGGTGTAGGTGCAACTTGGACGCCTATTTCGGATTTGGTAATTGTGATAAATCCCTTAAACTATAACTTTGTTTTTAGTAAAGGAGATAACGTTTATGAATCGTCATTAGGAGCAAAAATCGTTGCAGATTATTCAAAAAGTATTGGTGATTTTAATGTTAAATCTAACCTGTCTATATTTCAAAGTTATGACACTTCTAATTATTCGAATTATACCTGGACAAATTCATTAGCCTATACTTTTTGGAAAAATTTTGGTCTAGGATTTGATTTTGGTCTAAGAAAAAATAAACAAGAAGAATTGAATTATGATCTAATTTCAGACCCCGATGCTACGTTTAAAACAATTGATAACGAATTACAGTCTTATTGGTTGTTAGGGTTGAATTTTAATTTTAAATAATTTTATCGCTCGATAACTAATATTTTTATACATTAGCTAAAAACCAAAACTTAATGAGTTTATTAATTTTATATGCTGTTGTTTCAATTGCATTCTCTTTTTTGTGTTCCATACTTGAAGCTGTTTTATTAAGTGTTACACCTACTTTTATTGCTGTAAAAAAAAATGAAGGAAAAGCTTATGCAAATACTTTAGAAGAATTAAAAGACAACGTTAACAGACCATTAATATCCATTTTGACGGTTAATACCATTGCACATACAGTGGGTGCTATTTTAGTTGGAGTTCAAGCTGAAAAAACATTTGGATCGGGCAACAATTCTGTAGGAATTGTCTCGGCAATTATGACATTTTTGATTTTAGTATTGTCTGAAATTATACCCAAATCTATTGGGGCAAGTTATTGGAAACAATTAGCAAACTTCTCTTCAAAAGCAATAACAGTTTTAATGTTTCCTTTAAAATATACTGGTATTTTATGGTTATTAGAACTTACCACAAAACTTGTTGGTGAAAATCCTCATGACACTAATGTAAGTAGAGAAGATTTTCATGCCATGGCAGAAATAGCACAAGAAGAAGGGGTGTTTCAAAAATCTGAAAGTACGGTTATTAAAAACTTAATTGGTTTTAAAAAGGTTCTTGTTAAAAATATAATGACTCCAAGAACTGTTATGAAAATAGCTTCAAATGACACAACTATTCAAGACTTTTATGATAAGAATCCCAAATTAAAATATTCACGAATACCTCTTTATCGCAAAACCACTGATAATATTATTGGATATTTTTTAAAAGATGAATTATTAGATTCAATTATAAAAGGAAAGGGCGGTGAAGCACTGGAAACACTACTGCGAGAAATAATTGTAACAGATAGAGATAAGCCTATTCCAGATGTTCTTGAAGAGTTAATAAACAAACACGAACATATTGCTTTAGTTGTTGATGAATATGGTTCAGTAAGCGGCTTGGTAACACAAGAAGATATTATTGAAACATTACTCGGTTTAGAAATTGTTGATGAAAGTGATAGCCATGATGACCTTCAACTTTTGGCGAGAAAAATGTGGGAAAAAAGAGCCAAACGCTATGGGGTAGTCAATATTGAAAAGAACCCAAGTAAGGAAAAAAAATAACTTATCTTTTTTACTTAATTCCTAATATTTCTTAAATAAATTTGTTGTTTTTTATGTGAAATATTTATTCACTTTCCGTTGTGTTTTTGACGTAGTACAAGTAAATTGTTACCTATAAACAGGTATCACTCTTCATAATCTTGATACAAGTAATCATTATACGGAAATCTTG
>JGI24024J18818_10001046_pt1 | contig 11187 bp, 10 predicted proteins | sample Cruoilmetagenom2_FD_18818 | JGI IMG/M metagenome (IMG submission 18818) | reverse complement strand
ATTCGCGTCCACCTGCACGGGATATTACGCGACCACCTACCGGTTGAGGCCAAGGGCAAGACAACGATCACACTTGAGGACAGTGCTGGAATTTCTGACATCGTGACCTGGTTGGAGCAACTTGGTATTTCCAGGCGTTACGAGCTGGCGCTCAACGGCCAGGTAATTGTGGATTATCAGAAACTTTCGGACGGTGATGCGATAGACGTTTTCCGTCCGGCAGCGGGCGGGTAACGGATATTTAGGATTTTGGTTTAGTACCGGAAATTTATCTATTTGGAGGAGTCGTACAATGCCCCACGGTTACCACGGAAAGATCTTACACGTTGATCTGACAAAGGCATCGATTGAGATTGAGAAACCTGGCGAGGCGTTCTATCGCCAATATATGGGTGGCAGTGCCCTGGGGATGTACTATGTGTTGAAGCACACGCCCCCGAAGGCAGACCCCCTGAGCTCAGAAAACACCCTTGCGCTTGCTTTGAGTGTGCTGACGGGCGCGCCCATATCCGGGCAAAGCCGCCTGACGGCTGTAGCCAGATCGCCGCTCACCGGTGCAATAGGCGATGCGCAATCGGGTGGATTTTGGCCAGCCGAATTTAAGTTCTCCGGGTTTGATGCCGTTATTTTATATGGAAGAGCCGAGAATCCTGTCTACCTGTGGGTTCATGATGGTGAGGCCGAGCTGCGCGACGCACGACACCTATGGGGAAAGATCACCGGTGAGGTGGATGACATCCTGCACCAGGAGCTGGGTGATAATAAGATTGAGATCCTGCAATGCGGTCCAGCAGGTGAAAAAGGTGTTCGTTTTGCGGCCCTGATCAGCATGAGCAACCGGGCCAACGGTCGCACAGGCATGGGCGCTGTAATGGGGTCGAAAAACTTGAAAGCCATAGCAGTACGTGGCAAGATGCGCCCCTCATTGGCCGATGGGAAAGCGTTGAATGCAATAGCTCGTAGAGGAGCCAGCGAACTGGACGACTCGGATGTAGCCGGGCTGGGGAAATACGGAACGGCCGAGATCGTCATGTCCCAAAACAAGAAGGGCGGCTTGCCCTCCTACAACTGGGACAGCGGATTTTTTAAAGGCGCAGAACCCATCAGCGGCGGAACGATGTATGACACCATCCTCAAAGAACGCGACACCTGCTATGCCTGCACAATCCGCTGCAAACGAGTTGTCGAAATTACCAAAGGACCCTTCCAGGTTGATTCCCGCTACGGCGGACCTGAGTACGAGACGCTGGCCACTTTCGGTAGTTATTGCGGCGTCGATGATCTCGCGGCGATTTCCCTGGCCAACCAGATCTGCAACCAGTACGGGATGGATACCATATCCTGTGGGGCGACCATAGCCTGGGCAATGAATTGTTTTGAGCAGGGGTTGATTACGAGCGAAGATACCGGTGGACTTGAACTTCGCTACGGGGACGCCGACACACTCGTGCGTCTAACCGAGATGATCGGGAAGCGGGAGGGTTTTGGCGACCTGCTGGCAGAAGGCTCTTACTCAGCCGCAAAAATACTCGCTAAAGGTACACAAGAGCTGGTCGTAGCCGTCAAAGGTCAGGAAATACCGGCGCACATGCCGCAGGTGAAGCACAGTTTGGGACTGATCTACGCCGTCAATCCTTTCGGCGCCGACCACCAGTCCCATGAGCATGACCCATCCTACGAAATCGAAGTGGATTACGAATACTACCAGGATCGGATGGCCTCCATTGGATTGAAGGACCCCCAGCCACGCTACAGCCTGTCGGCAGAAAAGGTACATTATGCCCTGGTGACCCAGTATATGTACAGCTGCCTCGACAGTGTGAACATGTGCCAGTTTGTATTCGGTCCTGCCTGGCAACTCTACGGCCCACAAGACTTGCTCGTTGTGGTGCAGACAATTACCGGTTGGGATGTCACACTGGATGAGCTGATGGCAGTCGGTGAACGCCGCCTGAACATGCTGCGCGCATTCAACGCGCGTGAGGGTTTGGGCAGGGCAGATGACCGGCTGCCAAACAAGATGTGGAAGGNGCTGGAGGGCGGGCCAACGGAAGGCTGGAAACTTGATCCGGGTGAAATCGAGCGCGCCAAGGATATTTATTACGCCATGGCTGGTTGGGACATCGAGTCGGGAGTTCCAACGCGGGATAAACTGACCGAATTGGGACTCGAGTGGGTAGCTGATTTAATCGACGCACCTGTGTAGACGCTTGTTCAGGCGTGATCCTGCTTCCGGATCATATTGTGAAGAGTGGTACAATTTGACTTTATCTAAAATAAAACTACCTGTATGTTTCAACCAATAGGCAATATCCAGGAAGAAGATTTCGCCGCACAAATCCCGTTCTGGCTAAACAACGTGCGGGAAGTTTATACAACGGAGGCCACATGTCAGAATCACCAACAACTATCCTGAATTACATTAACGGAGAATGGCGTCGACCATCCGCATCTGAAAAGTTGGCCATTGTAAATCCCGCTACAGGGAATGTGCTGGCTAATGTACCGCTGTCGACATCCGAGGAAGTAGATCGAGCCGCGCAGGCAGCCGCGCAGGCGTACGATGAATGGCGCCATGTTCCTGCTCCAGATCGCATTCAGTACCTGTTCAATCTCAAGAATTTGTTGGAAGAGAACTTTGATGATTTGGCGCGCTTGATCACCATCGAAAATGGCAAAACACTCGCTGAAGCGCGTGGCGAACTGCGCAGGGCGATCGAGAACGTCGAGGTGGCCTGCGGCATCCCGATGATGATGCAGGGGGGCTTCGTGGAGAACATTGCCAGGGGGATCGATGAGTTCATGATCCGCCAACCGGTGGGGGTCTGTGCCATCATCTCCCCATTCAACTTCCCGGGCATGATCCCATTCTGGTTCCTGCCCTATGCACTGGCGTGCGGCAACACCGTGATTATTAAACCGTCCGAGAGGACCCCGCTGACAATGCACAAAATCCTCCACCTGATCGAGCAGGCCGGCTTCGCGCCGGGTGTAGTCAACCTGGTCAACGGAGGACCAGAAACAGTGAACGCCATCCTGGATCATCACACAGTCCGCGCGATAAGCTTTGTGGGTTCCACACCAGTGGCAAGGCACGTTTATTCCCGCGCCTCAGCCAATGGCAAGCGCGTCCAGGCTCAGGGTGGTGCCAAGAATCCGCTCATCATCTTGCCCGACGCGGACCTGGAGACGACCACTCAAATCGTAACCGACAGTGTGTTCGGCAACGCCGGGCAGCGCTGTCTGGCCGCCTCGCTGGTGGTTACGGTTGGCGAGGATACCAGGCGAGAGTTTGTCCCCGCCTTGACCGAAGCCGCCAGCAGCCGCGTGGTGGGTTACGGATTGGATGAGAGCGTGCAGATGGGACCGGTGATCACACCACAGAGCAAGGCACGCATTGAACAGGTCATCCAGGAAGGTGTAGACGAAGGCGCCAGCATCCTGGTAGACGGTAGGAGAGCCCGGGTGGAGGGCTACGATGCGGGTAATTTCCTGCGCCCCACCATCCTGGATAATGTACCCCATGGTGGTGAAGTTTTCCGCACCGAGATATTCGGCCCGGTGATGGGTATATTGCACGTAAACACTCTCGAAGAAGCCATTCAACTGGTCAACAGCCATAACTATGGCAACATGGCCTGCTTGTTTACCAGCAGCGGGGCAGCCGCGCGAAAATTCCGCAACGAGGTCGAGGCTGGTAATATTGGCATCAATATTGGTGTAGCCGCACCGATGGCTTTCTTCCCCTTCAGCGGTTGGAAGGACAGCTTCTTCGGCACGCTTCACGGTCAGGCAGGTCACGCAGTCGAGTTCTACACCCAGACCAAGATTGTCATCGAGCGCTGGCTCAAAGATTGGTCGCGCCAGTTTTAATATTACGCGGATCGTTTTTGGAATAAATATAAACGAGGCTCCCATAAGTAGCGCACTTTACATCCGCTGCTGCGAAGCCAGGCAGAACGAGAGGAAATTTCGTCCTGCCTGGATAACCAACCGGTGGCGCGATTGCCTGGTTGGCTGCAATCTTTTCTAAAATTTCCCTCTCCTCGAAAATCCATGCTAAAATATAGCACTATGAACGAAAACGATACCACATCCAACCAGCAGCCAGCACCCATGCAGCGCAACCAGGTCACCTGGCAGAAGCACCGCCGGGAAGTTCGCCTGCAGATCATCCTACCGCTTGTGTTGGGAATTATCCTCGTGCTCGTGCTGGGTGTACTGGTAACGCTGGGCTCCAACGCCGCGGTCAGCCAGGGTGCCGACGTGGCTCTGATCTGGCTTCTGGCGCCCTGGCTCCCGATCACCCTTATCTTCCTGGCAGCCTTATCGGCAATCGTGTATGGCCTCGCCAGCTTGTTGAAGGTGCTGCCGTTTTACACACGCCAGGTGCAGGATTTCTTCCTTTTAGTCCGGGATCGGGTGAGTGATGTCACAAACAAGCTGGTCGCCCCAATCCTCAGTTACGAAAGCAAGAAGGCTTCCAGCCGATCACTGTGGCGTAATCTGCTGCGAAAATAAGCCTTTGCAGTAGCGATTTTCCCCAAGCGGACGCGTGTGTCACGTGATGAAGATTGCGCGGGCTTATATCACAACTTGATGAAAGTAGAGGATCCAGAATGAACGAAATAGAAGAAGTGGGAAGTTACGATTTAACAGAAGATCAAACACCTGATTGGAGATCGAAAGTCCTCGTTATTGGCGCTGTCGTCGGCGCGCTGGTCGGTTTGGGCGCCACCTACTTGTTCATCCAGAACGTGGAGGACGACTCGCAACCTCCGGAGATCACAGCCGGTAAGGGGCTAAAACTCGGATTGCTGCTGTTAGGCCTGGTGCGTAGCGTAGCGGACCTGGCCTAATCATGTGCCCATGGCTCCCATAAAGGACGAAAGTTGCCTTCAGCTCCACAAAGGTGATCCATCCCTGAGTGAGGACGAGATTTCCGATCTTTTACCGCAGGTGCCGGATTGGACCATCTTTGCGGTAGACGGGATCAAACGTTTGGAGCGCACGTTTAAATTTAACAACTTCGTCCAGGCGCTGGCTTTTACCAACCGGGTAGGTGAAATTTCGGAAGAACAGGACCACCATCCGGCGTTGTTGACCGAATGGGGAAAAGCGACCGTTACCTGGTGGACCCACATTGTAAGTGGTCTGCACCGCAACGATTTCATCATGGCCGCCAAAACGGACGCTCTGTACCTGGAATAGCTGCGGTCATCCGCAAATAATATGAACTTACCAAAGCCCGGAGGAAATCTCCGGGCTTTTCTTAATCTCCTCCTTACCTGGTTTTTCCTTTTAAGTGCGCGCGCCTTCCATCCAGGACATCTTGACAAAACACCATCCTTACTGTATTATATTTAAGAACGAACGTACGTTCATATTCTAAAGAAGGATCAACCATGTCTGAGGGAAATCTAAGCCGAGGGGAAAGGAGCCGGGCAGCCATCGTGCGCGCGGCACACGCTTTGTTCGTCCAGCAAGGCTACCATGGCACTTCTATGCGCCAGATCGCCAGTGAAGCAGGTATTGCCCTGGGGGGGGTGTACAACCACTTCGATAGCAAAGCAGACGTGTTTGAAACCGTTTTCTTGGAATACCACCCTTATCATCAGGTTCTGCCGCTCCTCCTTGATGTTCAAGGGGAAACAGTGGAGGATCGCGTTGGTTATGCCGCCGACCAGATGGTGAAGGCAATACAAGAACGCCCTGATTTCTTAAACTTAATGTTTATCGAAGTAGTTGAATTTAAGAGCGTTCATGCGGGTGAATTGTTCTCCACAATTATTCCTCAGAGTGTCCATGTAGTGCAGCGTGTGGTTGAAGGAGAACAGGAAAGGTTGAGACCTATACCGGTTCCCATGCTGATCCGTTCTTTCCTGGGACTGTTTTTTTCTTATTTCCTGACCGAAATATTGCTTGCCAGCAACGCCCCGGAAGAATTCCGCGAAGACGCGATGCGCTACATGGTGGATATATACCTGCACGGGATATTGGCTGATGATAAATATTAAACAAATTCTGCCATGAAAAAGTTGTTTTTTGCCCTGCTTGCTCTAGCACTTCTTTTCCTAATCTGGCATACATTGGTACGCATCGTGCGATACTTCTACAAATTTCCGATGCCCGAGTTCCTTACGGACGTGATCGACAATCCCTTGCGGCGTTGGATACAATCCCCGGAGGAGACTGCCATCAGGCATGGGATCCTGCCCGGCATGACCGTGCTCGAAATCGGTCCTGGCAATGGTACTTACACGCTTGCTGCGGCTCGCCTCCTCGGTAGTGAAGGTAAGATGACGGCAATCGATATTGAGCCGAAGATCATCCAGCGTCTCGGGCGCAGGCTTCAGGATGAGAACATAGACAACGTCGAAGCGCGGGTGGCGGATGTGCACGATTTACCCTATGAAGACGGCACATTTGATGTAATAACTATGATCGCCGTAATTGGCGAGCTACCCGATAAGCCGAAGGCGTTGGCTGAATTCCACCGCCTGCTGAAACCATCAGGGACGCTCGTCTTCAGCGAATTGCTGATGGACCCCGATTACCCGCGCGCCGAAACCTTAACCCGCTTGGGTGCTCGTGCCGGGTTCCACGTGAAGCAGAAGCTGGGCAATTTCTTCTATTACACGTTGATCCTCGAAAAGGACACCCCATCACGGAGGCAAGATGATTAATTCGCGCCTCACCTCCCTGATCCGAAAAGAATTTATCCAGATCCGCCGCGATCCACGCACCCTGGTTCTGGTACTGGTCATCCCCGTCATGCAGCTCTTCCTGTTGGGCTACGCCGCTACGAACGATGTGCGCAATATTCCCATGGCGGTTTACGACCAGGATCGCGGACCTGCTGCGCGCAGGTTGCTGGACGCCTACCGGGCGGCAGATTACTTCAGTCTGCAATATGACGTCGGTTCGGAGAATGAACTGCGTGAACTGATCGATTCCGGGGATGCTCGCCTTGGATTGATCATTCCGTCCAATTACACCACCCGCATGCAGGGTGATGGCTCGGCACAGGTGGCAATTGTGTTAGACGGAAGCGACCCGACATCGGCTTCCACCGCTCTATCAGCCACGCAGCTGATTGGGCAGGAGCACGCCACTCAAATACTTATCGAACGCCTGGAGAGACGAGGCCAGTCTGCAGCCGTGCAGACACCGCTGGAAGTCCGCTCCCAGGTCTGGTATAACCCGGACCTTATCGACGCCTACTTCATGATTCCCGGCGTGATCGGCATGATTTTGTATTCGCTGACATCTATATTAACTGCAACAGCCATCGTGCGCGAGCGCGAGCGCGGCACCATCGAGCAGCTAATCGTCACGCCAATCCGTTCCTGGGAGCTGATTGTCGGTAAGATGATTCCCTATATCATCCTGGCTTTGATGAATACGTTAACCGTCCTGGCTATTGGACATTGGTGGTTCGGCGTGCCCATTCGTGGGGACCTGGGGCTGATAATGGCGCTTTCGGGCTTGTTCCTGCTCACCAGCCTGGGGATTGGCTTGCTGGCTTCCTCTTTTGCCAAAACGCAGCAGGAGGCGATGCTGGCCGTTTTTATGCTCTTGCTGCCGGCCATCTATCTATCCGGTTTTTTCTTCCCACTGGAAGCCATGCCGGTGGCCCTGCAATGGATCTCGCGTATTATACCTTTACGATATTACCTGGTGATCATCCGCTCCCTGATGCTCAAGGATGTCGGAGTGGCTGCCCTTCAGGACGAGATCATCGCCCTGGCGATTTTTGGTACAGTTTTGATGGCAGCCGCCGCTCTCCGCTTCCGTAAAAGACTGGATTGATTGAAGATTTGGAATTGCTGGTTTTAGATTTATGAATTGACGTCCACGCTCGATCTGGCAAATGGACCGCAGGCTTCAGCCCTCCGTTGTTCGTCCTTCGCCGGTAATCAGCGATCAAAAATTCGAGGAGGTACTCATGCATCGAATTCTTCGAAAATTTATTCCCATCTTTTTCGTTGTGCTTGTTATTGCTGCCGCTGGTTGGTGGTATCTGGGGAGGGAGCAGGCAGCGGTAGAGAATGATTCGCTCTTGACCGCTTCCGGGACGATCGAAGCCACCCAGGTGATCCTGGCTCCTGAGATCGGTGGGCAGGTGATCGAAGTGTNAGCCCAGGAGGGTGATAAGGTGCGCGCGGGGCAGCAGTTGATCAGTTTTGCGGACCAGATTTTACTGGCCCAGTGGTCGCAGGCAGAAGCCGCGATGAAGTTAGCGTCGGCTAACTACGACCTGGTTGCGGCTGGGCCCACCACAGAGGCACGCCAGGTAGGCATTGCTTCTGCAGAACTGGAGCTGATCAACGCCCAACAAGCACTCGACGCTCTGTATGATAACGCAGACCTCGCCAGGGCATACGCTCAGCAGGCGATTGCCAATGCCGACCTCGCGGTGGAGAAAACCAGGCGGCGTGTGGATTATCTGCAGGGCACGGCCGATAATACCGATATCGATATTGCCAAAGCGAATGTCGCGCTAGCGGAGAAGAACCTGGAGCGTGCTGAAGACGCTTACGAGCCCTACGCGAATAAACCCGAGAGCAACTTGAGACGAGCACAATTGCTGAGCCAAAAGGCCGCCGCCCAGCAGCAATACGACGCCGCGGTGCGCAAGCTCAATGCCCTGGAAGGTACCGGTGATGAGATTGATATCGCCGTAGCAGAAGGGGACCTGCTTGTGGCGCAGGCTATGCTGGAGGATGCCAACCGGCAGTACGAGCAGGTGAAAGACGGTCCAGATCCAGACGCACTTACCCTGGCGGAAGCCCAACTTGCCCTGGCTCAGGCGCACCTTGCGGCTGCCAAGGCCGAGCCCAGCCCTGAACAACTGGCCGTAGCCCAGGCACAGGTCGATTCTGCGGAATCGGCTCTGGATATCATAGCCGCCCAACTTGACAAGCTGGTCCTCCATGCCCCTATGGGGGGTATTGTGCTATCACGTTCAGTGGAACCGGGTGAGGTTGTCCTGCCGGGCGCTTCCTTGATGACAATTGCTCACCTGGAGGACCTGACCATAACCGTATATATCCCCGAGGATCGTTACGGGGCCATTCACCTGGGTCAGGAGGCGGTTGTGACGGCTGACTCCTTCCCGGGCGAAAAGTTTACCGGGACTGTGGTTTATATTGCTGACGAGGCCGAGTTTACCCCCCGCAACGTGCAGACCGCCGAAGGTCGCCGGACAACTGTCTTTGCCGTCCGTTTGGCGGTGGAAGATCCCACTGGAGATTTAAAGCCCGGAATGCCCGCGGACGTGGTTTTTAAGGAATGAACAAACCAGACCAGGGTTTTTACGAGTTTGTAAATAACCCTGCGCTCTGGGTACCAGGCAACAGGCATAGAACAGCATGGGAACAACTGATCGTTGCATAAGTTACTAAACGTCTCTTGCGTTGTTTGATCGCTGATTGGGTTTAGCCTTCAATGCAAGGATCAGTAAATTTGAGTGATGACCAATTCGAGAAATACGGAACCACTGATTGAGGCCGCAGGCCTGTACAAATCCTATGGGGATGTGATCGCCGTAGAGGATGTGAGCCTGCAGGTCGCGGCCGGAGAAATCTACGGTTTAATGGGACCCGACGGGGCCGGTAAGACCACTACCCTGCGACTGCTCTGCGGTGCCCTTCGCCCAACCTCCGGAGAACCGTCCATCCGCATTGCCGGTTGCGACCTGCTAAAAAACACCGAGCAGGCGCGCACCGAGATAGGATATCTGCCGCAGCGCTTTTCACTGTATGAAGAAATGACCGTGCTGGAAAATATTCGTTTTTTTGCCGAAGTACGCGGCTTATCTCCGCAAGAATGGCGGCCGCGCAGCAAGCAGATTCTCGAGTTTGTCGACCTGTCAGAATTTTCCGATCGCCGCGCCGGTCATCTTTCAGGAGGCATGAAGCAGAAACTGGGATTGGCAGCCGCTCTGGTGCACAGCCCGCGTGTGCTGCTGCTGGACGAACCCACGACCGGCGTGGACCCGCTGACCCGACAGGATTTCTGGCAGCTGATCATCCGCCTGGCAGCCGCATCAGAGACCAATCGTCGTCCCGCGGTCCTGATCAGCACGCCGTACATGGACGAAGCCGCGCGCTGCCACCGCGTTGCTTTTATGCAGCATGCGAAGCTGAAGGTGGAGGGTTCGCCGGCTGAACTCCGCGCAGGATTTCAGGGCCAGGTATTGGAACTGTCTGGTCGTCCGCTGCCACTGCTGCGACGCCTGGTTCTTAAAGACGAAGATATACAGGACGTGCAGATGTTCGGCGACCGCCTGCACATCCATGTGAGAGCCGGTAAAGCGGAACATGTGCTTTCCCGTCTCCAGGATGAGCTGCCCGCCCATGACGTACACATCGACCGTTTACGCTCGGTCCCACCACAATTAGAAGATGTGTTCATGAGTCTGGTGGAGGGATATCGGTGAGCGGGAACCCGAACGATTTTGTCATCTGGACGCAGGACCTCACCCGTCTCTTTGGAGATTTCGTGGCCGTGGATCACGTCTCATTTAAAGTAAACAAAGGAGAAGTAGTGGGCTACCTGGGTCCCAATGGTTCCGGCAAGACGACCACCATCCGTATGCTGCTGGGATTGCTGCGGCCAAACGAGGGCAGCGCCCGGGTACTCGGGTATGACGTAGTCACACAATCTGAGCAGGTGCGCGCCCGGGTTGGTTATATGTCGCAGAAATTTGCCCTCTACAGAGAGCTGACCGTGGAGGAGAACCTGAGATTCTATGCCGGTGTATATGGAGTAAACGATCGTAATCGTATCGAAGATGTCCTGGATCTGGTAGGTTTGAAGGGCAGGGAACGCCAGCGTGTCAGTGATCTTTCGGTTGGCTGGCGCCAGCGACTGGCCCTGGGTACCGCCATCGTTCACCAGCCAAAACTGCTCTTCCTGGACGAACCTACCAGTGGGGTAGATCCATCTGCCCGGCGTTTTTTTTGGGATTTGATCTACGAACTGGTGGAACTCGGCGTAACAGCCCTGGTTACGACGCACTACATGGACGAGGCCGAGTACTGCAGCCGGGTGGGCATTATGCGCCGCGGACATTTATTGGCCATGGATACGCCCTCCGCCCTGAAAGAGTCCACCTTACCTGGCCTGGCCTGGGATGTGTTCGGGCAGCCGCTCCTGCCTGCCCTCAACGCCCTGGAAGCT
>JGI24024J18818_10001045_pt1 | contig 11188 bp, 14 predicted proteins | sample Cruoilmetagenom2_FD_18818 | JGI IMG/M metagenome (IMG submission 18818) | reverse complement strand
TATTATCATGTACATTGTCTATAGATATAATTTAAATCTGGGCAACCGTATAAATAGTGCAGCTTTAAAAGCAGCCGCTTATGATAATCGCTCCGATGCATTAGTTAGTATTGGCGCAACTATTGGTATCGTAGGATCTATTTTAGGCTTTCCCCTTATGGATGGCATAACCGCTTTATTAGTTGGGATTATCATTATTTACACCGCATATACAATTTTTCATGATGCGGCTTACACATTATCTGACGGCTTCAATGTGGAGGAAGCCGAATCCCTTTCCACCATAGTACGACTGGTCGAGGGTGTTGATGAGCTGAAGGATTTTAAAGCTAGAATGCATGGAAATTTAATGTTTGTCGATATTACAGTCATAGTGGACGCAAATTTAAACGTGCTGAATAGCCATCGTATTACAGAAGAAATAGAGCATCGGATAATGAAGGTCAAACCGTTTTCCGTTATCTTAGTCCACATTGAACCAAATATGGATCTAATTGAAGATGTTTAAGTAGTTTTTTAGTGATCGATCGATTTTCTTTCCTTATTGATCGATTATTGGGGATGATCGATTGTTTTTTCTCTATCATTGATCGATTATTCGATGCCATCGATCGATTATTCCCTTGCATCGATCGATATGGGTTAATCAAAACCAAAAAGCACGGTGGATCGCATGGTCACCGCGATTCTCCGTGCTTTTTATCGTCCGCTTGGTTCTGTTAAACCGTGCTTTACAGCATAAAGAGCGGCTTGTGTACGGTCTTGAACATGTAACTTGGCGAATATATTGGAAATATGTGTTTTGACAGTTTTCTCCGTAACAAATAAGGAGGAAGCTATTTCTCTATTACTCTTTCCTTTTGTCAATTCGGATAATACGTCCTGCTCCCTAGGTGTTAACGGATGCTCTTCATGTGGGCTCGGTACAACCGGCTCCCACTCTTTTTCTAACTGAGTTGTTGCCTCTGGATGAATCGTATTTTCTCCACGCATGAGCTTTCGAATTGCATCGGCAAGGTCATCCGGTTCGATATCCTTTAGCTGATATCCCGCTGCTCCAGCTTTTAAAGCAGGTACAACATGATCTCTGTCTGAAAAACTAGTGAGCATTAGTATTTGAATTTCTGGATTTGTAGCCTTTATGCGTTTCGTTGCTTCAATTCCGTCCATTACTGGCATGACCAAATCCATCAATATAACATCGGGCTTCAAACTTGCTGTTAGCTCCAAAGCTTCTTTTCCGTTAGTAGCCTCGCCTACAATATCCATATCCTTTTGTGTTTTCAAAAAAAACATTAACCCTCTTCTTACTACATGATGATCATCTGCAATTAGTACACGTATCATAATTGCTCCCTCCTAATAAGGTAATCGTACTAATATTTCTGTTCCTTTTTCCCACGAGGTTACCCAATCCACGGTTCCTCCCACAAAATTAGCTCTATCCTTCATGCTCTGTAAGCCGATTGAACGTAGTTTATTAGGTTCTTTCAAATGAAACCCACAGCCCTCGTCTTTCACAACTAACAATACATCTGTAGGAGTAACTGTTAAATAAAGTTCCGCTTGAAGTACCCCCGAATGCTTCCGAATATTATTCAGTGCTTCCTGAGCAATTCGAAATAGTGTTTCTTCTATGATTGTAGGTAAGTTAATAACGCCCTTGACCTTCACTGTCATTGTAAGTCCTAAAATATCTCCATATCCTTTAAGACCTTCGATAATGCCCGACTCTAATCCTTTTGGACGTAACTGCCATATTAGTGCACGCATTTCTGTTAGTGCTTCTTGCGTTAAAAATTGAATTTCCTTAAATGTATCTTTTATCTCCTGCTGCTCCGTCATTTCAATACCTCCACGAGCAGTTAAAGTGACAGAGAATAGTAATTGGTTAACCGAATCATGTAAATCTCGAGCTAGTCGGTTTCTTTCCTGTACGAGCGCTACTTGTTGCTCCTGTCTAGTAAGTAAAATTCGTTTAATCGCTGATCCAATTTGAAAGGCTACAGATTCTAGTAAGGCAAGCTCGCCATCTGAAAATTTTATCGTGTTCGGTGTCGCAACATTTAAGAGCCCAAAGCTTTCTTGCCCGGATTGTAATGGAACAGTTGCATGATGCGTGATGCCACCACTATCCTCATTACTCATTTTTCTTGCATTGACAATTCTTTTACACTCAATAATATTTGAGGCCTTTTTTAACTCACCTTTTTGAAATCTTGATACACACCAGCAGCCACCATTTTGCAAATGTTTGCAGTCATCCTGCTTGAGTGCATTCGGCAAATTTTCATGGGCAATTAGCTGTTGCTTCCCTTTTTCATCAATAAAAAATATCCAACCCGTTTCAAATAATGTGCCATCTAATAGTCTTTGCAAAGCACCTTGCAGCATTTTCTCCATTTCAGTTTCTTCATTTAGTAATTCAGCTATTTCTTTTAGTAATTCAATGTTTGAGAGTTCATTCGATAACATGTAAACTCCTCCAAGTATAATTCTTCTATTTCCATATTATCACTTATCCACTATTCCCTGTAGGTTCTAGGCATCATACTTTTGACCGAAAAAAAACAGGAAAAGCAATTTCACTTTTCCTGTTTTCTATATTAATCTACTAGGTATTGATTCATCTTCAACGAAAAATCATCTTTTAAAGACTTTAGTTTTTCAGTACTTTCTACTTCTGAGCCACTAAGAACACCGAAATAATATTTAATCTTAGGCTCTGTTCCACTTGGTCTCACACAAACCCATGAGCCGTCAGCAAGGAAGTACTTAATAACATTTGATTTTGGCAGGAATATTTCCTCTGTTTCTCTCCCATCCGTAAATGTTCGAGTTGAGTGCAAGTAATCCTCTTGAGCGGTCACATTTATCCCTGCTACGTCTGTAATTCTATTTGACCGAACCTGCTCGAGTAAGTTTTTAATGGCATTCGCTCCACTTACTCCTTTTTTCGTAACAGACTGAAGTCCTTCTAAATAGAAGCCATGTCTTTCATATAACATAGATAACACATCGAGTAGAGTCTTTCCTTGCTTCTTGTAATAAGCAGCAGCTTCTACTATCGCTAGCACACTTTGCACCGCATCCTTATCACGTGCAAAATCTTTTATCAAATAGCCATAACTTTCCTCATAGCCAAATATAAACTCAAACTCTTTTGTCTCTTCATATTTCTTAATCTTTTCACCGATAAATTTGAAACCAGTTAATACATTCTCTGTACTCACTCCGTAATATTCTGCTATTACTCGTCCTAAGTCAGAGGTAACAATAGTTTTAAAAACACGCCCATTTGCAGGGATCTTCCCTTTTTCTTTACGTTGTGAAAGCATATATTCGATTAGTATTGCTCCTGTTTGATTGCCTGTTAAAAGCTCATATGTTGAACCTGTATTAACGGCAATACCAACGCGGTCCCCGTCTGGATCGACAGCGATTAGAATATCCGCATCGTTTCTTTCCCCGTATTGAATAGCATATTCAAAAGCACTTTGCTCTTCGGGATTTGGAGATTCTACTGTCGGGAAATCTCCGTCTGGCTCCATCTGTTCCTCTACGTAGGAAATATGCTTATAACCAACTTCACTTAAAATACGATGGACTGTTTTTCCAGAAGCACCGTGTAAAGGAGTGAATACTACCTTTAGGTCAGATGATGTTAATTCTTCGTTTTCTTGCACTGTTTTTAAAGCTTCCATATAAGCTTGATCTAATTTCTCACCTAATTGGATTATTAATTGTTTGTCTGGATTTCGTTGATCGATATGGAGTGCATCTCCCGAGTCATTCACATGCTGAATAACTACCTCAGCATCCTCTATATTGAGCTGAGCTCCATCCTCGCCATATACCTTGTACCCATTATACTCAGGTGGATTATGACTTGCCGTTATGACTATCCCCATGAATGCATTTAAATGTCTTACAGAAAATGAAAGCTGAGGTGTAGTTCTCGGCTCCACATATAAGTATGCTTTTATCCCGTTAGAGGCAAGTGTATTAGCCGCTTCACGCGCAAACTCTGGAGAATATCTACGACTATCATAAGCAATAACCACTCCACGCTCCATTGCTTCTGCTCCCGCTCCTTTAATATATGAAGCAAGACCTGTAGTCGCTTTACGAACAGTATACGTGTTGATACGATTCGTTCCAGCACCAATCTCCCCGCGCATTCCACCGGTTCCAAACTCCAAATCACGATAAAATGCATCTTCTATTTTTTTTTCATCCTTTGCTAATTGATGAAGATCTTCTTTCCAATTGGATTCTAACTCTGAGAAATTATTCCATTGATCAAATAGTTGTCTATAACGCATAGGATAGTCTCCTCCCCATTATTTTTTATAATCGACAGTGTATATATCATGACGTCTATCTTTTAGTTGTTTCACCGTACCGTCTTGACGTTGACGACGGAGAATTTCTAAATCTACATCTCCTATTAAAACCATTTCTACATTCGGCTCTGTTTCCCCAACGATGCCATCACGAGCAAATTCAAAGTCTGAAGGTGCAAAAATAGCTGACTGAGCATATTGGATATCCATATTTTCTGTTTGTGGCAAGTTTCCAACTGTCCCCGAAATAACTGTATAGATTTGGTTTTCCACTGCTCGTGCTTGTGCACAATAACGAACACGTAGGTACCCTTGACGATCCTCGGTACAAAATGGAGAGAAAATAATATTCGCACCCATGTCTGTTGCAATACGTGCAAGCTCTGGAAATTCTATATCATAACAAATTTGAATCGCAATTTTACCACAATCCGTATCAAATACCTGTACGGAGTCACCGGCACTAATCCCCCACCATTTACGTTCGTTCGGTGTAATATGGATTTTATATTGCTTATCAATTGCCCCATCTCTATGGAACAAGTATGCGATATTATATATTTCTTCGTTTTCTTCTTCCACAAAGTGAGAACCTGCAATAATATTGATATTATAACGAATCGACAAATCTGAAAATAACTCCATATATTGCGGAGTATACTCTGTCAATTTACGTACCGCCTGGCTTGGCGATGGTTCATTTAAGAAAGACATTAGCTGTGTAGTAAAGATTTCCGGAAACACTACAAAATCCGATTGTGCATCGGAAGCTACATCAACAAAATATTCACATTGGTTGGCAAACTCTTCAAAAGAACTAATTTTACGCATCATATATTGAACCGCACAAATTCGTACAGGATAGCTCGTTTTGAAGTGACGTTTAGAAAGGGGTATATAATCAATATTATTCCATTCCATCAATGTTGCGTATTTGGCAGACGCCATATCATCTGGTAGATAGTTTGGATTAATACGCATTAATGTAAAGCCATTCATTAATTGGAATGTTAGTACTGGATCATATATTTTATGGCGAGATACAGATGTCACATATTCTCTTGGTGACATTTCCTCTGCAAATTTATGATAGTTCGGAATACGACCTCCGATAATAATTGATTTTAAATTGAACTGTCTTGCGATATCTTTTCTGCCTTCATATAAACGTTGACCAACCTTCATTCTTCTGTATTCAGGGTGCACCATAACTTCGATACCATATAAATTATATCCATCTGGATTATGGTTCGTAATATAGCCAGCATCTGTTACATCCGACCAAGAATGGCGATCATCATACTCATCAAAATTTATAATAAGACTTGAACAGGAACCAATAACTTTACCATCCAACTCAGCTACTAGCTGTCCTTCTGGGAAAATAGTTAAGTGGCTACGTAAATGAGCTACTTGCCATGGGTCCATTCCTGGGAAACATTGTCGCTGTATTTCTAGTATGGACTCTATATCGGAAAAAGACGTTTGTCTTATAATCATGCTTTGTTCGAATGGGGATAAATCAAATTCTTCGGTCATTTTATCGGCTCCTCTTTCATCTGTAACTTTCATTATATAGCTATTTTCTCTGCAGATAAAATATTTTACATGTATTTAAAGAAGCATTATACTTTAATTTGAGTTCAAAGTAATTTAAAGGAGTTCATATGACAAAAAAACTGGAAAATCTATTACTCTTTATGTGGACAGTTTCCCTTACTGCAACATTAGGTTCCCTCTACTTTTCAGAGGTAAGAGGTTACGAACCATGTGATCTATGTTGGTACCAGCGCATACTCATGTATCCACTTGTGCTAATATTAGGGATTGCATATGTTCAAAAAAATCCTAAAATCGCAGTAACGACTTTTGTTTTCTCTGTGATTGGCGGATGTATCTCCGCTTATCATTATAGCATCCAAAAGATTACTTTCATGCAAGAATCAGCACCGGCATGTGGTAGAGTAGCTTGTACCGGAGAATATATTAACTATGCAGGTTTTATAACAATTCCATTTTTAGCTCTTATTGCATTTATTCTAATTGCAATTACAAGTGTTTTAGTATGGAGGGACATCAAGGAGGAAAAGTAACTTGAAAAAACTACTTATATTTGGTGGTATTATCGTCGCAGTCTTTGTATTAATCTTTGTGTTAAACTCTCAGAAAAACAAGGATGCATTAGCGAATAATCCATACGATACGGATGATTTGGAACAATCTACTATTGATCTAATCGATGATCCGAACTATCAAAATATTATTTTACCCGCAGACTTAGAACAAAAGATTGCTACTGGAGAATCAGTGACTGCTTACTTCTTCAGCCCAGAATGTGTTCATTGTCAAGAAATGACGCCACGTTTAATACCAGTTGCTGAAAAAAATGACATTGAGATCGTCAAATACAATGTACTTGAGTATGAAAAGGGTTGGAATGATTACCGTATCGAAGCAACACCAACAATGATTCATTTTAAAGATGGTAAAGAAGTAGAAAGAGTAACAGGCGCAATTTCTAATGATCAAATTCAAGGATTCTTCGATCAAGTTGTTTTGAAATAACCAAAAGGGTCATGTCGAGTAGACAGACCCTTTTTTTAAAGGAGTTAGGAAGATGATTCATACATTAACGTATACCGTACAAGAAGATGGATTAACCATCAATAGTCTATTCCAAGAGAAATGGAAATTAGGCAAGAAGTTAATACATGAGCTACTTATGCAGAAAGCTGTAAGCAACAAGAGCGGAGAACTTCTACAATGGAAGCTTCCGAACAAAAAAGGTGATGTACTAGTTATTAAGTGGGAGGGAGAATCTTCAAACTATCTCCTTTCTGATCAAATTCCTTTATATGTGGCGTATGAAGATGAATATTTACTAATCGCTTCTAAACCACGCGGAGTATCGACACACCCTAACGAAGATGGGCAAAATCACACCTTTATGAACACTGTGACAAATTATTTACACAGTAAAAATCATCATTACGGCGAACATGTACATCGCATTGATGAAGGTACTAAGGGATTAGTAGTTATAGCAAAAAATCCACTTGTCAAAGGTATGCTTGATCGTATGCTAGAGAACAAAACCATTNTCCGNACTTACGAGGCAACTGTAGAAGGACAAGTGAAAAATCAGCATGGCACCATTCGAGCNGCTATNGGCAATGATCGCCACCACCCGACTCGAAAAAGAGTTTCTCCATCTGGTCAAAATGCAATTACTCATTATGAAGTTGCAGGCAAACATGAACAATTCACTAAAGTACATGCGATCTTAGAAACTGGACGTACCCACCAAATTCGAGTTCACTTAGCCCATTTAGGACATCCTATCGTCGGAGACGAACTATATGGTGCTAAAAAAACACCTACTAAAATGTATGAGCTCCATGCATTTAAAGTTCAATTTAATCATCCAATAACTGGTGAAGTACTAGTTGTAGAAGATAAACGCTAACAGAACTAGATTGCCACTTAGTCAGTGGATGTTGCGAGGATGCACCCCAAAGTTTCGTATAACTGGTGAAAAGTTGCGCATTTACTATCCGATGTTGCGAGTATGACTTCTATAGTTGCGCAAATGAAAAAGCAGAGGAGAGATTTTTATTTCTCCTCTGCTTTTTTTATTGTTTAAATATTTCTATCCAATAACACTTCAAACTGAGATTTCGTCAGATATTCCATATATTTTACCGTGCCATTATAACTTAAATATGCCTCATATCTTTTTTTAATAGCAACAATGTGCGTAGGCATCATTATTTTACTTGTCCCCTTCGCTATTTCTATTCTTTCGTTTATACAAAAAGACCCAAATACAATATCCTAATAAAATTACATATCCCACGTTCCTAATAATATGTTGACTTTCTATCGGTAAAACTAAAAATAATATAGCAGAGATAATCAGAGTTGGGAATATGGTATAAAACCACATACGAACAATAGGATTACGAAAACTTACTACGAAACGATCATCCTTCAAAATCTTCTCCTCCCATATCTTCCTCATACTTTTTCCACTTATAAAAATTATAAAAAAATTGACCGGCTGTGCCTATGATACATACACTTGTAAAAATAATATATACATTAGTCGACCATTCCCCAAGTTTATATATAATAATGAGACATATAATTATATACAGGAATGTCCATAGCACACGCATCATCCTTCTTCTATAGGTTAACTTATAGTAAGCAAATACAAACCCTTTATCTACCTTTGGCTCATTTTTATATATCGCAGATAAAATAAGATCAATAATGAAACAGATTGTTATAATTACCAACAGTTCTAAACCAGAAATAATAATCACTCCTCTACTTTTACTGGTTTTCAGAAAGGAAAATCTTTGTCATATTATAGGCATGAGCAGTTAAAAGCTGTGTTTTTATGTCATTCGTTTTTATAAGAGACCCTAACAACTCGAAGTCCATCACCTTAATATTTATCTCTTCGGTTTCATCTAAATCTTGTTCATATTGTTTATATGCATCTAGCAAAAGATAGGTCCTAATTTTATTATTTTGTGTAGTAGGATTTATCATAAATTCACCTAGCAAAATAGGTTTTTGATGTGAAATGAAGCCTGTTTCTTCTTTAATCTCTCTTAGAATACCTTCCTCATCTGTTTCCTCATGCTCTCTTTTCCCAGCAGGAATTTCTAAGTAAATATCATTTCCAGCATGTCTATATTGTTCTACAAGTACTATTTGGTTTTCCTTAGTAAGTACAACTGCATTCACCCAATCGGAATATTCATTGAAATAATAGTCGTTGATCACAATCCCATTAGGAAGTTCACATATATCTTTCCTAATATTTCCATAAGGGCTGCTATGTACATATTCGGATTTTAACGTTTTCCATTGTTTCATACCCCGCTACCTCCTTTAATTCATCATCCCATTAAAAATAAAGAAATTATACAGTGCTGGGATTAGCAAGCTAGCTGCAAGGCATATTACTGCACCTAATTTGGATTGTTTTACTAAGCGAGCATCATCTTGTTTTAAGTTTTGGAAAAAAGTAAGTGTAAAGTAAAAACTCAATATAATAAATGCGTTAGCAGAGATTCCTACCCAGTTTCCTGTTACCATAAAATTTTCCATCTTTGTTCCTCCTTAAAATAATCCTGGATTCACTGAAGCAGAATAGCAAGTAAAATAAATAATACTCCTAATATTATTTCTCTCTTAATAGTTTTCTTACTTTCCCTTTGAATATAGCTTTCTATAGCTTCTGCAAATGAATTAATTCCCACGAATACGAAGACTAGTCTCACATAGAAAATATCGTTATCGTTCCAAATGGACATTATAAGCATTGCAATCATCAAGCATGTTAATAATAGCTTTAGTATTGTAAATGGTTTAGTACTCTTTTTCTTGTTTGTCTTTTCAAAAAATATACTCATCGATTTACCTCATTTATCTTAATCTATAATTACTAATACGCAGAAAAATGTAATAGGTTTCATTAATGAGTAATATCTTCCAGTCGAAACAAAAAAACGATAGTATATCTTCCCAATCAGAAGAGATACTATCGTGCAAGTTATCATTAATTTTACTTAAACCATCTCATTAAAAACTAAAGTTATCCGGATCTTTACCAGTACGCTCATTCAAGTTAAGTGCATCGATATTCTTCATGTCCTCGAATGACAGCTCAAAATCATATACATCCATATTTTCCGCAATTCTAGAAGGGTTTACTGACTTTGGTATAACGATTAAATCATGTTGCAGATGCCATCTAATAATGGTTTGAGCAGTCGATTTACCATATTTGTTGCTAATACGTTGAAGTGTTGGCTCTTCTAGTATCCGGCCTCTTGCAAGTGGTGACCACGAAGTTATCGCGATTTCTTGTTCTGCACAATATTCACGTAAATCAAACTGAGTGAGACGTGGATGACATTCTATTTGATTGACCATTGGTTTAACGTTTGCTTTAACGGCAATAGCCTCTAAGTGGTGCTGATGATGATTTGCAACGCCAGTAGCACGAATTAGCTTTTCCTCATACAAACGTTCTATAGCACGATATGTATCTATAAAAGTTTCTTTAATCGGCCAATGAGTTAAGTATAAATCTACATAATCCATTCCTAAAAGCTCTAAAGACTTTTCAAATGCTCTCAGTGTTTGATCGTAGCCTTGATCTGTATTCCACACTTTTGTTGTAATGAAAATGTCGTTACGTGCAACATTTGATGCTCGAACTGCCTCGCCTACTTCTTTTTCATTGGCATACAAACTCGCAGTATCAATATGACGATAGCCATAATCTAAGGAAGCAGTAATTGCTTGTATCGCAATATCAGGTTCTGTCATTTTATAAACACCTAACCCTAGTCTTGGCATTTCAATTCCATTTGCTAACGTTTTAGTTGAATGTACATTTAAAGCCACAGTTCTCATCCTTTCTTATGAGGAAAACGACTGAGATAATCAGTCGTTTTCTCTTTTCTTCATGGAAGATGTATCTTCGGATTGAGCTGGATCAGATACACGATTATCCTCTTCCAACTCTTTGTTGTCTCTCATTCTATCCATCTGTTTTCCTAGCTGTTTTACTTCTTCCATATTTGTTGCCATTGAACCGTTCTCTGGATCATTTTTGAATTCATTCATATCAAAAATCACTCCTTTCCTTTATGTTAGTAGAATATTCGAAAGGTTGCAACATTCAAATGAACGATTTTCGTCATATTTCATATTTTTGAATTATTTCTTTTTCAAACAAATTAGGGTATACTAGGTGCAGAATACTATAGAGGAGGCACTCCATATGAAACTAATCCTTATTCTTGGTGTTAGTATTT